>Ga0255751_10000784_pt1 | contig 29784 bp, 20 predicted proteins | sample 071ome_20_FD_179951 | JGI IMG/M metagenome (GOLD analysis project Ga0255751, IMG submission 179951) | Coastal salt marsh microbial communities from the Groves Creek Marsh, Skidaway Island, Georgia - 071412BT metaG (version 2) | ecosystem: Environmental > Aquatic > Marine > Intertidal zone >... | reverse complement strand
TTCATGTGCTATAATCAATCCATGCGATCGGGACAACCCGATCCATCATCTGCGGGTAACCATTCCGCAAGTAAATTTTCGAGGAAACACAAATGATCAAATCTGTTCTCGCAGCCGCTGCTGCTGCCCCCCTGTTCGCTGGCGCTGCTATGGCAGGTCCTTATGTGAACGTTGAAGCTAACTCTGGTTGGACTGGTTCTAACTATGGTGGCACTGCTATCGACAACCATGTTGGTTACGAAGGTGCTCTTGGCGAAGATGCTTCTTACTATATCCAAGCTGGTGCTACTGTCAAGCTCCCCGATGGTGGTGCTTCTGACTGGGTTCCTTCAGGTAAGGCAGGTCTGGGCGTTGCTCTGACCGATGACCTCGGCGCATACGGCGAAGTCTCCTTCGTTGGTTCTGGCGTTGCTGGTGTTGACCGTGGATACGGCACCAAATTCGGTCTGAAGTACACCTTCTGATAAATATGAGTGTGTCTTTCGTGCGGCACACTCTACAATCGGAACACCCTTATGGGCACCTTCGGGTGCCCATTTTTTATGTCTCTAAATAATATGGGTGTGATGGGACGATTATGTTATCGACACAATACCGCTTGAGACTTGAATTCATCTGTAAGCGTATTGCTAATAAAGAGGAAGTAAAGTTAGAAGACATGATCTGGGCAGACAAACTTGCTCAGAGATACACAACAGCACGCGACTGGTTGAACAAAGCACGCAGACAAGCGGCAGGAGACATCCAGGAGGGCACTATGGACGATTTCATGAATAAGATGGGTCTAGGTGATCCAGACCCCTCAAATCACCGCACAGGGTTCTCTAGTGCGGATGAGATCGTTGACTGGTTCAAACAAGACAAACCTGATGATTGGAGGCAAAGAGATTGATTCAAGCACTAGTGTATGGAAACGGTGGTCAAGAATCAGAAAGAGCAAAGATGGTTCTTGAAGCATGTGATCAAGATGTAAGAGAGTTCAAACTTGGTCTTGATTTTACCCACAAACAATTCAAAGCAGAATTTGGCGACGAAGCAGAGTATCCACAGATTGCAATTGGTCTAGACCACCGTGGTAATTTGAAGGAAACTCTCAAGTACATGAGTGATAAGGGGATGTTCTTATAAAGTTGTTAAATAGTAACGATGATTTACTGATTGTTACTATGGCTGCTTCAACTTACAAAAAGAAAGCAAAGAAAGATGCTTCAGATACATTCTTTCTATACGTATTCTTTCACGCAATCTGGACAGGAATATTCAAATTCTTTGAGGATTGACAAAACCTCAGAAACTCAGTAGAATAACACTGTTCGAGTTTCAGAAAGGTAATGGCTTTAGGAAAACAAGTAGAAGATAGTCTAGAAGAAGCTTCTAGAAGTCTTCGCAACGCTCTAGCGTTTGCTGCAAGAGGAGAACGACCCGTTGTATGTAAACAAATTGCTGGTCTCATCTCAGAGATTGAGCATATTGGTTCATTTGATGGTATAATGGATAAACTAGAGGAGATTACTAATGAAGAAAACGTACAAGAAGATTGACAGCAAAGGTCATGAAGAGATTTGGGAATGGGATGAGACACCTGAGCTCAAGGCATTCATCAAACAGCAGTCAATCACGAAACTGTCTGCACCTCCCACAAGACCTACATAGTGTGCTATAATTACTAGGTACTGAGGCAAACCAATGACGACGCCCAACTGGCAACATCACTCCAAGAAAGACCAGAAGCGTCGTCTAAAACCTCAAGCATTGCGCCAAGCAAAAGCAAGACGCCAAGCGTTGAAGAAGAAGCTTCTGTCGCCTATTGGTTAAGGCCCACTGCTTATAACGGTGTGAACGGGGTTCAATTCCCCGCAGAAGCATCGCTCCTTTAGCAATCTGGTGAATGCAGCGAACTCATAATTCGCCTGAGGCGTGTTCGATCCACGCAAGGAGCACCTAGGGACGGTGGTGGAATTGGTAGACACACCAGACTTAAAATCTGTTGATTATTACAATCGTGAGGGTTCAAGTCCCTCTCGTCCTATTCCTGTGTAAATAGTATTACCAGGAAACCCTGACAAAAGCAAATGTCTCAAACTTTCAAGTATACAATTAGCAGGAAGCATGTCTTTGTTGACAATGAACCAGTTCTAATGTATTTTATTGAAAGTATTCCATTTGCTTTTGATGTTCTTGAAAGAGAACAAAAAGAAGATAAATGGATTCTTTCCGAAGCAGCATTGAGTATAGAATATACTCTTGAGGATATTTTTAGATATTCAGATTATTTGATTGCTGAGGAATGTCATCCAGTGCTGTTTGAATTAGACCTCGTTAATCCAGAAATTTTACCAGATGAACCAGTTTCTTGAACTCCTTGTAGGATCATTTTCTAATAAGCGTCAAGCTCAAGGACATCCAACTCGTTATGCACATATCTGGGTAAATCATCGGAAAATTTCTGAGAATCGTATCTATGGCGAACAAGCATATAATTATCTCAAAGCAAGACCATATCGACAATTCGTGATTGAAGTAGTCGCTGAGAAGGGACAGTTCCGACTCAAAAATTATGAAATCAAAGACGCTAGGCAATTTGCTGAGTGCAAGAATTTAGACCAGATTACTGATGACATCTTGACATACCGTGAAGGATGTGATATTATTATGAAACAGACTGGTCACAACACATATGAAGGTGGTACATCTACGTGTGAATGTTGGGTCGAATGGCAAGGTGTGAAGACTTACGTTCAAAATCAAGTTCTGTTGAATGAGACAGAATATCAGGTTGTTGATCGTGGTCTTCATGCCGAAACCAATCAAAAAATTTGGGGCTCTGATTACGGAGCATTCAAGTTTCAACGTATGGGGTTGTAGCTCAGTCGGTTAGAGCGCCTGCCTGTCACGCAGGAAGTCGAGGGTTCAAGTCCCTTCAGTCCCGTATGCCACTATAGCTCAGCTGGATAGAGCAACGGTTTTGTAAACCGTAGGTCGTCGGTTCAAGTCCGACTTGTGGCTCCAGGGGAATTAGCTCAGTTGGTAGAGCACCTGCTTTGCAAGCAGGCTGTCAGGAGTTCGAGTCTCCTATTCTCCATTCGCTATTTGCGAATAGCGAATCATTCCTCTATAGCTCAGTCGGTAGAGCGGGTGACTGTTAATCACCATGTCCCTGGTTCGAGCCCAGGTGGAGGAGTTATGAAAGGTGACTGTACATGGTCCGAACAATTCGGATACATTTATCTTTGTTGTAAGGAAATAGTCAAAATACTTATCTTAGGAGATCGTTATCGTCCTGGTGTATAAATAAATCCGAGGATAAATTTTATACTGCAAGGTCAGAATAATCATGCCATTAACACGTCTGGATAACCTTATCAGCAGCAAAACTGGTAAGTATCTTTATGTTTCTCCTGATGACTTCAACGCAACAGATTCGTTATCTAATAGAGGTAACTCACCTGTTACACCATTCAAAAGCATCCAGCGTGCTTTCCTAGAAATTGCAAGGTATTCTTATACCCCTGGTCCATCTAATGATAGATTTGACCAGTTCAGCATCATGCTGATGCCTGGTATTCACTATATTGATAACCGTCCTGGTCTAGTTGATACTGATGGTATTGATGAATTCGAATTTAATCAAGTATTGAATTCTTGGGGTGAAGATCCTATTCTGGATATTTCTGATCCAAACAATATTTTCTACAAGTTCAACAACACTGAGGGTGGTGCTATCATCCCTCGTGGTTCTTCTCTTGTAGGTTATGACCTCAGAAGAACAACTGTTCGTCCTCTCTATGTTCCTGAACCATCTTCGGTTACATATCCTCGCTCTGCCATCTTCAACGTAACTGGTGGTTGTTACTTCTGGCAGTTTACCATCAAGGATGGTCAGACTACTGCAGAATCCCCTCTTTACAATCCTACAACAGGATCTGGTGAAGTATACTATGATCCATATGATTTCACGAAGAAGGCAGCACCTAACTTCTCTCACCACAAACTAACTGTATTCGAGTATTCCGATAAGGAAGAACTACAACTTTTCTACAGAAAAGTTGCTAAGGCATTCTCGAATTATCAACCAACGATTGAAGATTTTACTCAGACTTCTAGTGGAACAACAATTTATGATTTCGATTTTAATGTTCAAGAGAACAGAATCGTTGGTCCTCTGTCTGACTCCAGAGTAATTGAGTCACTTAAATTTACTGACATTCCTGGTTCTTCTAGTTCTGAAATTGAGGTAACAACAAAGGTTGACCACGGATACTTTGCTGGTCAGTTTGTTGCTATTTCTGGCACAGAAATTGATGAAGAGATTGAAGGATTCTGGGGAATCTATAGTATCTCTGATGATCCACGTAAGTTCACCTATCGTGTTCCTTTTGTTGTTGCTGGTATTGGTAACGGACTAACATCTGGATCGACATATAGTGTAGATACTTCTCCTGCTGTAGGTCAGAACGCGCAAGTTCTAGCGGAAGTTGACTCTGTTGAGTCCGCATCTCCTTATGTTTTCAACGTCTCAATCCGTTCGGTTTGGGGTATTTGCGGAATTTGGGCGAATGGTTTGAAAGCCACTGGATTCAAATCCATGGTTATCGCGCAGTATACGGGTGTTTCACTCCAGAGAGACGACAGAGCATTCATCCGTTACGACGAATACGCAAACACTTGGAACCAAGCATCACTAGTTGACGCATTTGCTACGGTTCCTTATCACGCTAAGGGTGATTCTTACTGGAAGGATGACTGGAGAAACTTCCACGTCCGCGCTTCTGAAGATGCATTCATCCAGAACGTTTCGATCTTCGCTGTTGGTTTCGCTGATCACTTCCTGATGGAGTCAGGTGGTGACATGTCGATCACCAACTCTAACTCTAACTTCGGTAATACCTCACTACATGCTATTGGTTTCAAAGGATTCTCCTTTAACCAAGATAAAGCAGGTTATATTACTGATATCATTCCTCCTCAGAAAGTAGTTGAGGATGAAACAAACACAGAAAAAGTTCTCTATTATACTATTGATGTACAGGGAACTAGACAGGATGGTGATAACGCAACAAAATTATATCTTGGCGGTACAGATCTAGACAATCCACTATCACGTCCTGCTGCTACTATTGACGGATATAGAGTTGGTGCTAAGACTGGAGACAAACTCTATGTCAAACTAGATTCTAAGAATGATATTACTGAGTATCAGGCAACACTAGAACCAACGGGTTTTGTCAAGTACATTGCGAAAGGTTCAGTTCTAAATCCAAGTGGTGATGCTGAGTTTGTCATCAATAACAATAATATAGACGCTGCTAATCTAATTGAAAGCAACCGTCGCATGATTCAAGAAGAGATCTTTGGTTATATCTTAGAGAAGTATCCAAGACTCCAGAACATTTCATATGTCAATCCTTCACTAGATCCTGCTGCTGGTCGTTATTTTGATGCTCGCAATCTAATTCTAAACAATCGCCAGCAAATTGTTGACGATGCATATGCTTCTATGTTGGAGACTTTCCCCAACTATGATGGTGACAATGGAAATACATTTGGCGAGAAGTGCAAGCGTGACATTGGTTACATTGTTGATGCTGTTGCAGAAGATTTAAGAGATGGTGGCAATAAAAACGTTATTGAAGCAACTAAAGAATACTTTGATGCTAACGGTGATCTAATTGACAATGGTCTAGTTGGTGAAGAGCAACCAGCTGTATTTGCATTCAATAGAGCAAGAGATCTTTGTAAGAAAGCAATTGCTAATCTTCTTGATGTAACATCAACTTTATATGATCCAGAAGATCCTAGCATCCTATCTCCTTATGGTATTGTAGCTGGTAGCACTGGTTCTGCTGCTTTAGGACTCAACAGCGAAGGTGTTACTGTTGATGCTGCCAATAAGCAAGATCCTGCTGGACGTTATAAGGATGCTCGCAATCGTATTGTTGCTAACCGTGAGTTTATCCTTGATGCAGCACTAGCAGAAGTTGCTGTTTATCATCCAGACTTCTACATTCCTGGTGATACACAGACGAATGCAGAGTCTCGCTTTGCTGATGCGTTCAGAATGATTCGTCGCAACAGCAAGGAGATCAAGGATAGAGCACTTGCTAAGATTGCTTTTGATCATCCTGATTTCTACTTCCCAGGCGATGCTCAGACTACGGATGATTCACGTTTCTATGATTCATATCGCCTCATTCAGAAGAATAAGGACGAGATTCAAGACCGTGCTTTAGCGCAGATTGCTATTGCACATCCTGACTTCTACTTCCCTGGTGATGCACAGACTACTTCTACATCTAGATTTGCTGACTCCTATAGACTAATCCAGCAGAACAGAACTGAAGTTATTGATACAGCATGGACCAACATGGTTGCTGTATATCCTGGTGTTGCTGGAACAGAATTTAAGTGTAAGCGTGACATTGGATACTTTGTTGATGCTGTCTCCCTTGATATCTTCATGGGTGGTAACAAGTATGCGCGTAAGTTTGTCTCCATGTACTTCAATGAGAGTGGAGCACCAATTACGAATGGTTTAGTTGGTGAAGAAACTGAAAGTATTGTTGCTTTCCAAGAGGCAAGAGACCTCATGAAGCAAGCAATTACTAACCAGTTGTCTGTTCAAGATTTATCAATCACTGCAGATCCTGTTACTGGTTCTAATATTGATCCAGCATCTTGTACTAATGTTCGTGATGCAATTGATTCTCTAACACTTATCGTTACTGATGTAATTGCCGCTGGCAATTTGACTGGTTTAGTTCCTGAGACTCCTTATACTAGTGAAGTTGGTGAACTAAAGTGCCGCAGAGACATTGGATACTTTGTTGATGCTGTAGCACTTGACTTGTTCATTCGCGGTAATGAGTACTCATATAGATTTGCCGCTGAATACTTTGATGTAAATAATGATCCTATCAGTAATGGTCTTGTAGGTGAGACAGCAGAGAGTGTTACTGCTTTCAATCATGCTGCTACAGTAATGAAGCAAGCAATTACAAACCAATTATATGATAAGGATCTGACTATCACTGCTGATCCTGGTCCTAACCAAGGAAATCAATATGAATTGAACTGCATTGATGTTCAAAATTCTATTGATACGCTAGCTGGTATTGTTACTACTATTGTTTCTAGTGGTGATCTTGAAAGTAATTTGCCACTTGAATTAAACAAGGGATCTGCTCCTGCTGGTATGGAGAAGTGTGGTCGTGACATCGGTTACTTCATTGATGCTGTATCTGTTGACCTCTTTGCTGGTGGTAACAAGCACACCAGAACATTTGTTCAGCAATACTTTGATGGTAATGCACCTATTAGCAACGGTCTAGTTGGTGAAGAAGCAGAAAGCGTTACTGCATTCAATGAAGCTTCGGCATTTATGCAGCAAGCAGTTACTAACCAACTCTATGATAGGGATCTCACAGTAACTGCTGACCCAGTAACTGGCGACAATCAAGATCCTAACTCTTGTACTAATGTTCGTGATGCCATTGCTACTCTCGCTGCCATTGCTACTGATGCAATCACTGATGGTAACCTCAACAACCTACCTGTTGAAAACGCTGGTTCATTCCTCACTGGCGAGACTAAGTGCCGTAGAGATATCGGTCACATTGTTGATGCTGTTGCACAGGATCTCTGGTTTGGTGGTAACGAGTATACAATCGCTGCAACTAAGGAATACTTCAACAACAATGCTCTAATCAGCAATGGTGTTGACAATGAAGTTGGTCCTTCGATCACTGCATTCAAACGTGCTGCTGATCTAATGAACCGTGCAGTCAACAACCAGTATTATCAAAGAGATCTTGGTCTAACTCTAGATGCAGTTGGTGATCCTTCTGTTGTTGCTGACATTCATGCTGATGCATACAACCTTGTCCTAGACAACAAAGAGTTTATTGCAGAGGAAGCATATCAGCGTATGCTAGTTGCATATCCTTCTTACACACCACAGCAAGATAATACCAAGCAAGATTGTTTAGATGATGTTTATGACGTTCTTGCAGAGGTAATGTGGGATGTTAAGTATGGTGGAAACTCTAAGTCATATGATGCTGCTAACGTCTATGTTACTAACACATTCAATGGTAATGCAGTTGAGACATTTATTGATGCTGAACGTGATGAAGCAGCAAGAGTCTTTACTGAAGCAAAAGCAATTGCAATTCAGTGCATCAGGAACGAAGCAGTTACAGTTTCTGCTGGTAACACTCTAACTCAGAAATTTGATAATACTATTGTTGATGACTGGGATGATGACTTTGCACCACTACCACAGTGTGGATCTGCAGTTGCAGCTGTAGATACTCTTATGGATCTTATTATCCAAGCAATTGGATCTGATGCTGGCGTTGGTAATCTATCTGGTGTTACTAGAGTCGCTCCTTCACAACCAACTACTTATGAGTTGGGCAATTGCTCAGATGTTCTAGCAACAATCGATACTCTAATCGGTATTGTTTGTGATGCTCTATATGCTGGAGATTTGGATGTATTGCCAACTCTCAGCAATGGTAACTGGGATTGTGCTAACGTTCGTTCTTCGATTGAGAACCTATTTGATATCCTCACAGACGCCATCTCAACCGCTTCTCTTGAAGGACTACCTGTTGTAAACAACGGAGACTTTATCACTAATGCAGAGTCTTCTAAGTGCTTTAGAGACGTTGCTTACATTGTTGATGCTATTGCTAATGACCTCAAGTATGGTGGTAATATTAATAGCATCCAAGCTGGTGAAGCATACTTTGTTGGTAACCAACTAGAGTATATTGATGGAGAGAAGACTGAGACTCTTGACGCTTGGAACTATGTTGGTCAAATGGCAATCGCAGCAATGCGTAACTTTGACTTCCTTGCATATAATTGCACGACTACAGATTCTGCATCTCTTGTAAGTATTCCAACGCCAGACGGTGGAACTAGAAATGTTGCTGCCTCTGCAATCATTGATGTCAATGATACTAGTGGTATTCTAATTGGCATGAGTGTCAAAGAATATGATAACACTATTACTTCTGCACCTGCTTACGTCAATGGTCTTCTTCAGACTGCAGAAGTACAACTTAGAGAAAATGCTGATAATCCAAACTACACTCCATATGCACTGCAGCAAATTACCACTAATATTCCTGATGGAACATATGTCAAGAGCATTATTGATTCCACAAGAATTGAAATTGGTGTAGAAGGATCTCGTCTAGAGACTGGTAATAATATAAATGCTGGACAAACAAGCACTAGTACTGAACTATACTTTGCTTTCGAGAAAGGTGCTTGGGCAGATACTCTTCCTGAGACTGTAATTGTAGGTTCTGAGTCATCTAGCCCAGATGTAATTCAAGATACCACTGTTTCATCTACACAGCGTGAGTGTGCATCAACTGCAGGAGCAATTCTACAGTTGACTGATAACATTACTACTATTATCAATAGTGGATTGACTCAGGTTGATGGACAAGGTAATGTAGTTCCTACTGTAGATAGAGTAGAACCTACATTCAACACTGCATTACTTGCTTCTAGAGCAACTGTATTCTCTATTGACATCACTGGTGATGGTCAAACTAATGCCCACAACTTTGCTACTGGTACACCCGTAAGACTTGTACCACGTCCTCGTTTTGACGCAACACTCAATAAGTATGTTGATGTTGACAAGCGTCTTGTTAGACTTCCTAAAGGATTTGATACTAATGAAACATATTATGTCATTGCTCCTGGTAGAGCAACTCAACCAGTAAATTATGCTGATCCTGGTCTAGAGTTTGATGGAACAGATCAAACCAAGTTGATGCTTGCTACTTCACCAGAAAATGCTGCTGCTGGTATCTACATCTATGCGGCAGAAACTGAAAGAATTGATCCTGATGTTGAAATTGATATCTATCAATTCGTTCTTGATGAAAGTTATGATCTAATCAATTATACCTGTACATTGAGTTCTACTACGGTTGGTGGTATCCAGTCGGATGTTTCTCATGTGTTTGATATTCCAAACCCATCTACTACACCACAGAAAGTATTCTTTAGAGCAATTTCTGGTGGAGAACTTCCACTGCTTGATAATACCTATCAAGCAGATCCTGATGTTGCAATTACATCTGGAACTCTTGCTGGTAGAATTAATCCAAATAAGGAATTCTTTGTTCGTTATCAAGACAATAAGACCTTTACTATTCACAAGACTGAATCTCAGGCACAGAATAATATTCTTCCAATTACCTTTGTTGTTTCAAACTTAGCTAAGTTTAGAGTTCTATCAAACAAGAAGCGTGTTCCTCTGAAGTTTGATCCAACATTCCAAGCAAGTGACACTGATAATGGTAAGTGGTACATACAGTGTGTTGATGAAATCAATTCTGCACAGTCTGAAGCAGAAAAATATGATAAGATCTTCTACAGATTATTCCAGAGTGATTATGCTAGCAAACCTACTACAACTGATACGTGGTATGAGCGTGTCAATGATGTTCGTGAAGCAGATGATAGAACATACAAACTACGTTATGTTATTCCTAAGTATCTTGAGAACGCAAGAGATCCTATCAATGGATTCGTTATCAAGACTAGAACTGACGATACTCGTAGATTAGTACCTCAGAAGATTCTACTCAAACCTGTTGTAGGTAATGTTTATGGAGCAAGATTTGCAAACCCAGAACAAGCTACAGAATTTATTGGATACACCATTAGTCAATTCGATAGTGATGACAACCTAGATTTAGAAGAAAGATATGATCCATATAGAAGACCAACAACTGGTCAAGATCAAGACATAGATTATAAAGCAATTGCAAGATTCAACTCTGGTGTTGCTGCTACTATTCAATCTGGTCGTTACGTTGAAGATGCTCTAAATCCCTCTATTAGTTACTTGGAGTTGACTGTCTTTGATCATGGTATTGATACTGTCAACTATCCTGGTCTAAGAAACGAAATTCTTACTACTATCAAGATTAATGCTCCTCAAGGTGGATCATTTGTAGTAGATAAGACTGCAAATTCTGTCAATAATGCTGTTTCTTTCTCTGGAAACACTGAAGGATCTGCATATATTCACGGATACTTCAATGTTGGTGGAGATCACTACTTAATTATCAAGGGTATCAATGGTCCTAAGGGCATCAATTCCTTAGAGTACAGTGAATTTACTAGCACTAGATTTACTCAGGGCAATGTCTTTGCTGATATGCTGGAAGACCAGGATATGGGCAAATCGCTACCTCTGAAGACACATATCAGAAAAAATTTCCCAGAGTATTATTACAAGCAAAACGGCGCTAACGTTTATACCATTACTCCTGGTGATACTATTCAGGATAGTGCTGGTATTGAATATTACGTTGAATCTGTCAATGATGTTGGTGTCATTGAAGATACCTTCTACATCTTTGATAGTGCTGAACTACAAAGACGCATTCCTGGTCAGCAAGATGGTATTTACTATCTAACTTGCTTACGTGGTAATATCTCTCCATATCCAACTGGTGCTGGTGTATCTACTAACTTCCGTAAATTCAAGTTCTCTCAACCTGTAGGTAAACTTTATCCTCTCAACTACAGAAATGATCCTCTCTGGTTTACTAAAAATGGTACTTCAGAAGCAGAGAAGAACTATTACTCTCAGTTAATTGATCCACCTCAATCATTCTCTGCTGCTGATAACTATATTCATGGTAAGGTTACTGTCAACGACACCAAGAACTCTGTAACCAAAGAACTTGTTATTGACCTTCTCAAGCAACCTGCTTTCATCGAGAGCACATTTACAAATGAGAATGTAATTGAAGCACAATTAGGTAACGCAACTTCTGGTTCGGAAGATCGTCGCATTCCTATTGCTGGTGATAACACAGTTGTTACAGATCAGCGTTACTACGTTGAACTTCGTAGACCATCTATTGCTCGTGCTGGAAACCATACGTTTGAATACCTTGGTTTCGGTCCTGGTAACTACTCCACAGGTCTCCCAGCGCGTCAGGAGATCGTCTTGGAACCCGAAGAGGACTTCTATGCCCAAAGTAAGAAACAAGACGCTGGTATCGTCTTCTATACGGGTATCAACTCACAGGGTGACCTCTATATCGGTAACAGAAGAATCAACGCTATTACTGGCGAAGAAACCTTCATCGATAGAGCAGAACTTGCCGATGATGGAGATCAAAATGATGTTATTGGTGGACTGGTAAGCACGTTTGATACTCCTGTAACATTCAATCAAAATATTACAGTTGTAGGTGGCGACGATGGTGATTTGGTTAACAATTTCAACTCACCAATTCTAGTCAACGTACCTGATGTACAACTAACAAATCAATCTTCACCATTAGTAATTCAGTCTATTGTTAGTGAAATTGATCCTGTTACTGGATTGAATCAAGACGTTACTTTATCTAGAGATAATTATTTCCCTAATACTAGTGGAGATATTAGACTAGGTAAAAACAGAGTTGATTCTGCTATATTCTCTCTGAATAAGAGAGGAGATGGTCAAGGATACAAGTTCTTTATCAGTGCTCCAAATGGTACAGCAAATAACACAACTCCAAATCAAGATATAGCATCATCAATTTCCCCATCTGAACAATATCAGGCATATGGTGGAATTGTTAGCTATGAAAACAGTGTTCTAAATGTATCTGGTGGAGTGTTACCTGATACAGGTGACATGCTATTCAAGGGTGGTTCTGTTAATAAGTCTGGATCTTTGGGATGGATTTATTCAAATATATTCACTGATATTCCAAACAACGTTATTCAGAATTTTGAAGTTCTAATTGACCAAAATGTAAACATTGGTAAGTTAGTATTTACTGAAACCTTACAGAATTTAGAAATCGCTTCTAATTCTGAGATAAGATTGTCAAATATTCTTTATAATGTTCAGTTGAATGGAAACTGGACTATCCTGAATGGAGGAAGTTATCTATTTGATGCAAATAGTAATGTACTTTATTTCCAAATTATTCCAAGAGATGGAAATCTCATTCCTGCATTTGATACTTCTCAATCTCCATGGGGATCTTGGTCTAACTTCCTACAAGATGCTACCAATCCTTCACCAAATGCACAAGTATCATTCTCTGTATCTAACTGGAAAGAATTTGGTGTAATTGGTTCTGAAGCAATTAGAACTGATTCTGGATCTTTTGGTACATTCAAGTTGGGTATCAATACCCTTGCTAGAGCACCACATGTTGCATATCTAGATGCATTCCAAAATAATGCTACTACTGATCCTCGTGCTAACTTAGATGTTGTTGGTAATGCCTACATTAGTGGTCGTACAACTAATGATTGGTTGGATCATGAGACATATGATGATAGGGAACAGAATAGAATTTCTGATGCTTTAGTCGTTGGTTGGGATGATACAACTACAAATACCAGTCTCAATATTGACAATGCACAAGCAGCACTCCGTGTTTCTACTGAAACTGTAGCAATTACTGAGTCTGGTAGAGGAGATAATGAGAACAAGGTTGGTATTAATGTAACTAATGCTGAACTTGATAGAGCATTTGTAGTCAAGGGTGATTCAAGATTTACTGAAGATGTACGTTTTGAGCGTGATATTGAAATTCATGGTGATGGAACTACAGCAGAAGTAAGAACTGATAGTACAACTGGTACATTCAACTTCATCAATGATACTGGATTTGTTGGCACTCTAAACATAGCAAACAGTGCAGATGTTCTAAGTCTAGCAAATAGTGCAACTGATGTAGATTTTGTAAATGAAGCAATAGAATTGAATATTGCTGATACTTATAGTGGATCTACACAGCAAAATATATACATCGGCAATAATGCTCAGAGCAACGCATTCTATCTTGGCAACAATGTAACTGAAGATCAGTTCTTCTACTTGGGTAGTGCATCAAATCATAGTAATATCTGGATAGGCAAAACCCCCGATAGTGCTGTTGTTGCTGCTGATGGTAGTATTGAAACTACTGGAACTGGAATCAGTAAGATTGAAATTGGTGGTGCATTTGGCAACATCAACGAAAGTCTATCTTATACAGTAGTACATACTCAATCATTTAGAGTTGATGGTGACCAATGGTTAGGATTCCGTCGTCAACAGGGACAGGCGAATCTAAGATCTCAGGCAAGTCTTATTAATCTCTTCTCTAACTCTGGTGGTCCTTCAACAGTCAACTTTGCTACTAACGCTTCTGAAGTTAATATTGCAGGTCAAGGTGGAACTACAACTGTCAATAACAAACTGTTGGTTGTTGCATCTGCGAAGTTTGATGCATCAGTTCAAATTTGTGGTGGTACAGCGTCCTTCTCGTTCTCTGGTCAAAGAAAGAGAATGGGTAGCGATGATGTTGCACATCAAGATGGTGTCAATCTGGATGGAACGTTCACACAAAACGTTGACATTCTAAATGTCCTTGTCTTACAACCAGGAGATGACGGATATAACGCAGTTGATACTGCTGGTGCTGGCACTTGGGGTGGATCTTTCTACCAGGGACAAAAAGGAACTGAGGCAAATCCAATTAGCATCGATGAACCACAGATTCTTCCTGCTCTAACTGATCCAGATGAATTCTATCTACCAATCAAGAACAGTCCTTTCCTTTCTACTGGACTGCAATACTTAGGAGAAAACGATTATATTATTATTGATTCACCTATCGTTGGTAATTGGGATGCTGAGACTGCACACCCAGAAATTGTACAAATTATTGAAGTTTCTAGGTCTACTGCTCCTTATTTCTTGAAAGTCAAGAGGAGACCATTTGGCAATTTCTCTCCAAATACTCTAACAAATCATCCTGATACAACTTCAATTTATAAAGTCAATGTTCAGTTTGATGCTAGTTGGTTAGAGCAATCACTTGATGCTACTGGAGAATTTGATGATGTATACCTTGCAGAATTTGGCGGATCTCTAACTGAAAATGATTATATTATTGTTAGCAGAAATGATGACACAGGTGCATCTGGTGAATTTATCAAAGTTGATGAAACATTAGAACTACTAACACAGAAATTCAGAATTTCTGATGGAACTGATTGTGATGATGAAGCGAATGATGTATTTGTTGTTGATTCTACTACTGGTGACACTACAATCAAAGGTGATGTAACCCTTGGTCAAACATTGAGAATCAATGGTGGATGTAAGACCGCATCAATCTTTAACTTTACTGGAAATATCCAAGCAGAAACTAATACTATTAATCTTGTAAATGATTCTAGTGGATTGGAAGTTGGTGATTTTGTTAGACTGACTGGAAACAACGGATCTGTAACATTACAACAAAATCAATTCCCTACAGATTCTGGAAAAGTTAGATTTACTGATCCACAAATTATCAGTATAGCAACTGGAACTACAACTACTGTTACTCTAAATGTCAATTTTGGTGGAAATGGAACTGCGGAAGGTGCTCAACTTGAAGCTTCAAGAAATGATAACTTCACTATTACTGATGATGTAAGAACAGTATTCAATGTTGATACCTGCACTGGTGACACTACTCTTGGTAATCCATATGGTGAAGTTTATGCTAAGAGATCTCAGTGGGGTAGTACGCTTCAATCACATTCTGTTGGTGATCGAGTATTAGTATTCCTCAAAGATCCAAAAGTTGATAATGATATCGCAACAACATTTGTTAATAGTGTTTCGGGAGTAACAGCAACTGCTACTTCTTTGCCAGTTGATGATATTAGTGATTTTGAACAAGGTGATTTTATTCTTGTTGGATACGGAACTGAAACTCCAGAATTGATGTATATCAGTGGAACTCCAACAATCACCACATCGCCTGCAGGCAATCTGCCTGTTATTAGAAATGATGACGTTTCCCAGTACATTGGTACTAGTGATGGTGAAAAATCAGCTACTACTCATCAAGATGGTGAGACTGTTTTCAGAGTTCTCTTGAGAGAACAGACTGTCCTAACTCAAGATCTTGATGCAACAGGTGCTGATACAACTATTACGGTTGGACTTGAAAATAGTGATCTTGTTCCATTCTTCCTAGATCGTGAATACTTCCTCATTATTGGTAATGAATATCTAGAAGTAGACAATACTGTAACTAATGATGGAGGCACTAAACTCGTCAAGACCAACTATCATCATGGTAAGTTAGATGTTTATGATGATGTAAACTTTATTGGTTCTAACTTTACTGTCATGGGTACTGATAATGAAGTACCTATCCTGAAATTGGTTAACAACGAAGAACACCACTTCGAAGCTGGTCTGCTAACAATTTATGCTGGTACTGATATTAGTGGTCAGCTGAGGATCTTCCCATCACAGTGTGTTGAGGATCCTAACTCAATTCAGTTTACTAACAAGGAATATACACCAACATTCCAAGTTGATTCGAATACAGGTGATACATTTGTTGGACGTTTACTTGATGTTGCTGGTGTTGCGTCTGCCAACCCAACTGCAGAACAAGAGATTCTAAACGTAAGGAATCTAGGTGAAAATGGTGATAGCACATTTACTGTCAATCAAGACAGATCGATTGATGCATTTGGCAAGATAGGATATAAGAATAAAAATGGTGGTCACATTGCTAAGTTTATCAATTCAAATGGAACTGTTGAAGTTAATATAAATTATATTGTGCAGGTTGCTCCTTCTACAGGTGCTCTCGTTCTAACACTACCAGATAATGCTGTAACTGGAGACATTATTAGATTTACTGAAGTTGGTGGAGAATTGACATACAACAATTCTCTTGTTATTCGTGCTCCAATTGTTGGTGGTGAACCAGTTCCAGTTCAAGGTGACATTGAAGGAACTAAATTAGGAGGATTATCATCTCCATATGCATCTGGTGAATTGGTAGTTCAAAACAAAAATGCATCCTTTGGATTGATTTATGTTGGTCAAAGTGATGGAGATAACTTTATACCTGCTGCATACCAAGGTTGGTGGTTGACTGAACTCTAATGGCTTTTTACAATAGACTAAAAGAAATGAAGAATGCCCCCATTGGCACTATTATGCCATGGGGTGGAACTTCATCGATAACAGGAAACAATCCGAGTGGTATTCCCCGTGGTTGGTTAGTTTGCAATGGACAAACTCATCCATGCAATAATTATCCTCTTCTTGCATCAATGTTGGGAAATACTTATGGTCCAGAAGATGACTCTATTGTTGGAAATTTTCCAGACTATGAAGATGCTGATGTGTTTAGAGTACCAAATCTAAACAATAGAGCAATGGTTGATCTTGAACTAGAAATGCTTCAAGAATCAAAGTATCAGCATGGTCAATCTGATGCTGAGGATATTATTGGTGAATACATTTCCGAAGATGGAACTGGAGTTACTCCTCCTACTATTTGGACTGCTGATACTAATCTATTGTTTGATATGGATAATAACAATGCAATGGCAGGAAAAATTAAAGATATAACTTTGAATGATCCTACATGGTCTAAAACATATTACACCATTGGTAGAAAACTTGGAATTGATCATACTCCTGGTCACAAACACAGTGGACAATATACAACTGCATTTCCAAGTGGTAAATATGTGCAGGTATTTGAAGCTCCAACTGTTGCAACATCTGGATCTCCAAACTACGAAACTGCAAACTTGAATGGAGTTTCAAGTACAGATAGTCCAGATACGTGGAGAAATGGATTTGGTGCAATTACATATTATGATGAAAATGTGTTAGTTTTGACAGATGAAACAAAATCATTTACCCAAGATCAAGTTCCTGCTGCTGGACTAACAAGAACAATACCATCTACAGGTGCTTTTACTGATTCATTTCAAGACACATACAATTACAATCACCATATGAAGCAGCATACTGGTGTTTTTCCACCACCAACAGAAATCTTTGGAAGACCCAATTATTTGAATGGTGATGTTTCAACTACATATCCAACAACTCTGAGTCATACTGGTCAAGATTTCACTGATGCTCAGGTTGCAACTCATAATCATTTTAGTTTTGATGTGTCTATGAATGCTGCTGGACTAAAAGTTCCTCCTACTATCGCAATAAATAATGTACAGTCCTATACTGTAAATGTTTCTGATATTCCAGATGCATTGACTGTCATTATGGATAATAATACACCATCTCAAACAATCATAATGATTATTAGAGCTTATTAATATGGCAGTTTTCCTAAACCAAGAAAGAACAAAGATAGGAACTACCACGGGAACAATTATTGCATTTCCTGTAGAGTTAGATGTCAATGATCCTTTAATTGGATTGAGTAAGTCACTGCTGCCAGCAGGTTATATTAGATGTGATGGTTCTGTATACAATGAGGCATTGTATCCTGCTTTAGCAGAAGTACTTGGTACAGGTTCTACCTGTTCATTCAAAAAACCAGATCAAGATTTACTAGACACTCAATTTCAAGTTCCTGATTTGAGATCTAAGTTTATCAAACCATCAACTGGTTCTGATCAGGGTGTTATAAATGATGCAACAGTGATAAATGCTGCTGGTCAAACAATTTCAAAGTCTGGTGTTGGTGTAGAAGTTTCTAGTAATGTTGGAAATACTGCTGTTGTTGAATTGACGGGGCAGTTTAGAGTTCCTGCAAGGACTGTTAAAGTTGGAAATAATGTTGGATTTACTTATCCTACAAAACCTGATGAAGAAGTAGTTGCTGCTAATGGATTTCTTCCACACGCTCACTTCACTACCACTTATAGATGTAGAACTATTAGAAGAGCTGGAAGTGATATTTTTGAATTAAATTATTTTACGAATGCATCAACAATTGGTGTTCAAAATTGGTATGATGCAACAGATGAACAACCAGCATGTCTTTTTTATGCACAGTCTGAAGTTTGGAATGACGACAATTATATTTCTAGTGGACAATTTCTAGGAACTGGTGCTACATTTGAGTACTATGGAATTTGTAAAGGTTCATGTAGTACATATGACGGTAGTTGCCTTGTTCCACAAGGTAACACATTAAATCTGAATACTACTCCAGAAGGACCATGTTTTCAAACTTATACTATCTTGGACATAGGTCTGACAACAGTAGAAATGGAATGTGCATCTCAGACTTATGGTTTCGGCGCAAATTACATTGATGGTGGAGATTTTGTAGGATCTGATAATATTCCAACTACTCAAGGAAGTAGTGGTGGAGCAATTCAAGGATTTGCATTATATGAAAATTTAAATGTAACTGCTGACAATTATACAAAAGGAATAGGACAGTGGGCATACACAACGTATGGTGGAAATCTTTGGTCTAGTTTAGAATCTTTTGTCACTGGTGAGGTGGATTTAGTTGGTGGAAGTGGAAGTGGAGCTCGAGCTTCAATAAGATTTGAGGCGTGGCCTGATAGTGTTGGAGAACCAAATTATACAAGATACAAAATAATTGCTTGGATTGATACTGGTTCTGGATATGCTGCTGGTGATACTTTGACTTTTCCAGATACACAAGGTTATGCTCTCTCTAGTGGTCCTTTTCAATTAGAGGTATTATCAACAACCTTTGGTGATCCTGCTGAAGCTGCTGGATATTCTCATAACCAATCATTACATAATGTACTTCCTTTTGATACTGTTGTCGATGATTCTGCTCAGCAAGCTTTCCCCCAACTATCAAATACTATTGTAAGCACAGAAGCATTTGGATACCAAGAAGATCCTACACAGCATACACATACCATTCCCTATGTATTTGGAGCGACTAATTTCGATATCAATATTCCAGAACTTTTTGTACCAACTGATGGTATGGAAGCTAGTATAAACATTTCTCCCGAGAATGTTTCTAAGATAGATAGTCTAATTGCACCATTTACAATGGTTGAATTTTTAATAAAGGTATAAGAAGAAATGTCTAGAACAGCACGAAAAGGATTCTTATCTGATATTCAAACTTTAGGAAATAGTTATGTTCCTATTGGAACTATTATACCTATTTTTAAAGCAGATCATTCGAAAGTTACTGATAATGGAGTCGTTCAGCAACTTGGTTCTGTTGTATCTGGTGCTGGTGGTGGTTCTGGTTATACTACTAATTTGAGTGATCCAAATGGATTTGAAGTACTTCCAATTACACTGGAAATAAACGCTGGAAATTTTTCTGTTTCAACTGAAACAATAACTTATACAGATCATGGATTTATTACTGGAGATAAACTTACTGTTATTGAAACATCGCAAGCGCCTAACAGTACAAAATTAGGAGGTTCTATTGCTGAAATTGAAGTAAGTACTGGTGGAGCTGGATATACAAGTAGTCCTACTATTTCAATTACTGATAATGGTAGTGGACCAGTAAAGCAAGCAAATGTAGCTGCTGTTGTAAATACAGCTACTGGTGAACTGACAGGTGTAACTATATTAGATGGTGGACTAGGATATCAATTTCCACAGATAACTATCAGCGGTGGTGGTGCTACTACTCAAGCTGTATTGAATATAATATTGTCTACTAGTGGTGAAGGTGGTGTAGAATTTGATACTGGATTTACTTTTTATGTTGATAAAATTGATGACGATAATTTTAGATTAGCAAGAAGTAATGGTGATATTACAGCTGGAAAATATTACAATGTCACTGATTTAGGTTCTTCAGGAAACTTTACATTAGCATCTACTACAGGAACTGGTTTAAGAGTTGGGGTTAGTGCTAATTTAGACGGAACTTTGAACTTTTGTAGTATAAAAAATCCTGGGTATGGATATCAAGATGGAGAAGTTGTATATGTCAATCAACCAGGAAGTGATGGTTTAGGTAGAATAGAAATTGTTACAACTTCATCACCAACAGCAGACGATATTGATTTTCAATACCCAGGATTTTTATACTGTGACGGATCTGAATATAATGCCGATGAATATCCGTTACTATTCAATATTATAAAAAACGATTACGGCGGAAGTGGCGGAACTTATAAGATTGAAAATTTTGGATCAAGTAGTGCCGTAACATTTAAAGTACCTGACTATAAAACAAGAAAATTAGTCGGATCTGGTGGTGGTGTTACTGGTGGTGGATCTCCTGTATCTGGAAATGTCATTGCTTCAGTTGGAACTTCGGGAGGAAAATGGTATTTTTCTAAAAAAGAACAGGAGACATTATATGATATTGGAAATATTGTTATTAGTGGATACACAAACGTCTCAGAATTTGTTGGTGGATCACTGACTGGCGAGGTTACATTTACAATTGGTCCATTGCAAGAAAAACCAATTTCAACTGTACCAGAACATGAACATCAAATTCTAACTTCTACTGCCGCTAGTGCAACTTCTTTTGAGGGAACTGGCGCTATCAATGATGATCATTCTGTTGGATTTAAGGATTCTACTGGACAAGTTGGATTTTTTCTTCCTGAAGGAGGTGGACAACTATTTCATAATCACGGTATTGTTGATTATGTTGTTACTGATCCAAACCTTTCTACTTTTGGAAATGTTAGTGGTATTGGAGAAAAAGAATATAAATCATTTGCCTCATCTGCAATAAACATTACAAATGATATTATTACCATCAATAATCATCAATTGTTTACTGGAAATATGATCAGAGTATCTGCGAATTCGCAATCAACATCTGCAAATTTAAGCGATGGAGTTACTAATTACGGATTCAATGTAAACACTACATGGTTTGTTATAAAACAAGATGATAATACAATAAAGTTAGCAAAAACAAAATATCTTGCAAGAACTAATACATCTTTAGACATTACTGCTACTGGTAGTTCTGGTGATATTACGATAGAAACAGGGTATAAGATTGCTGGTAATTTACCACCAGATGTCACCACAACCATTGGAACTCCAGCTCCAACATTATATATTATTGATGACACGTATACTATTGGTGGTAAAGAAATTCAATTGCCAGGAAATACTATCACTTCAACTGAAGTTAAAGTTGAAGAGGGATCGAGTGGATCATACACTGTTCCCGCTCCAGCGGCAGATGAACTTCCTATTGTAGGAATTAGTGGTTTTGCTGGCGGTGCTGGTGGTGGTGGTGCTACTACAGATGGTGGCGGTGGTAACGGCGGTCAAAGCTATTATCAATTTACATACAATGGCAACACTTATAGAATTACTGCTACTGGTGGAGAAGGTGGAGCAACTGGTGATAATGGAGGTGCTGGCGGCGATGGAGGTGCAGGATCATATACTGTAAATGGATCTACAACTAATTTTAGTAATACTTTGTCCAATGTTTCTCTTACTGGTGGACTAACTCTAGATGTAAATTTATATTATACCTCTAATGATGGTGGAAGTGGAGGACCATCTTCTGGTGGAGAGGGTGGAACGAGTTCATTAATAAATGGCGCTGGTGGAGATGGATCAAGAACATTGTATACAGGATCTGGTACTGTCTCACAGTCATTCACTACTCCAACTGCAGCAGGTCAATATACAGCATATAATATTCCAAATGATTGGCCACTAGATTCATTGACTGCTGAAGTAAGAGGCGGTAGTGGTGGTGCAGGTCATGATGGTAATGAATCCGCAACACCTGGAACTGGAATTGGAGGAAAACGAATTACAGCTTTAGTTAACCAAACAAATAGTGGAACACTGAGAGTTTATGTTGGCGGTGGCGGCGGTGGTGGTAACGGACTTACTCGTGGCGCTGGTTCTTCGAACGGATTTGCTAGTGGTGGTAACGGTGGTAATGGATCTGGTGCTGGTGGTGGCGGAGGTGGTGGTGCTGCTTCTGCTGTTGGTACGTCATCAACTATGTTTATTGGCGCAGCAGGAGGCGGCGGCGGTGGCGGCGGCGGTAATACTGGAGGAAACGCTGGTATAAATGGCACAACAAATGCCTCTAATGATGGTGTTCAACAACTTGGTGATATTTTTGGTAATGGTGGGGGAACAGGAACTAATTCTGTCTGCTCTGGAGGCGGCGGTGGCGGCGGTGGCGGCGGCGTTGGTGTAGGTGCTGGCATCGGTGGTGGCGGTGGAGGTGGAAACGGTTCTAACGCCCGTAGATCTGGATATGGTGGACAAAGAGGACAATCTTCAATTAAATCTAGCGGCACTGGTCCTACAGCAACTCTAATAGATTCTGGTGGTGCTGGAAATGCAGCTGCAGGACAAGCAAATACGGTAGTAAATGGTAATAATGGTAGTGTTGTATTTACCGCTGTAGAAAACCAAACTTATTATGGCTCTGGTGGTGGCGGTGGTGGATCTGGTGCATTTTTCTATTGGTCACTCACTGGTATGACAAATGTTGGATCTGGAACAGCTGTAGTTGGATCTGGTGGTAATAATGGTGGTCAAGATGGTGCAATACAAGTTGGTTATCTAGTAACATCTGCTACTGATGGTGGCACAACAACTTCTAGCACTTCTGGTTTGTTTGCTTCAGCTAGTGATGGTGTTGACTATGCTCCTTCTGGAACTGGAACTGGAACTGCTGGATTCGATTCTCCAAATGATGAACAATATTTGAGATTCGAAGGATCAGAACAAGTAAGATATGCAAGAACAATTCAAATTGATGCATCTGAAGATAATTCTAAAAACTCTCCCATTATACAAATTATAATACAAGTTATTACTGGAAATGGTAGTAACGGTGGAGAGACACCAAATGAGCCACTAGAGTTATTTGCTAGTAATGATAATGCATCTAGTTTTACAAAGATTGGAACTATTAGTAGTGCTGGAAATCATAGCAATTGGACAGATGTTACTCTAGATTTAGATTCTGATTATCAGGTAAGTAATTTAATTCTTGAAATAAGACAAACAAGAGCATCTTCTGGTAATGCTGGTAATGATAATTATGGTATTCATCAAGTAAAATTCATATATGATGAGACAGAACAGCAAATTGTTACATATCCAACAGCAAAGGCAGATTTGGGAATTGAACAAATTGTTGAAAGAATTGAACCACAAGGTGATCCATTGACATCTGCTGGCATCGATGTCAATGAAGGATTATTTACTTTATCTTCTGCTGTAAAACTAAATGTGACATCAGCATTGCAACCAGAGATTGACATTCCTCTTCTAACACGCTATCATAGAGTAAAGTATTTGATTCGCGCTTATTGATATGCTAGCCGCAAGTGAAACTGATTGTATTATAGATCCAAGCAGAGTAAATTCAAAATATGAAGATTTCATTGGTGTCTATGAAAGATTAGTTCACCATGAAATTTGTTCTCTTATTGTTAGTAATTTTGAGAAATGGATAGAAACTAATCCTTACCTTGTTCAATATGGTAAGGATCAGATGCCAACAGCAAAATTAGCAAGGCATGATGTTTCTCTAATGCTTGACGACATTGATATGGGAACTGCAATGCATTTTAATAAGTATTTGAATGCTGCTTTTGAGAACTATAAAACAGAATATGATCATATAAGTAGAGTAAATATGAATTCTGTTGGCATCAAAATACAAAGAACTCCTCCTGGTGGTGGTTATCACACATGGCATTATGAAAACTCTAGTTTTAGAGCAGCAAATAGAGAGTTGGCATGGATGGTATATTTGAATGACATGCCAGAAGGAGAGGCGGAGACAGAGTTTTTGTATCAAAAGAAAAGATATAGACCAAAAACAGGAACTGTTCTAATATGGCCTGCTGGTATGACACATGTTCATCGTGGCAACACTGTATTCACCCATGATAAATATATTGCGACAGGCTGGTTCATAAAACTCCCGTAATCAAAATGGCAGACGTTCGTATCACATTGCAGCTCAATGCACTTGAGCGATTTATTATCAAAGATGGTAATTCACAATTTATTGATGAAGACTGGTGGAATGAAAATATTCAACCAGTTTTATATCCATTTTGGTCTTCTGATAAAGATCGTCTAATTACTGTAAATTATTTCAGTGATGGTAGTCATGACATTGAGAAGAAAAAATATGTCTATGATCGTGCTACAGGAGAAAGAAAGTGGAGAACTTATTCTTGGAGAGAACCAACTCAACAAGAAGTGGATCAACTTGTAGAACAACTAACTGAACAGTATTTTTCATATGTTGATTCAAGTCAAGAAACTATTCAAGAAAAGTTATTTAATGAGTATGGTAGGTGGAATAAAGTTTCTTGGGAAGGTATCAGAATGATTAGGAACTTCTTACTTGATGATAGTGATTGGACTCAAGTTGCAGATGCTGCTATTGATGATGAAACAAAGGCAATGTGGACACTTTATCGATCAAAACTCAGAGATCTTCCTAGTGTTCATGTTGGACAGGATGCTGATGAAGTTATGTTCCCAATCAATCCAACGTATTTCAAGACTACATTTGTTTTGAGAGAGGGGAATCAGGATAAAGAGTATTTGATGACCGAAGATCAGTTTGGCAATTTTACTGCTACAACATACAGTGAATATGCTAAAAGAATTGTAATGACAATCGCTTCTAACTATAAAATCAAGAACCCTGATCTTATCTTTGCTCCATATCCTGAATTTGAAACAGAACAGGATGAACTAGACTACGTACTCGCTAAAATTCAAGCAAATAATGTATAATTATGGAAACCAAACTTAATATAATCATCATCACTTTGGTCAGTGGTGAAGAGGTGATTGCTAATCTTCAAGATTATTATGAAGAGGTCAATGGTGAAAAAATAAAGGTATGTTATAATATGATTTACCCTTTTAGAATTATAAAAAGAGATCCAACTGCTGATAGTGATAGAGTTCCTGTTTCTTTAGTACCATGGAAGTTTTTCTCCATTGACACATCTTTTTTGATTAGTTTTGATAATGTTATGAATATTTGTGCTCCAATGCCAACTTTGGAAACAATGTATAAAGATGCTGTACAAAATTATATAAGATCTTTGAGAGAAGTATTAGAATGAGAACATATACATTTGATTTCTTAGATAGAAATCAACTGAGACAAATGCTGAGTTTGTTTGATGCTGGAAAATTTGTTGATGGTGCAATATCAGGACCAAAAGACAAAGAAGTAAAAAACAATCATCAGCAAGAAGATATTGACATCAATAAGATGGTCAATTCTGGTATTGCAAAAATTCTTCGTGAATCTACTGTTACTGATATTCATATACTGAATAAAGCATCTCCTTGTATGATGTTGAGATATGGAGAAGGTCAACATTATTCAGATCACGTTGATGCATTTGATATGTGGGGATGTAGAACTGATTTTACATGTGTGATCAATTTGAATGATGATTATGAAGGCGGTGAGCATTATGTAAAATTTGGTGATAATGTAGTGGAATCTAGATTAGAACCAGGAAAACTATTAATGTATCCTACTGAATATATTCATGGTGTTAGACCTATCACGCATGGAGTGAGAAAATGCATTACATTCTGGTGTGAAAGTTCAATACATGATCAAACAATGAGATATTATCTTGCCGATCTAAATGAATTTTATTATAATATATGTGATAATTTGACCAGGGAAGATACTGTCAAATTAGATCATATTAGAATGGGATTGATTAGAAGAAGTAGTGTTTTGAGAAATTGACATGACTGAACCATTATTGACGGATATCAAAGTATATGAAAATGTATTGAAAGTATCTGATGTACATGAAATAGAAAAAATAGCAAGTCGTCCAAGATGGTTGTTTGGCGCTTCTAGTGATGTAGCAACACCGTTCAAGAAGTTTTGGAAGATGGATGTTCGAGGTGTTTCTATGTTTGCAAAAGTGATACCAGAAAGAATGAAAACTCTATTACCATTTGAGTTTGAGATTTTAGATTATTACTTGAATGGATATACTAGAGGTCTCGATGGTGCTCCACATAAAGATGATGCTGATTATACGTTTTTGATCTATTGTAATCCACACTGGGACTTGCAATGGGGAGGAAAGACAGTATTTGTTCAGGATGATGGTAAATTTGATGTAGTATTCCCAAAACCATTCTCTGCTGTGTTATTTCCATCTAAATTGTTGCATTGGGCAGAAGATGTAACACGAGAATTTTATGGTATTAGAATTACTGCTGCATATAAATTAAAGAAGTTGGAGGATACTAGTGAAAAACCTACAGACATTTGATGAAGAAAAAGATTGGGACCAAATTATAGCAGATGCTGCTGGTGTTGATGGTGTTCTTGTTTACTGGGGTAATTCAAGATTGCAATCTTCTGACGATACTGTGAAAACATCAGTTATTGAACATTATCAATTCAATGAAGATGTTCCTGTACAGTTACTTTCACTAATGCAGACACACTACTATGGATACATTGAGTTTAGGAACTACGATGTAGCAATTGATTTTGTGACTGACTATTTTCCTCGTAGAGATGAACTACCAGATGGTGTAGAAAATGATCCTTTCTGGTATAATGTTGCTATTGTTAGTAATGATGGTGTAACTTTGTATGAAAATCAGAGACTTAGACGCGGTAAGAACAGACCAGATGAGGCATAATATTGCCTTCAGTGTACCTATTTTTGCATATAGTATAGAGAATTGGTCTGATCATAAAGAAGAGATTCTGTCGCTGATGGAATTGGATAAAGAAGAATTTCATGAGACTGATTACTTCAAGTTTCATCGAAATGGTATTCAACCAACATATGCTTCTAAATTCTTTGAGATTATTTCACCAGCACTAGATGAATTCAATGGAATATATCCAAACAAGTTTACTATAAGTAATTGTTGGGCACAGAAGTACAGTCGTGGATGTTTGCATCCTTTACATAATCATGGAGCACTGGGGTATAGTGCTATCTTTTATGCCAGTTTAGAAAGTGACCACCAACCAACGTCATTCTTCGCTCCATACCTTGACTTTATTGAAGGTGATGTGATAGAGTATGTTCCTCAGGTCAGTGAAGGAGATATTGTCTTCTTCCCATCTGCTCTGATGCACCAATGTAATGTGGTGCAATCTGACTTACCCAGAGTAATCATCTCCTTCAATATTAAGAATGCTTGAATTTTGTTATGAACTCCCTTATGAGGACCTTGACTTCACAGACACAGAGACTCGCAAACTTTATCGTATTGGAAGGGGAGAGCAAGGAGTGCTACTGGTACGCCCTTACACTAACGACATATGCGCTCATTGGCGGTTCGTAGATGAAGAAACTGCTATTGTCTCTTCTAACAAAATATACGAAATGTTCTGTACGTACAGACGGCAAAAGGATTTTGTTGGTATGGACATGGCCAGGAAATTCCTTGAAATGGGTTTCACTCGCGCCCGAAGGTATGCCAATCATTCTTCGGGACGAAAATATGCATCAACTGGGAATATACTTCCGCAGGAACGGGATGCTCTTAATAACGAAAAGTCAAGAGCAGCAGCAGTCTTCAAAGTAAAACGAGATCTTGCTGCATATGACACTGAATACCAACAACTTCGTAAACAATGGAGAAACAATGAAAGTACCTACGCAACCCGAGTTGACACACTTGCAGCTACAAGCAATGTTACGCGATCACAATATTCCCGAAACCGAAGTAAAGTATCTGGGTGATCGTATCTATCCTACTTCTTATCAAGCACATCCAGAGTATCATGGTCAAATGATGCCGTGGTATTTGATTGCTAATGAGCATGAAGTGCCAGTGTGTGATATTGCATCTGTTGATCGAGTGGACGATGATGAATGATAGGCAAGACAAATTTGCATGTCCATTTTATTATAATAAAATAGAACTGGATGATGAACAATGTCAAAATGCCATTGCTAATACACCATACTTTGGTGCAATGAGTGTTGATAACAGTGTTCTTAATACACAGTTTAGTTTTCTATATGATCCAATACATGAAATTACTAAAGAAGTAATGAATAATTTTGGATATTATAAGTTCTGTATATTTTCTAGTTGGATGACATATACAGAGTCGAATTATAGACATGGATACGATCATTCTCACACAAATTCATTCTACAGTGGTGTTCTTTACATTACTGAGAATCCTTCTCCTATATTGTTCAGGCATCCAATGCCCTGGCGATGGCATGATGGCAATAGAAGTGTAAATGATGGTGTTAGTCCTGGTTCAAATCAATATATCTTTGAACCAAATAAAGGCGATATAGTTTTGTTTCCTTCTTTTGTTCATCATGTTATATTGCCACACAAATCAAGAAAACCTAGGTGTAGTATCGCTTTCAATGTTGTTCCTACAGGTACATATGGAATGAACGATAGTAATATAACTGTAACAGTTTCTGGTGGGGGTGGTGGTGCGCTTTGATAACTGGCACACCCCATTCAGCAGAATCTCCTTTTATGCTACACTTACAAGGTAAACCGCTTAGTCCCATGGACTACTTCTGGAAAATTTGTTTTGGCGTCGCTGTTTCGGGTCTCTGTATTGTGGTGATACCCAACGCATTCTCTGAACTAGCGATGGCATTTGTTGACGTTGCCCACGCTCCTGCCAAAGCACGAGATGGGGAACAATATTAAGATAGTGTGAGGTTATACAGAAACCCACACAAAACAATCTAAAATACTATTAGTTCGACAGTCAACCATGGATCAACAAAAGCACGAGAAACGCCGCGATGCCCTTGGTCTGTTTTATGAGAGTGTTCTCAAACCAGACCCAGCACTGCGCCAGTGTGCTCACAATCAGAAATGTTACCATGAGTTGATGGAATGGCGCTCCCAAGTGCTAGAATATCTTGATCGTTGCCGTAATGAGGAATTTCACTGATGACTATTGAAGGACGCCCTGACATTCAAGTTCCCGATGATTACTGGAGTAAAGAGTATGAGAGACAGCGCAAAGATCGTATGCAAGATTGCATCGATGATTACCTCCAAGATGAGAAAGT
>Ga0255751_10000776_pt1 | contig 29880 bp, 34 predicted proteins | sample 071ome_20_FD_179951 | JGI IMG/M metagenome (GOLD analysis project Ga0255751, IMG submission 179951) | Coastal salt marsh microbial communities from the Groves Creek Marsh, Skidaway Island, Georgia - 071412BT metaG (version 2) | ecosystem: Environmental > Aquatic > Marine > Intertidal zone >... | reverse complement strand
GAGTTCGTGGGTGCTGCGCTCGATCGGGCGGCGGGGCGCAATCCGCAATTGCCCTCGATGAACGACGACCTCTCCACGGCCGAGTCGTGATCGAACCGGGTTCGACCTCCGAGTCGGGCTTCACCTTCATCGGCGAGACCGTGCTCCACGAGGGGTACGTGATCTCCGTTGCCCAGGGCGAGTTCGAGACGCCGGAAGGCGATCGAATCACTCGCGACATCGTTCACCATCCTGGTGCCGTTGCCGTCGTAGCGATCGACGGCGACGAGGTGATTCTTGTTCGCCAGTACCGGGCCGCGCTTCACATCGATCTCCTCGAGATCCCGGCGGGCAAGCGTGACGTGGCTGGCGAGGCGCCCGAGCTCACCGCTGCTCGAGAGCTCGAGGAGGAAGTCGGGTTGCGCCCGCTCGAGCTCGAGTTGCTCACGGGCTTTCACAACTCCGTCGGCTTCTGCGACGAGTACGTCCACGTCTTTCTTGCGACGGCGTTCGAGCCGGTCGAGACGGCGCACGACGGTCCCGAGGAAGCTCACATGACGATCGAATGGTGGCCACTCGAGGATGCGATCGCCGCGACCAGCGACGGCCGGATCACCGACTCGAAGACCCTGATCGGCATTCTGGCTGCCGCCCGTCGACTCGGCCGATAGGGGAAGATGGGGAGATGGGCCCCGCCGACGACGTCGATACCGATCTCGTCGCCTCGGAGGCCCGGCGGCACCCGGCGATCGAGGACTTCGTGTTGTGGCTTACCGTCGAGCGGGGCCGTTCCTCGAACACGCTGGCTGCCTACGGCCGCGATCTGGCCCGCTACCAAGCCCACCTCGCTCGCCGCGGAGAGGATCCGTTGACGGCCACCGACGAGGACGTTCTGGCGTTCGTCCACGTGTTGCAAGGGGAGGGGTTGGCGCCCTCATCGGTCACCCGCACGCTGGTTGCCGTGCGCGGCCTGCACCGGTTCCTCGTCGCCGACGAGATCCGCGCCGACGATCCGGCGGCCGACATCGAGATCCCATCGATCCCGAAAGGCCTGCCGAAAGCGCTCACGCTCGACCAGGTGACCCGCTTGATCGAGTCGGTCGGAGGCGACGACGCCGTCAGCCGTCGAGATGCCGCGTTGTTGGAGACGCTCTACGGCACTGGTGCTCGGATCTCCGAGGTCGTCGGGTTGTCGATCAGCGATGTCGACCTGCACGACGGCCTTGTGCGGCTCATGGGAAAGGGGTCGAAGGAACGCATCGTTCCGCTCGGTCGGATGGCAGCGGCGGCGCTCGAACGCTGGTTCGACGTCGGTGGGCGAGCTGAGCTGGCCCCCGATCGTTGGGCCCGGCGCGGCGACGCCGAAGCGGTCTTTCTCAACCAGCGTGGCGGGCGGCTGAGTCGGCAGGGCGCCTATGGCGTGATTCGCGACCGCGGCGCGGGTGTCGGCCTCACCGACGAGCTTTCACCGCACGTGCTCCGGCATTCGTGCGCCACCCACATGCTCGATCACGGCGCTGACATTCGCACCGTCCAGGAGTTGCTCGGTCACGCCTCGATCTCGACGACCCAGATCTACACCAAGGTCACGACCGAGCGTCTCGTGAGCATCTACCGGTCGGCGCACCCTCGGGCGGTGGGTCGCTGATGGGCGGCACCTGGCATCTGACCCGCCGGTTCATCGGCTCGCTCCGACCCGGCGGGCCGCCTGAGTCCGACCGCGCGTGGGTTGAGGATGTGCTGTCCGAGGCCGAGTACGCCCTTTGGGCCCGCCAGTACGGGCCGGACCGTCGCCACACCGTGCAGGTCGCGAACGAGGTCGAGCGTCGGCTCGGCAGTGACGCCACCCGTCCCGTGTTGGCTGCTGCCTTGTTGCACGACATCGGCAAGATCGATGCCGGCCTCGGCACGTGGGGACGGGTCGTCGCCACCGTTGTCGCACGGGTCGTCGGCCGCGACACGGCCAGACGCTGGATTGCTCGGCGCGGGTACGCCGGCCGGATCGGGCGATATCTGCACCATCCTGAGATCGGGGCCGATCTGCTCGCCGCAGCGGGAAGCGCTCCGCTGACGGTCGCCTGGGCGAAGGAGCATCACACGCCCGCCGAGGCATGGACGATCGATCCGGTGATCGGCCGAGTGCTGTTCGAGGTCGACGACGACTGAGCGCCGTCGGCCCGCTTAGTCGGTGAGCAGCCCGACGTTGGTGCGGACCCGTTCCATCGTGCCTTCTGCGATCTCGCGGGCTTTGTCGGCCCCGAGTTTCAGCAGGCGCGCGGTTTCGGCGGGATCGGCTTCCAGTTCGCGGTAGCGGGCCTGCACGGGTTCGAGCAGTTCGATGACGGCGGCGGCCGTGTCCGTCTTGAGTGGGCCGTATTGCTCGTACTCGTCGGCGAGGGATGCGGGATCACGGTCGGTGGCGGCGCCGAGGATCGACAACAGGTTGGAGACACCCGGCTTCTCGGCCACATCGAAACGGACCGTGCCATCGTTGTCGGTGACGGCACTCTTGATCTTCTTTTCGATCTGCTTCGGCTCGTCGAGGAGGCCAACGGTGCCCTTGGGTGAGTCGAGTGATTTCGACATCTTCGAGGTCGGCTGTTGGAGGTCCATGACGCGGGCACCGGCGGCGGGGATGACCGCCTCGGGTAGCACGAAGGTCTCGCCGTAGTGGGAATTGAACCGCTCGGCGATGTCTCGGGTGATCTCGATGTGCTGGCGCTGGTCATCGCCGACCGGCACCTCATCGGTGTCGTACAGGAGGATGTCGGCAGCCTGAAGCGCCGGGTAGGTGAACAGGCCGGCGGAGATGAAGTCGTGCTGGCCGCTCTTGTCCTTGAATTGGGTCATGCGGCTGAGTTCGCCGTACGACACGTTGCACTGCATGAGCCAGCCGAGTTCTGCGTGCTCACGAACGTGGGATTGCACGAACAGGGTGCAGACCTCGGGGTCGAGGCCCACGGCCATGAGCATCTGGGCGAGACGGACGGATCCATCTCGCACCGCCGCTCGGTCATCGTGGCGAATGGTGATCGCGTGGAGATCGACCACACAGAAGAAGGCATCGGTCTCGTGTTGCATTTTCGCCCAGTTCCGGGTGGCGCCGAGGAAGTTGCCGAGGTGCTGCTCGCCCGTGGGTTGGATGCCGGAGAAGACGCGGGTCATGGCCCGACAGCGTACGGCCTCGCCGCGGCGGCGAGGGTGGTTTTGCTACGTGCCGAGTGCGGCCTTGTACGCGGCCAGGGTGCGGTCTCGGGCGAATGCATGGTCGACGATTGGCTCCGGGTAGGTGTCGCCGAGGACGACACCGGCGGCGGCGAGGTCGAGTGGGGCGGCAGCCGCAGGCTCGTGAATGGTCGTGGCGTCGAGTCCGGTGAGTTCGGGCACCCAACGGCGGATGTAGTCGCCGCTCGCGTCGAACTTCCGGCTTTGGCTCCATGGGTTGAAGATTCGGAAGTACGGCGCGGCGTCAGGTCCCGTCCCGGCGACCCACTGCCAGTTTCCGGCGTTCTGGGAAGGTTCGGCGTCGGAGAGCAGGTGTCGGAAGTGGCGTTCGCCGCGTCGCCAGTCGATCAGAAGATCTTTCACGAGGAAGGATGCGGTGATCATGCGGACCCGGTTGTGCATCCAGCCCGACTCGGCGAGTTGGCGCATGCCGGCGTCGACGATCGGGAAGCCGGTGCGACCTTCGGCCCACGCCGTGAACTCCTCATCGGCGGCTGGGCCGGTCTGCCACGCGATGCCGTCGTACTCGGGACGGATTGCCCGCCGATCGATGTCGGTGAACTGATGGGTGATGTGGGCGTACCAGTCGCGCCAGGCCAGCTGACGGACGAATCCCTGGCGGCCGGGGGAGTGAGTGCCGAACGCCTCCGCAAGTGATCGGGGGGACACGGTGCCGAAGCGAAGGGCGGTGGAGAGCCGGCTGGTGCCGTCGACCGCCGGAAGGTCGCGGGTGCCGTCGTAGGCATCGACGTCGGCTTGCCAGTCATCGACTCGCAACTCGGCCAGCACAGCCGACTCGGCGCCATCGCTTGCAGGCACACCATCGCCGGGGTCGCTGCTGATGGCGATGTCGTGGGCGACGGCCTCGGGGCGCATCGGCAAAGCGAACCACTGCTTCGAGAAGGGGGTGAAGACCCGCGAGACCGTGCCGGCCTTGGTGAGGACGGTGCCCGGCGCGTGGGCGAGGGTCCCCCAGTGCCACTCGATCGGGATACCGAGGGCGGATTCGACCGCTGCGTCGCGGCGTTGGGCCCAGCGCGAGACGTCGGCGTTGGCGTACACCGCGGCCGCATCCGCCTCCTGGGTGAGGGCGGGCAGGATGCGGACCGGGTCGCCGATGCGGACATGGAGTCGCCCGCCGAGCTCGGTGATCGATCGGTCAAGGGCCTCCGCAGCGGTGAGGAACGCTCGGCGCCGGTGGGGGCCCGCAGCGTCGAGCAGCGCAGGTTCGATTACCAGCACGGCAACGATCTCGTCGTGGGCCTCGGTGGCGGCAGCCCAGGCGGGATTGTCATCGAGGCGGAGGTCGCGACGGAACCAGACGATGGCGGTGGACATCGCTTTGATTACGAGCGGTCGGCGGCGTGCGGATGCTCTCCGCCGAAATGGATCGCAATGACGCTTGCGGTGTCCGGGCTCGAGACGATCGCCTGTGGAAAAGTCACGCGATCGTCGGATCAACGCCGCGTCCCCGGGCGCGGCGTCTAGGGTCCCTGCGATGCCGTACGAGGTCCACACGCCGGTGTTCGACGGTCCGTTCGATCTGTTGTTGCACCTGATCCTGCGCGAGCAGGTCGATCTCTACGAGATCAACCTGAACGAGATCGTCGATGCGTACCTCGGCGAGCTGGATCGCATGGAGCAACTCGACCTCGAGGTCGCCACCGAGTTTCTCCTGATCGCCGCCACGTTGGTCGAGCTCAAGGCCCGCCGGCTCCTGCCCGACGACGACGAGATCGATCTCGACGACGAACTCGGTCTGTGGGAAGAGCGGGATCTCCTGCTGGCGCGCCTGGTCGAGTGCAAGACCTTCAAGGACGCTGCGCTGATCCTGCGGCAGTTGACCGCCGTCGCCGCCCGCAGCTACCCGCGCCAGTGCGGCCCGGTCGAGGAACACTTCCTCTCGTTGGCTCCCGACCTCCTCGAGAAGACCACTCCGGAGGATCTTCGAGCCGCCTTCCTGAAGGCGACGGCACCCAAGCCGGTCGTCCGGGTCGACCTGTCCCATGTGACTCCGATCAAGGTCACCGTCGCCGAGGCGGTCGAGGAGCTCGTCAAGGAGCTGCCCGGCGTCGGCCACATGACCTTCCGGGCGCTCACCGCCGACCTCGTCGACCGCATCGAGGTCGTTGTGCGTTTCCTTGCCGTACTCGAACTGTTCAAGCAGGGCGTGGTCGAACTCGATCAGGCTTCGGCGTTCGGCGACATCACCGTGATCTGGACGGGTGGCGAGGGCGTGAGCGCCGACGCCATCGTCATCGACACCTACGAGGGCTGATATGGCTGACCACGTCGCACCTGCGCTCGAAGCCATCTTGATGGTGGCGGAGGAGCCGCTTCCCGCGGCGCTGCTGGCCAAGCTGGTCGGCGCGCCGATCAACGAGGTCGAGGAGATCTGCGAGAACTTGGCGGCCGAGTACGTCGCCGACGGCCGAGGATTCATCCTCGCCCGCATCGCGGGGGGCTATCGCTTCCAGACCGCCACCGAACAGGCGCCCTACGTCGAACGTTTCGTTCTCGATGGCCAGTCGGCTCGGCTGTCGGCGGCGGCGCTCGAGACGCTTGCCGTGATCGCCTACAAGCAGCCGGTGAGTCGGAACCAGATCGCCTCGATCCGTGGCGTCAACGTCGATGCCGTGATGCGCACCCTGCAGCAGCGGGGCTATGTCGACGAGGTTGCTCGTGATCCGGGTCCCGGCCAGGCCGTGCTGTACGGCACGACTCCCACGTTCCTCGAGCGACTCGGCATCGATTCGGTCGAGGATCTCCCGCCGCTCGGCGAGTTCTTCCCGGAGGCTGACGTGGTCGAGGCGCTCGAGCGGGGCCTGCGCGTCGGACCCGACGACGAGGAACTCGATGGTGACCACGACGAGTCGACCGACGCTGATCACGGTGGCGAGGACGAGTGAGCCACCGCGAGCCGCACCCGGAGGGGGAGCGGCTGCAGAAGATCCTGGCCCGGGTCGGGTTCGGCAGCCGGCGGGTCTGTGAGGAGATCATCGCCGAGGGTCGGGTGACGGTCGACGGGGTCGTCGCCGAACTCGGCAAGCGGGTCGATGTCGAGAGCCAGGTCGTCGCCGTCGACGGTGCTCCTGTCGGGGTGAGGCCCGACCTCGTGTACTACCTGCTCAACAAACCGGCCGGGGTCATCACGACCGCTGACGACCCGCAGGGCCGGCCCACCGTCGTCGACGTGGTTCCCGACCAGCCGCGGGTGTTCTCGGTCGGGCGCCTCGATGCCGAGACGGAGGGCCTGTTGCTTATGACCAACGATGGTCAGCTCACCCATCACCTCACCCACCCGAGCTTCGGCGTCGAGAAGGAGTACCTCGCGCTCGTCGAAGGTGAACCCTCGCGGGCCTCGCTGCGAACGTTGCGTGATGGCGTCGAGCTCGAGGACGGGCCGACCGCTCGTGCCCGTGTCACGGCGGTGGAGCCGAACCTGATCCGCATCACGATCCACGAAGGGAGGAACCGGCAGGTTCGCCGAATGTGCGACGCGGTCGGGCATCCGGTCGTGCGACTCGTACGCACTCGGATCGGGCCGATCACCGATCCGCGTCTAGCGCCGGGCGAGTGGCGGGAACTGACCCGTGACGAGGTCCGGTCGCTCGAGGTTGCATCGGCATCCGAGAAACCCGCCACCGGCTTCGAGCCTCCCCGGTAGCCTGCGTTGTCGTGACTGACGCCAGACAGGTCGTGATCGTCGGTGTGGGCCTTATCGGGGGATCCGTGGGCCTTGCGCTGAGGGCCGAGGGCTGGCACGTCGTCGGCGTCGATCTCGACGCAGGCCGCCTCGCCGATGCGGTCGATCGCGGTGTCATCGACGAGATCGGCTCGCTCGACGCTCTGCCGGCCGCCGATCTCGGGGTGGTCGCCACGCCGGCTGACAGTGTCGCGGAACTCGCACAACGCCTCCTCGATGCGGGTGTCGCCGCGGTGACCGATGTCGGGTCGGTGAAGGCGGCGATCGCCGGGGCGATCGAGGATCCTCGCTTCGTTGCCGGGCATCCGATGGCGGGCAGCGAGCAGGACGGTCTCGAAGGTGCGGCCGCGCATCTGTTTAGCGGCGCGATGTGGGTGCTGTGCCCGACGTCCACCACCGACGACACCGTGTTCGCGACGATCCGCGATGTCGTGACGTCGATGGGGGCCAATCCGATCGCAATCCCTGCGGATCGTCATGATCAGCTCGTCGCCGTCATCTCCCATGTTCCCCATCTCACGGCGGCCACCCTGATGCGGCTGGCCGACGGGCGAGCCACCGAGGAGCGGGCCCTGCTGCGGCTCGCCGCGGGTGGCTTCCGCGACATGACGCGTATCGCGGCGGGTCATCCGGCGATCTGGCCTGACATCTGTGTGCAGAATGCCGATCCGATCGTCGATGCCCTCGATGAGCTGATCTCGGAGCTCTCGGCGATCCGCAACGTCGTGTCCGAGCGGGACCGTGCGGCCCTGCTTGAGCGCCTCGAAAGCGCTCGCGTCGCTCGTCGTAACCTGCCTACCACGATTCCGAGCACCGAGGCGATGAGTGAGATGCGGATCCCGATCCTCGACCGGAAGGGTGAGGTGGCTGCAATCGCCACCCTGGCTGCCGATCTCGACGTCAACATCTACGACCTTGAGATCGCTCACTCTGCCGAAGGTCCCCAGGGTGTCGTCGTGCTCGTCGTCGAGACGGTGATGACCGAGCGCCTGCAGGGTGGGCTGATGGCGCTCGGCTACCGGCCGTCGTCTCGTTCGCTCGGCGCATGATCGATCCGCGCACACTCCCGGATCCGCTGACGATCGAGCCGTTGGTTTCGCCGCCCGACGTCGATGTCGTCTTGCCGGGGTCGAAGAGCATCACCAATCGTGCTCTGGTGTGTGCTGCGCTGGCCGAGGGACACAGTGTCCTGCGTGGAGCGCTTTTCGCCGACGACACGCAAGCGATGCTCGACGTGCTCGATGGCCTCGGCATCTCGACCCGCGCCGATGAGGCAACCGCCACGATCGAGGTCGACGGGTGTGGCGGTCACCTGCCGGGCACCGAGGCGCATGTCGATGCCAACCAGTCGGGGACGACCGCCCGCTTTGCGGTGCCGCTCGCGGCGCTCGGCGAGGTGCCGGTCGTCGTCGACGCTCACCCGCAGATGCGGGGTCGCCCCATGGGAGACCAGTTCGCCGCTCTGCGGTCGATGGGGGTCACGATCACCGAACTGGGCGAGCCCGATCGGTTGCCGGCTCGCATCACGGGTCCGATGGCGGGGGCTGAGACATCGTTGCCGGGCGATACGTCGAGCCAGTTCATCACCGGCCTTCTGCTCGCGGGTGGGGCGTCGTCGATGCAGGTGGCCCTCACCACCGAACCGATTTCTCGGCCCTACATCGAGATGACCAGCGCAGTCATGCGCGCGTTCGGCGCGGAGGTCGACGACGACGGTGATCGACGGTGGCGCGTTGGTGGCGGCTATGTCGGCACCGACTACCGCATCGAACCGGATGCCTCTGCTGCGTCGTACTTTCTGGCCGCAGCTGCGATCACCGGAGGTCGGGTTCGTATCGACGGGCTCGGGCGAAATGCAATCCAGGGCGATGTCGCATTCGCCGAGGTGCTTGGGGAGATGGGTTGCCGTGTCGACCTTGGCCCCGACCATGTCGAGGTGTCCGGGCGAGCGAGTCGCGGGGTCGAGGTCGATCTGAGCGACATCTCCGACACGGCGCCGACGCTTGCCGTGGTGGCGGCGTTCGCCGAGTCACCCACCCGGGTCGACGGCATCGGCTTCATCCGCGACAAGGAAAGCGATCGTGTCGCCGGTCCGGTGACCGAGCTACGGCGCGCCGGCGTCGACGCGGAGGAACACGACGGCGGCTTTGTCATCCGTCCCGCCGGGTTGCCGAACCCCGCCGCCTTTGCCACCTACGACGATCACCGAATGGCGATGGCGTTCTCGCTCGTCGGGCTCGTCGTCGCCGGCGTCGAGATCAGCGACCCGGGCTGTGTCGCCAAGACCTTCCCCGGTTTCTTCCAGGCCTTGGATCAGCTGCGGTGAGCGGGCAGAATCCTCAGATGCGCGTGATTGCGATCGATGGTCCGGCCGGATCGGGCAAGTCCACCGTGGCCCGGGCCCTCGCCAAGCATCTCGGCTTGAAATACCTCGATACGGGTGCCATGTACCGGGCGGTTGCGTTCGCCGTGCTGCGAGCGGGCGGCGATCCCGACGACGCCGAGTCCACCACAGCGACCGCACGGCTGGTCGATCTCGACATCGGACTTGATCGGGTGATGGTCGACGGCGTCGACGCCACGGTCGAGATTCGCGGACCCGAAGTGAGTCGGGCGGTGAGCGCGGTGGCGGCCAACCCGGAGGTTCGCAAGGAACTCGTCAGCCGTCAGCGTGAGTGGGCGATCCGGCAGGGGGGAGGCGTGCTCGAAGGTCGAGACATCGGCACCGTCGTCTTCCCTGATGCCGAACTCAAGGTGTACCTCACCGCTGACCCTGAGGAGCGGGCCCGGCGTCGGGCCAAGGAGGTGACCGATCTCGACTACGAACAGGTTGCCGCCGACATCGCTCGACGTGATGCGCTCGACACCACCCGGGCCGCCGATCCGCTGGTCGAGGCCGCCGACGCCACTGTTGTCGACACGACCGGCCTCGGCATCGACGAGGTGGTCGCCACGATCACCGGACTGCTCGACGAGGGAGCCTCGTCGTGACCGCCAATCGCTACGGCGATCAAGATGTGGACGGTGTCGAACGCTCGAAGCAGACCCTTGGCGGACGCATCCTCTACTGGATCCTCTGGCGCGTCTTCTACGCGCTGATCCTCGTGTTGTTCAGGCTGCGGGTCGAGGGCCGCAAGAATCTCCCGGACGGGCCGTTCATTCTCAGCGGGGTCCACCGCTCCTTCATCGACACGCCGATCATCGGCATGGTCACCTCTCGACGCCTGCGGTTCATGGGCAAGGAGAGCCTCTGGAAGTCGAAACCGCTCGGTGCCTTCCTCTCCGTCATGGGCGGGTTTCCGGTCGAACGCGGTACTGCCGATCGCACGGCGTTGCGGGCGGCACAGGATGTGCTCGCCCTTGGCGAACCACTCGTGATGTTTCCGGAGGGCACGCGCCAGGAGGGGCCTCGCCTGGTGCGCGAACAGGTGCTCGACGGGCCGGCCTTCGTGGCTGCGCGTGCCGGTGTTCCGATCGTTCCCGTCGGTATCGGTGGCAGCGTGAAAGCGCTCCCGCTCGGTTCGAAGATCCCGCGCCCGCGCAAGGTCGTCGCCGTGATCGGTGATCCGATCTACCCGCCGACGTTCGAGGGGCGGGTGCCGCGTGGTGCGGTGACCGACCTCACCGACACGCTCTATGCCGAGCTCAGCGATCTCTACATTGAGGCGCGAGTGCTCGCGGGTGACGAGCCCGCTCCCTGAGCCCGAGGCCGTTCACGCTCCTTCGGTGCGTGGCGGCGGTACGCCGAGGCGGTAGGAGTTGCTGACATCGACCACGGCTCGGCTGCGCAGTGCTCGCCGGCCGAGCAGCATGCGGAAGCCCATGGCATTGCGGCGGGTCAGCGTGAACTCGACGTTCCACACCTGTTCGCCGAGCGAGATTTCGGTCTCGATCACGGGTCGGAGTTCGCTCTTGCCGTTCGACGACCGCACCCGTCGCTCGTCGATCACCGGTGCCTCGACCCGCATCGCCCCTCCTGTTCGCCGCTGGTGAGGCCGGACGGTAAATCGCACCCACGGGTGGCCGTCGATCTCGAAGCGTTCGAGCTTCGAAGCGTGCAGGGCGGAGGTGGCGGCGCCGGTGTCGATCTTGGCCTTGATCGGTGTCGGGCACTCGAGGCCGCTCAAGGTGACCCACTCGCGCCAGCCGATGACGAGCAACCGCTGTCGGGTCACGGCGTGGGGCCCGCCAGGGTCTCGAGCACATCCGAAGCGTCGATGCTGCGGTCGTCGAGAGCTGCTCGGTCGGTGCCGCCGAGGGTGAGGAGCGTCGCCGCGTCGATCGCCCCGAGCAGCTCGCGCAGATTGCGTGGCGGCGGGAAATATTCGTCCTCCTCGGTGACGCGGATCTCCTCGACTCCGTCGCTCGGGGCAAGACGATCGATCACCGAACGGACAAGATCTTCGGGTGCGGACGCGCCAGCAGTGACACCGACGGTCGCGGGAAGTTGCGTGGGGAGTTCGTCGGGCCCGTTGATGCGGTACACCTCCGGGCATCCAGCCTCTCGGGCGAGCTCGGCGAGTGCGTTCGTGTTGGATGAGTTCGCCGAGCCGATCACGACCATGGCCTCACAGCGCGGGGCGATCTCCATCAGCGCAGCCTGCCGGTTGGTGGTGGCGAAGCACAGGTCGGAGCGGCCTGGTTGCCACAGGTCGGGGAAACGCTCTTTGGTCGCCTCGAGGATGTCAGCCCGCTCGCGGTGCGAGAGCGTGGTTTGGGTAAGCAGGGCGACGGGCTGCTCGAGGTTGGGGAGCGCGGCAACCTCCTCGCGGGATTCGACGCGATGGATGTGGCCAGGAGCGACCGCCATCGTGCCGACCGCCTCTTCGTGGCCTTCATGACCGATGTAGACGATCTGGTAGCCCTTCTCGGCGCGCGTCTTCACTTCGTGGTGGACCTTGGTGACGAGAGGACAGACGGCGTCGACGACATAGCCGCCTTGGGCCCGAGCAGCCGCCACGACCTCGGGGGCCGAGCCGTGGGCCGAAAGCATGATCGGTCGACCAGCCGGCACATCGGCGATGTCGTCGACGAAGATCACGCCGGACTCTTCGAACCGCTTCACCACGAGCTGGTTGTGCACGATCTCGTGGTAGCAGTACACCGGCGGTTCGAACGCCCGCACCATCCAGGCAAGGGCCTTGATCGCCATCTCGACACCGGCGCAAAAGCCTCGCGGCGCAGCCAACAGCACGGTCTCGACCCCGGCGACGGGTGAGAGGGGAGTGTCGGCAGGCGTCTTCACGTTTGTCAGGCTACTGCCCGGGCTCTCGCTCGGTGATGCCGGGACACTCCCGAGGCGGGTGGAGATGGATGGTCGGGGCGGTACAGTTTTGGGTCGTTCTTCGCTCGCGCGCTGCGAGCAATTCCCTGGAGTCTCCGATGTCCAAGATCTGCCAAGTCACCGGCAAGAAGCCTCACTTCGGTAAGCAGCTCTCGCATTCGCACCGTCGCACCAGTCGCCGCTGGGATCCGAACGTGCAGACGAAGCGCTACTACCTGCCGAGCGAGAAGCGCTGGATCAAGCTGAACCTCAGCACCAAGGGCATCAAGACCATCGACAAGCGTGGCATCGAGCGTGTCGTCGCCGACATGCGCGCCGCCGGCCAGAAGATCTGAGGTTCTGTCATGGCGAGCGACAAGCGTCCCATCATCAAGCTGCGTTCGACGGCGGGCACGGGGTTCACCTACGTGACCACCAAGAATAAGACCAACACGCGTGAGCGGATCGAGATCAAGAAGTACGACCCGGTCGTCCGCAAGCACGTGATCTTCAAGGAAGAGCGCTGAGCCTGCACGGCTTCGGCGTCGCCCGACGCTGATCTAGGCTTTCGCCGATGTCGTCGGCCGCACACCGCCCCATCGCGATGTTCGACTCCGGCTTCGGGGGTCTCACCGTCGCGCGTGCGTTGATCGATCTCGCGCCGAACGAGGACCTCGTCTATTTCGGTGACACGGGCCGATATCCGTACGGCCCTCGTCCTCACGACGAGGTGCGGGGTTACGCCCACCAGATCACCGAGTGGATGGTGGAAGCCCACGATCCCAAGGTCGTCGTGGTGGCCTGCAACACGGCGACGGCCGTTGCCCTTGATGAACTTCAGGCCCGTTTCGATGTGCCCGTGATCGGCGTGGTGGAGCCGGGACTCGGTGCCGTCCTTGCCGTCACCGACACCGATCGGGTGGGGGTCATCGGCACGGTCGGCACCATCGCGAGCGGGGCGTATCAGCGAGCGGCAGCCGAGGTCGCCCCTCAGGTCGAACTCACGTGTGCTGCGTGTCCGGGCTTCGTCGAGTTCGTCGAGCGAGGCGAGACCGACTCCGAGCAGGTGCGAGTGCTCGCCCAGCGCCTCCTGGCCCCCGTCGCCGACGCGAAGGTCGATGCCTTGCTGCTCGGCTGCACGCACTACCCGTTCCTCGCCCGCACCATCGCCGACGTGATGGGTCGCGATGTCGTCCTCGTGTCATCCGCAGACGAGACCGCCTTCGCGGTCCGTTCTGCACTCGCCACGTCCGAGTTCGAGGCCGACGGCGGGCGTACGGGTCGGCACACGTTCGTGTCGAGCGGAGACATCGAGACATTCGCCCGGCTCGGCCGGCGGCTCCTCGGTCCCGAACTCGACACCGTGATCGCCCACCGATGGGAGGTGGCGTGACCTTCTCCGTAACAATCTTGGGTTCGTCGGGTTCGTACGCGGCTCCCGACAACCCGTGCACCGGCTATCTCCTTCGTTCTCCGGGCGCGACCGTGCTGCTTGACTGTGGTCCTGGGACGGTGGGTCCGCTGCAGACCGAGATCGACCTGCTCGACCTCGACGCGATCGTTCTCACCCACTGCCATCCCGACCACTGGATGGAGCTGCCCGTGTTGCGCAACGTCTTCACCTACTTTGCCGCGCGCACCGGGTTGCCGGTGTTCGGTACCGCCGAGACCAAAGCGTTGAATGACGCCGTGACGATCTCCGGACGAGCCGAAACCTTCGACTGGACGACGATCGGGCCGTCGTCGACGCTCGAGATCGGCGACCAGTCCTGGTCGTTCACCCTCGCCGATCACCCTGTCGAGACGCTCGGCCCGACCGTGGTGGTCGACGGCAAGACCTTCGTGTTCACCTCCGACAGCGGGCCTGGCTGGGATTTCACCGATGCCGCCCCGGAGATCGACCTCGCCCTCGCCGACGCCAGCCATCTCTCGGCATTCGAAGGTGGCTCCATCCCTCACATGAGCGCCCGCGAAGCGGCCGTCCGAGCCCGTGCTGCCGGCGTCAAACGGCTGGTGCTGACCCACCTTGTGCCAGGCTCGGATCCGGAAGCGCACCGCGCGGAGGCCGAGGCCGCCTACGGTGGCCCGGTCGAGGTCGCCCTACCGGGTCGCACCTTCACCATCTGATCTGTCCTCGACCCTCGGGAGTGCCCGTGTCCACCCGCTACGACGGCCGCCAGGCCGACGAATTGCGTCCCTTCAGTTTCACCCGCGACTTCACGACCATGACCATGGGGTCGTGCCTCGTGACCTTCGGCGAGACCCGAGTGCTCTGCACTGCGTCGGTCGAGGAGGACGTGCCTCGCTGGATGAAAGGCAAGGGTGAGGGTTGGGTCACCGCCGAGTACTCGATGCTTCCGGGTTCGTCGCCCGAGCGCATCAATCGCGAGCGTCGGGGCGCAAAGGGTCGCACCCAGGAGATCGAGCGACTCATCGGCCGGTCGTTGCGTGCGGTCACCGACATGCGGGCGCTCGGCGAGACGTCGATTCGGCTCGACTGCGATGTCCTCCAGGCCGACGGCGGCACCCGCACGGCGTCGATCTGTGGCGCCTATATCGCCCTGCATGACGCATGCGAGCGTCTCGTGCAAGCCGGCCACATTCCGGCCAATCCGCTGACCACGGAGTGCGTGGCGATCTCGGTCGGCATCGTCGACGGCCGCCCCGTCCTCGACCTGCCCTATCCGGAGGACTCGACCGCCGACGTCGACTTCAACGTGATCATGGACGGCAACGGCCAGTTGATTGAGGTGCAGGGCACCGCCGAGGGCAATACGTTCTCGCGAGCCGAACTCGACGCCCTGCTTGACCTCGCCGAGGGTGGCGTCGCCACCATCGCCGAGGCGCAACGCGCCGTGCTCGCCGACGCTCCTGCGCCCCGTACCCCCGGTCGCTGATGGCCGACCTGCCCCGCCTCGTCTGTGCGAGTGCCAACCCCGACAAGGTCGCCGAGATCGCCCTCGTCCTCGATGGGCTGGTCGATCTTCAACCTCGACCTGCGGGTCTTGGTGACGTGGTGGAGGATGCCCCCGATCTCGAGGGGAACGCTCGATTGAAGGCCGTTGCCGTATGCGAGGCGGCCGGGGCCCCAGCGGTCAGCGACGACACCGGCCTCGAGGTCGATGCGCTCGACGGTGCTCCGGGCGTCTTTTCGGCTCGCTATGCGGGCGACGACGTCAGCTATCAGGACAATGTCGACAAGCTGATGGCTGAGCTCGCGCGGGTCGGTGCGCTGACCCCCGAGCAGCGCACAGCCCGGTTCCGCACTGCCGTGATGGTCGTCTGGCCCGACGGTCGAGCACTGAGCGTCGAGGGTGCTGTCGAGGGCCACATCGCACTCGTCCCGGCGGGCGATGGTGGTTTCGGTTACGACCCAGTGTTCGTTCCGGCCGAAGGAGACGGCCGCACGTTCGCGGAGATGGGTGACGACAAGCACGAGATCAGCCATCGAGGCCGGGCCTTCCGGGCTCTCGCCGAGGCGCTTCGCGCCGAGGGCTGATCGTGATCGAAGGCCGGCAGCGGGGTTGGGTGCTTGCGGCGCTCGGCATGTTGTTGGTCTCCACCGATTCCTATTTCGTGCGGCTCGCGGACATCGACGGCTGGACGATGGCCTTCCTCGTCTCGGTCGTTTCGCTGCCGGTTCAACTGGCCCTCCAGAGAGTCGTGGAGGGTGGTGATGTCGTCGGCGCATTCCGGGCCTCGCCGCGTGGGCTTGCCACGGTCGGGATCCTTTCGGGGGTCAGCCAGGTCTGCTTCATCATCGCGATCACACGCACCGACGTTGCGAACGTGGTCGTGATCGTGGCGGCGTCTCCGATCATCGCTGCGGTCGTGGGGCGAGTGTTCTTCGGTGAACGAACGAATCGCCGCACCTGGATCGCGATCGGCATCACCGTCTGCGGTGTGGTGATCGTCGTGTCATCGTCGATCGGTTCGCCCAACCTCGTCGGTGATCTGTTGGCACTCACTGCGGTAGCGGCCTTCTCGACCAACATGAACGTGTGGCGTCGCTACCGGGAGCAGAGTCGCTTCATCGGCCTATCGATCGCTGCGTCGGTCACGATCCTGATCACGGTGTGGTTCGCCGCTCCGTTCGGGCTGTCGACCCAGGTGTACCTCGCGGCGATCGGAATGGGCTTGCTGTTCAACCCGATCGGGCGCCTGTGCCTGACCTCTGCACCCCGCCACGCGCCCGCATCCGAGGTTGCGCTCTTCACGCCAGTGGAGACACTGGCGGCGTCGGCGTGGGCCTGGATCGCCTTCAGCGAGCAACCATCGACGCGCACCTTTCTCGGCGGCGCGGTGATCTTTCTCGGGCTGCTCTACGGCACCGTCGGCCGGCAGGAGCCCGTCGCCATCGCTGACTAGGGTCTCGCCCATGCCAAAGGTCTTCGTCCATGGCAACCCCGAGTGCTCGGCGGTGTGGGATCTCCTCGTAGCGGAACTCGCCGATCGGTCGGTCGACGATGTCGTCCGGCTTTCACCTCCGGGATTCGGGGCGTCGGTGCCCGACGGCTTCGAGGCGACGATGGCGGGGTATCACGCCTGGCTTGTTGCCGAACTCGAAGCGATCGACGGCCCGATCGACCTCGTCGGGCACGACTGGGGTACTGGTCATGTGGCGGGGATCGCCGCCGATCGCCCGGATCTGATCCGCTCGTTTGCGATGGACTGCGGCGGCTTGGTGCACCCTGACTATGTCTGGCACGACATGGCGCAGGCGTGGCAGACCCCGGAGGTAGGGGAGCAGGTCGTCGCGGCGATGACCGGAGCCGCGCGAGCTGACCGTTTGGCGATGTTCGAGGGCCTCGGTATGCCAGGCTCGATCGCCGAGGCGCACGCCGATGCTGTCGACGAGGCGATGGGTGTATGCGTTCTCACGCTCTACCGCAGCGCCGTTCCGCCTGCGCTTCCGGAACTCGGGGCCCGCCTCCGGGCCGCGGCTCGGCGACCCGCCCTGTTCGTGATCGCCGAGCAGGACCCGTACGTGCCCGCCGACCTGGCGGCCTCGACCGCCAGCGACCTCGAGGGCACCGTTGTCCGTTTCGCTGATCAGGGGCACTGGTGGATGATCGGCGCTCCTGCAGCGGCTGCGAACGCGCTGGTCGACTTCTGGTCTAGCCTCGACTGATCCTCGGTGCCCCGAGCGTTCGTCGCTCGATCGAAGGCGTGTTCGGCGACTGATGTCACGGCCAACACTGGTCGCCCGCTACACGAGTTGGGTGCGTCGCCCCTGTACCCTTCGGGCTTATGACCGAGATCAACCACGTCATCCCCCAACTCGCCGAAGCGCCTTCCTTCGGCTCGCCGCAGGCCGACATCTTCAATCGTCTCCTCCAGGAACGGATCGTCGTCCTCGGCACCGACGTCAACGACGGCATCGCCAACTACATCACCGCCCAGCTGCTCTACCTCGAGGGGCAGGACGCAGAGAAGCCGATCTGGCTGTACATCAACAGCCCGGGTGGCTCGGTCACCGCCGGCATGGCGATCTACGACACTATGCAGTTTGTTCAGCCCGAGGTCGGCACCATCTGTATGGGACTCGGCGCCTCGATGGGTCAGTTCTTGCTGTGTGCCGGCGCACCGGGCAAGCGCTACGCGCTGCCGCACGCCCGCATCATGATGCATCAGCCCCTTGGCGGTGTTCAGGGTCAGGCCACCGACATCGCGATCCAGGCCGAGCAGATGGCCTACACGAAGCGTCTGCTGCAGGAGCGCATCGCGCAGCACACGGGGCAGACCTACGAGACGATCGAAGCTGACTCGGATCGTGATCGCTGGTTCACGGCCGAGCAGGCTAAGGACTACGGCATCATTGACCATGTCATCGTCAAGCGCGGTGAGATGCTCTAATCAGCGCTTGCGCTGACAGATGTGACCGTTCAGCGCCTGCGCTGACATAGCCTCAGTCGAGCAGGGTTAGGCGGTGCCGTTTCGGCGGCGTGACTCGTACTCGGCGATGCTGATCTGTTCGCCTTCGGCGTTGACGCGCTCGGCATCGGCCGGTGGCAGCACGGCACTCATGCCGTCGATCTTCTTCCATGTGGCGGTGGGAGCGTCTCCGTTGTCGTCGGGGACGTAGGGCGACGGAGCGACACGAGTGTGTTTCACGATGTAACGCGGGCAGTTCACGAACTGTTCCGTGATCGCAACGCGCACGATGAGTTCGGCGCCCGGGAACTCGCCGAGGAGTTCGTCGTCGGCGCTGACGGTGGCCTCGCCGTGAAGCCGGACCCGATGTGGGGTCTCGAAGTCAATGAATAACAGGCCGACCTTGGCGGTGGCGGCGATGTTGCCCATGGAGAGGAACATGCCGTTGCCGTCGTAGCTGGGGAAGGCGACCGTGGTCGGATCGAGGACCTTCACGAAGCCGAGCGGGCCGCCCTTGTGCGAGACGGTGGGGAAGCCGTCGGATCGAACCGTCGTGAGGAAGAAGAATTCGCGGCTGGCCAGGAATTCGGCGGTATCGGTGTCGAGTTCGGGCTGGACGGTGATGGCCTGGAGCGTGTCGGCGAGCGCCCGTGAGTCGAAGTGGTCCTGGAGTGCTCGATGGTGCTCGTCGTAGAAGCTCACGAGCGTGCGGTCTCGGCGTTTCCCTTGAGTTCGGCGACGCCGGCCGCCCGGTCGTCGTAACGGAAGAGCGCCGAGCCGCTGACGAAGACGTTCGCACCGGCGACGGCGCACTCTTTGATCGTCGCGGCGTTGATGCCGCCGTCGACCTCAATGTCGATGTCGTGACCGCCCGCATCGACCATCTGCTTGACCGCTTCGATCTTGGCGACGAGAGGGATGTAGGTCTGGCCCCCGAAGCCGGGGTTGACGGTCATGATCAGCACATGGTCGGTGACGTCGAGGACGTGCTGGATCGTGTCGGCCGGGGTGTGCGGGTTGAGTACCACACCGGACTTCGCACCCAGTTTCTGGATGTTGTCGAGCGAGCGGTGGAGATGAGTGCAGGCCTCGGCGTGCACCATGACGACCTCGCATCCGGCATCGACATAGAGCGGCGCCATCTCGTCGGCATGGACGACCATCAGATGGGCCTCGAACACGATGTCGGCGAAGGACCGGCAGCTCTTGACGATGTCGGGGCCGATCGTGAGGTTGGGCACGAACACGCCGTCCATGACGTCCCAGTGGATGCGGTCGCACCCGGCAGCTTCGAGGGCGGCGATCTCCTCGCCGAGCCGGGCGAAGTCGGCGGGAAGAACAGATGGACTGATTTCGATCGGGCGCATCACGACGCGACCCTACCCGAGTCGCCCGTCGACGGTTCGACCGATCAGGCTGGTTTCGGACGGGTGCTGGATACCGTTTGTCCCGTGGAACTCCGCGTGACGGCGACATCGCGTGACGGGGCCGGGGTGGCCCGAGCCGAGGACGGACGAGTCGTCTTCGTCGAAGGAGCGCTACCGGGCGAGTCGGTGACCGCCGAGGTCGTGCGCACCGATAAGCGTTGGTCACGAGCCCGTGTGGTGACGGTGATCGAGCCGTCGCCGGATCGGGTACCGGTGCCGTGTGCACACCAGCTGGAAGGCTGCGGCGGCTGCGATCTCTTGCATGTCACCCCCGATGCTCAACTGACGATGAAGACCGCGATGGCGATCGATCAGCTCGCTCGGGCTGGAGTCGAGGTGCCCGACCCGTCGATGCGGCGCCTGGTCGACGACCACGGCCGTACGACGATCCGTGCCGCGGTCCACGACGGCCGGGCCGGTTATCGGTCCCGTGGCTCTCACGACGTGGTGGTGCCCGACGAGTGCGACGCCGTCGACCCGTTGGCCGAGGAGTTGCTCGTCGATGGGCGCTATCCAGGTTCGAGTCGGGTGATGATCCGGGTCGGCAACCGAACCGGCGACCGGATGGTGGTCGTCGAGCGCGACACGTTCGATGTGTCTGTACCGGACGACGTCGTCGTCGTTTCGGAGGCACAACTCAAGAAGGGCAAGCGGGCGTGGATCCACGAAGAGATCGATGGCCGTCGACTTCGGGTGAGCGCCAATGCCTTCTTCCAGAATCGCCCGGCCGGCTGCGATGCCCTCGTCGACGAGGCGCGTTCGATGATTGAGGGTGCTCCGGAGGGTCATCTCGTCGATGCCTATGCCGGTGTCGGGTTGTTCTCGGCAACGGTCGGTCGCAACCGTCCGGTGATCGCGATCGAGCGGGGTCGTGACTCGGTCGCTGACGCTCGCATCAACCTGACCGCCCGCGATGCCAGGATCGTGAAGGCCGACGTCGAGCGTTGGCGCCCCTCGCCGGCGTGCGTTGTGGTGGCCGACCCCGCCCGCGAAGGCTTGGGGAAGCGGGCGGTGAAGACCTTGTTGCGAGCCGACCCTTCTGTCTTCGTCCTCGTCAGTTGCGACCCGTCATCGTTTGGCCGTGATGCTGCGCTGCTGCTCGACGCGGGTCTGCACGTCGACCGATGGACCGTGCTCGACATGTTCCCGGGTACGAGTCACGTCGAGACGGTCGCCCGGTTCATCCGTTGACCGTTCTCGCCTGAATCAGGCCAGCGCGAACGGCGTCGGTGCGGTCAATTCCCCGGCGGGCACCATGCGGCGCAGCCGCCAGACGCCAGTGGAGTCGCGCGACATCGTGACGTCGAGCGCGTTCTCGCCCACGGTCACCGCGAACGTGATGGCTTCCCCGACCCCGACATCTTGGGTGATGGCCAAGGTTTCGCTCGCAATGGGATCGGCATCGGTGACGTCGACCGGGAAGCCGGCAGTATCGAGCCGGGTGTCGAGCAGCATCGCAACGAGACCGTGGTCGCGTGAGATCGACGGTGGTAGCTGCTCTGCGGCCCCCCGCTGACCGGTCTCATCGAGGAGCAGGTACAGCGACACGTAATCGCCCAACCCGACAAGCGTCACGATCGTGGCGAGCAGTTCCTGTGGCGATTCATTGGGGAGCGTGCTGCGCCAGATATTGCGGGGTTCGAGGTTCCGTGCGGGCGAATCGACCGTCGGTGTTCCACTAAAGGGGATCTGAAGGGGTGTGCCGTTGGCGAGTCGGACCGAGCGGATGCGCCACCGCTCGTCGGAGGTCGGGGCGAGTTCGAAGACGACGTCATTGCCGTTGGTGGAGAGGATGCCTTCGACGACTGCGCTGAACTGATCCGACGATCGCAGGGTGAGGGCCTCGGCACCTGAGGCGAGGTCGACGATGAACCCGCCATTGGTCATCGCCTCTTCCATCGCCATCTCGAAGACACGCATCCCGTCGAGGAGGTGATCGCCGTCGCGTTCGATCGCCATCCGGGCTACGACCGCCGGCTCGGCGTTCGGGGCGACGAGGCCGCTGAGGTCGCTCTCGGCGACCGCAGCGCTCATCGTCCGTTGCGCATCGGGGTGCAGGATCAACGCTGCAGCGATGTAGTCGCGCCGGACGAACGCCGAGATGAACTCGGCGACGGCCGCCTCGGGACCGCTCAGGTCGAGATCCTCGTAGGTGCGTGGTGGCGTGAAGCTCGACTCGACCTGTTGCGTGTCGCCACCGTCACCGCCACCGCAGGAGGCGGTGACGAGAGCGAGGGTCAACACGAGCAGGATCCAACGATGTACCGGCGCTCGCACGGCGCAGACGGTACCGCGCAACGACATGGCGTGCGTCAGCTTGCGAGGGCGCTCGGGTCGAAGAGGCGCTCGATCAACTCGTCGGCGACCGGCCCGTAGTCCTCGTGAAGCGCAACTGTGCGGTGTGCGCGGTCGCGGAACGGCTCGACGAAGCGGTCGTGCATCGGCGCCACCGTCTCGGCGAACTGGCGTCGCACGTCGTCGGGCTCGCGCCCTCGTTCGGCGATGTCGCGTTTGATGCGACGTTCGAGTCGGACGTCCTCGGGCACGTCGAGATACACGGCGAGATCGAGACGATCGGCGATCTCCTCGAAGCTCAGCAAGAGGATGCCTTCGACGATGACGATCGAGCGGGGCTCGACGATCGTGACCTCCGCGGTGCGGGTGTGGGTCGCGAAGTCATAGACCGGTGCAGCGATGCGCTCCCCGACTCGAAGCGCCTCGACGTCGGCCGCGAACCGTTCGTGGTCGAGCGAGTCGGGGTGGTCGTAGTTGACCAGCGACCGGTCGGCAGGGGAGAGATGACCCTGGTCGCGGTAGTAGGCGTCGAAGGCGAGGACCGACACCTGGTCGGGACCGAGGCGTTCGAGCAGGTGTCGGGTGAGGGTCGTCTTCCCCGCTCCGCTGCCGCCGCAAATTCCGCACGTCCTCGTCACGGACGGTCAAGGTACCAATGTCGCGGCTCGCCTTCACCCCGAGGACGACCGATTCGGTGCCAGAACGTGCCAAGCTCCCGTGATGGAGTCCCAGCGCAGTCCGTCGAACCGCGGCGAGATCGCCCCGTTCTTCGTGATGGAAGTCATGCGAGCTGCGGAGGAACGCGAACTCGCCGGGGACCAGGTGCTGCATCTCGAGGTCGGTCAGCCGTCCACACCGGCTCCGGCCGGGGTCATCGAGGCCGCTCACCGCGCACTCGACGAGGATGTCCTCGGCTACACGACCGCTGCGGGCACGCCGGAGCTCCGTGCCCGTGTCGCTCGCCACTACGACGAGTGGTACGGCGTCGAGGTGGATCCCGACCGGCTGATGTTCACCGTCGGCGCGTCGGGTGCGTTCGTTGCTGCGTTCCTCGCTGCGTTCGACGTCGGTGATCGGGTCGTCGTCCCATCGCCCGGCTACCCCTGTTACCGCAATGCGCTCGAGGCGCTCGGTTGTGAGGTTGTCGACCTGCCCACGACGCTCGAGACCCGTTTCCAACCCACCGTCGAACTCCTTGATCGCGTTGTCGCCGACGGCGGCCCGATCGCCGGTCTCGTCCTCTCGTCGCCGTCGAACCCGACGGGAACGATGCTCGACATCGACCGGATGGCCCAGATCACCTCGTGGTGCCGGGCCAACGGCGTGTGGTTCGTGAGCGACGAGATCTACCACGGCCTGTCGTACGGCAAGCCTGCCCCGACAGCGTTGCAGTTCGATCCCGATGCGATCGTGATCAACAGTTTCTCGAAGTACTTCTCGATGACCGGGTGGCGGTTGGGGTGGTTGGTGATGCCCGAGGATTTGCGGGAGTCGCTCACGCGAATCGGTCAGAACGTCACGATCTCTGCGCCGACCCTCTCACAGCTCGGTGCGATCGCCGCCTTCGACTGTCACGACGAGTGTGAGGCCAACGTTGCCCGCTATGCGACGAATCGCACAGTTGTACTTGATGGTCTGCGAGCTGCCGGTTTCGATGATCTCGCCCCGGCCGACGGCGCTTTCTACGTGTGGGCCGGCATCGACCATCTGATCGAGTCGGGCCACACGACCGACAGCCAGGCGCTGTGCGCGGTCTGGCTCGACGAGCTCGGTCTCGCCTCGACCCCCGGGGTCGACTTCGACCCGACGCGCGGCCACCGGTTCGTGCGCTTCTCGTTCGCCGGCTCAACCGAGGATTGTGCCGAGGCGATGGGTCGGCTGAAAGACTGGACGATGTCATGACTGAACCAGACCGATTCCACCCGACTTTGTTCACCACGATCACAGTTGAGATCGACGAGGCCGCCAAGGTCGCCGTCGTCACGCTCGACCGACCCGAGGCCTACAACGCCTTCAGCCCCACCATGCAGGAGGAGTTGAAGGCCACGTGGCGGGCGTTCCGCAGCGACGATCGGGTCAACGCGATCGTGCTCACTGCGGCCGGCGACACGTCGTTCTGTGTCGGCATCGATCGAAACGAGGCCGAGTTCACCAATATGGCGGGTGACTCGCGTCTGTACGGCACGTCGAACAACTTCATGTACGACGATCCGGGCGACGATCTCGGTCCGAAATCGTGCGACCTCTGGAAACCGGTGATCTGTGCGGTCAACGGCATGGCGTGCGGGGGAGCGTTTTACATGCTCGCCGAGAGCGACATCATCATCGCTGCCGATCACGCCACCTTCTTTGATCCGCATGTCACCTACGGCATGGCGGCGGTCTATGAGCCGATGAAGATGCTGCAGTACATGCCGCTCGGTGAGGTGCTTCGCATGACGCTCCTCGGCAACCACGAGCGCATGTCGGCGGCAACAGCCCACCGCATCGGCCTTGTGAGCGAGGTCTGCCCGGCAGACGAACTCATGGAACGCGCTCGGTGGGTGGCCGATGCGATCGCCTCACAGCCCGCCGTCGGTGTTCAGGCATCGCTGCGATCGATCTGGGCGGCGAACGACCTCGGCACCAAGCAGGCGCTGTCGATGGGGCCGTCGCTGCTGACCACCGGTTTCGACATGGCCGGCATGGAGGAGGGCAACGCCGCCTTCTCCTCCGGCAAGCGGATCGACCCTCGGATCCGCTGAGGCGGAATCAGCCCTGGATTCGGGCCCGAGCCGCAGCCGATTTGTCGAGCCAGGTCTGGGCGATGAAGACGCCGTTGACTTCGACACCGGCGCCGCCGCTGGCAGCAGCACCGCCGCCGGCGCTTTCGGCTGGGGCGTTCGCTGCCGCTTCGGCGGCCTGAGCCGCCTCCTCAGCCTCGCGCTCGCGAGCCACGACGAAGACGTCGTAGTCCTTGGCGCGGACCAGCGAGGTGTGGTCGATGTGACCGATGGCGTTGCCGTCGGGGAACCGGACCCAGTAGCGCTTCCAGGTCATGCCGTTGGCCACCGCCACCTTGCCCTGAGACCCCGCTGGGTATCCCGAGACGTCGTCGACAAGGCGGACGTTGGCGCCGCGCTTGAAAGTCGCAGCCTGAAGTTCAGCAGTGGAAGGCACAGGGGGAATCTAGCGGCCGATGCCGCAGGGGGGCGACATCGACGGGACGGGATCGAATCCTCCGAGATCGGGTGAGAAGCGCGGTCTAGAGTCCGGCGATGGCTACCACCGCCACCGTGTTCGCCGACGGGTTTTCCGAGGATCCCTGGTGGTGGGGTGACGCTCCACCGGTGGCGTACGACGCCGATCCGCCGACGGGCTCCGACGTGGTGGTCGTCGGTGGTGGTTACGCCGGATTGAGCTGTGCCACCGAGCTGGCACTCGCCGGTCGTTCCGTCGCCGTGCTTGACATCCGGCGTATCGGCGAGGGTGCGTCGGGGCGCAATGCCGGACTCGTCTCGGGTCGGGCCGGAATCTCCAAGATGATCGATCTCGAGGCGTACGTCGGGCTCGACCGGGCGGCTGCGATCCTCGACGAGGCCGACGAGGCCTATGTCCATTTCCAGCACCTCGTCGACACCTACGCACCCGGCGCGTTCCAGGACCGCGGCCGTTTCGTCGCCGCTCGTTCGAAGGCGGCCTTCCGCAAGCTCGAGAAGAAGTACGAGGAGTACCGCGACAGCGGCGAGGGTTCTGGGGTGACGTTGATCCAGCCCGGCGACGAAGGCCGCTATGTCACCACCGATGCGTTCCACGGCGGGATGGCGGCGAGCGCCGCCGGTCTAGCCCATCCCGCCGTGTTCATCGATGGCCTTCGTCGCCGAGCCGAGGCCGCCGGCGTGTCGATCCACACGGGCATCCGAGTGACCGACATCGACTCGAGCGGCGTCGGTCCGCACACGATGACGGTCGCCTCGGGATCCGGCACGGCACGCGGCCATCGGCGGATCGCTGCAGGCGATGTCGTGATCGCCACCAACGGCTACACCGATCGGGTCGTGCCGTGGCATCGCGAACGCATCGTCCCGATGTCGTCGACGATCCTGGGACTCGAACGCCTCGGTCGGGAACGGGTCGAGGCCCTCCTCCCGGCGATGACTGCGGTGATCGACACCAACCGGGTGATCGTCTACGCACGTCCAACCCCGGATGGCGAGGGGATCCTGTTCGGTGGACGAGCCCGCTTCCGTCCCGTATCGACGGCGACGTCGGCTCGGATCCTCCACGACCAGATGCTCGAGATCTTCCCGACGCTCGCCGATGTGAAGATCACGAACGCATGGTCGGGGTTGATGGCGTTCACGGCCGACTACCTCCCCAAGCTGGGGGTGCGCGATCGGGTGCATTACGTCCTCGGCTGCAACGGGGGCTCCGGGGTCGTGTTGATGCCGTGGCTCGGTCGAGCGGTTGGGCGGCGTATCGCCGGCACCGACGATCCGACCCAGCCGATGTCGTCGCTCGCCGGGATTCCCTACAAGCGTCAGCCGCTGGGTGAGCACACCTCGAAGCTCATGGCGGCGGCTGGGGTGTGGTACGGCATGCGAGACCGGATCGACGCTGTTCGGCCGTGATCGGCTCCGGGCCGGTTTCTGGCGCGTCGTCAGGATTCGGTACGGTGATCTCACCGCCGCACTTCGGGAGCCTGCCATGACACCGGAACAGCTCGACTTCGTCCCGTTCGACGCCGATAACCACTACTACGAGGCGCTCGACGCGTTCACCCGCCACGTACCCGAAGCCATGCAGCCTCGCATCGTCCAATGGGTCGAGATGGGCGGCCGGAAACACCATCTGGTGGGTGGCAAACTCTCCAAGGCCGTCGCCAATCCCACGTGGGACCCGATCGCGAAACCGGGGGCGTTGCGCCCCTATTTCGAGGGCAACCCGGAGCGGCTCAACCCGCTCGAGATGCTCAAAGATCGCGAACCGCTGCCGGCGTACTACATGGAACCCGCGGCGCGGGTGAAGATGATCGAACAGCAGGGTCTCCAGGGCGTGTGGTTGTTCCCCACCCTCGGTGTTCTCTACGAGGAGGTCATCAAGCACGACGTCGATGCTGTCGTCATGATGATGCAGGCCTTCAATCAGTGGCTCCACGACGACTGGACGTTCAACTACGAGAACACGATCTTCGCGGCGCCCTACATCGCGCTCGGCGACATCGACGCCGCCGTGGCGGAGGTCGACAAGGTGCTCGGGATGGGGGCCAACGTGCTCGTCATGCGTCCCGCCCCTGTCACTACCCGAACCGGGGTGGTGTCACCCTTCAATCCGATGTTCGACCCGGTGTGGGCTCGCATCAACGAAGCGGGCGTGCCGCTCGTGATCCACGCGGCGGACTCCGGCTACTCGTCGCAGGGTTACGCCGACGACGCCTTCTCGTCGCTTGCGGGCGGTGGCGGTGCGGGCCCGTCGCTCAAGGGGTTCGCCATCGAGCGCGCGGCGCAGGACTGGTTGATCCAGGCCGTCTTCGAGAAGATCTTCGATCGGTTCCCGAATCTGCGCTTCGCCTCGATTGAGAACGGCTCGGACTTTCTCGGCCCGATGTTCCGCAAGTTCGACCAGACCGCCAAGAAGTCGTACTGGTGGTTCGATAACCATCCGGTCGACACGTTCAAGCAGCACGTTTGGGTCAATCCGTTCTGGGAGGACGACGTCGATGAGGTCGTCGAACTTATGGGTGCCGATCGGGTGATCTTCGGTTCTGATTGGCCTCACATCGAGGGCATGCCTCAGCCGCTGGATTACCTCGTCGAACTCAAGAATCTCGATACCGAGCAGACCAAGCGGGTCATGCTCGACAACATCCTGGAGCTCAACACGCCTCAGCCGCTCTAGACGGCGGGGGCGCGTGCGCCGAGATTCTGCCGCTCCCGACTTCACAGTGCTGTGAACGATCATTAACATCGGTTTCATGAGCGACATGTCGATCGAAGAGATCCGCGCCGAGGTCGAGGCGTGGCTGGACGAGAACTGGGACGAGTCCCTCACCGTCGGTGACTGGTGGGATCGTCTCGGTCCGAGCGGGTATGCCCACCCGATGCTCGGCACCAACGCCTACGGCAAGGGCCTCACCCAGGCACAGGCTGCTGCAGTGATGGCCACGATGGCCGATCGGGAGGTCATGGGTCCGCCCACCGGGTTGGGACGCATGCTCGCCGCTCCGACCATCGCCACCCACGGCACCCAGGAGCAGATCGACGAGTTCCTTCCGCCGATCCTCGACGGTTCGGTCGGCTGGTGTCAGCTGTTCTCCGAGCCCGGTGCTGGTTCTGACCTCGCTGGTCTCACCTGCAAGGCCGAGAAGGACGGTGACGAGTACATCATCACCGGCCAGAAGGTCTGGACCTCCGGCGGCCAGATCGCCGACATGGGCATGCTCATCGCTCGAACTGATCCCAATGCCCCGAAGCACAAGGGCATCACCTACTTCGCGATCGACATGCACCAGCCGGGCATCACCGTGCGTCCGCTGGTCGAGATGACCGGCAAGGCGCTCTTCAACGAGGTCTTCATCGACGAAGCCCGTGTCCCTGCGGCGAACATCATCGGTGACCTCAACCAGGGTTGGGCGGTTGCCAACACCACACTCATGTTCGAGCGCGCCTCGCTCGGTTCGGCTGGCAAGTCGCCGGCGTCGGCTGCTGGTTCGGGCATGAAGTCGGTGCGTCATGAGCCCGTCACCAAGTTCAACAAGCGCACTGCGGGGGAGGGTGGCGTCCCGCCGCTCGGTATGGGCTTGTGGCGGTACCTGGTCGACATGGCCGAGAAGTCGGGCAAGAACACCGACCCGGTCCTGCGCCAGGAGCTCATCAAGCTCTACTCGCTGATCGAGGTCAACCGTCTTTCGATCCAGCGGGCGAAGGATCCCAAGCAGCGCACCGGTGCCGAGCCCAACATCGGCAAGCTCACGATGTCGGAGCTGTTCCGCAGCTTCCGTGAGGTCGGGCTGCAGGTGATCGGCGCTGACGGCATGCTGCTCGGCGAATCTGAAACGCAGACGGGTGGCGCGGTCGGCGAGATCGCGATGTTCTCGCCTGGTCCGTCGATTTACGGCGGCACCGATCAGATTCAGCAGAACATCATCGGCGAGCGCGTCCTCGGTCTGCCCCGCGAGCCGGGTCCGGGCAAGGACACACCGTTCTCGGAACTCCCCAAGAACTGATCGCATCGAGCACGATCTCGTAAGGGACACGCCTCGGCTCCGGAGCCGGGGCGTGTTCCCGTTTTCGGACTAGGCCACCAGGCCAGATCTTCGTCGTCTCGCTGGGTCGCCTCGGGTGCCCCGGTGCGCCACCCCGTGGCAGGTGTGGCAGAGCAGGACGAGGTTGTCGATGTCGGAGGGGCCACCTCGCTCCCACTCGTGGGGGTGATGGGCCTGGCACCGGTCGATGCCTGCGCCACACTCCCTGCAGCCCCGGTGGGCGGCGATGAGTGCCATCCACTGATCTCGGCTGGCCAAGCGGGTGGTGCGCCCGAGCCACAAGGGTTGACCGGCGCCGTCGAACACATGGCCAAGAACCCCGGCGGCCGGTCCCAGTTCGACGAGTACATGCTCGGGAACCGGCGTGCCGTCGATCAGTTCAGTAGTGCCGGAGGCGAGTTGGTGGACGACGTGGACGAGGTGTCTTGGATGTGATGTTCCGGCCTTCGGCGGTGTGGTGATGACCTCCGCCAGCGCATCCGCTGCCCGTTGCTCGTGCGAGCGCTCTTCGTTGGGTGAACCATCGCGGCCGCCGTCGGCATGCCAGAGCTGGTCGATGCGCTCGCGCAGGGAGGCCACGACCGAGGCGCCGGTGATTGGGTCGAGTTCAGCGTGGAGATGGACCATGCCGTCGCCTGCAGTCCAGTAGCGAGCTGACCGCGCTCGACGTTGCCGAAGGTGGCGGGCCTCGGCGGCCTGCTTCGCTTCGTGTCGATTCGTCCACTCGCGGGAGGTCTTGGCGAATCGGTCGGCCGGCATCGCCTCGGCGAGGGGCGTGAGCTCGTCGGCCTGCTTCGACGACGTCCGCTGGGCTGCGGCGGTGCACAGCGAGGCGTGTTCGGTGGTGATTCGTCCAGCGGCGAGCGCC
>Ga0255751_10000767_pt1 | contig 30050 bp, 50 predicted proteins | sample 071ome_20_FD_179951 | JGI IMG/M metagenome (GOLD analysis project Ga0255751, IMG submission 179951) | Coastal salt marsh microbial communities from the Groves Creek Marsh, Skidaway Island, Georgia - 071412BT metaG (version 2) | ecosystem: Environmental > Aquatic > Marine > Intertidal zone >... | reverse complement strand
CCCAGCAAATTGAAAAAGGTTTATCGAAACACCCGGCCCAACGTCGCCATTTTCTGCAAATAGATGCCCGTTTGCGGTTCCCCCAGAAAAAATATAGCCTGACGACCCCCCAGCGGTGCCATCACTAAAAACTATAAAGTGCGTACACCCTGTAGTTTGAATAGTGTCGGTTGTGTTTAATAAGTGCGTGGCGTTTACCATGTCATCAAACTCAATAGCCGCAGTTGAAAACTCGCTAGCACTTCCAGCGGTTCTGTAAATTGGTTGTTGGTTTACGGTTGTTTGAACTAGGTCATAGCCGTTACCTGACTTGTCTTGCCATGTTTTAACATTTTCGCCATTACTTGCGGCCGTGTCACTTGCATTTAAAACAGTCGAGCCGTCAGTAGCATCGAGCCATATAACAAGGTTTGCGATATCAGAGGGAGCGAATGAAACGCCAGAGCTTTTTCTGGCCATCATTCCCATTCGACCTAATGGCATTATTTACCTTCTGTTAAAGAAAATGTTCCAGCTTCGGAAACTTGAATAACATTGAGATATTCACCGGGTCTTACCGAAAAATAGTCGACCCCACCGTCAGGCAAAAGCATTCCATTTGAGCTTGTAACATCAGTTCCATCGTCATCGATTAAAATGTAACAAGCTTTTGTGGTCGCTACTCGTATGATATTGGTTCCAGTTCCAAATTGAATCTCTTGAGAAGTGCCAGAGGTGGTTTTATTAGTAGTAGTCCCTTGAGCTATCGCTTGATAAGCTTCACTAGCTCCCATTGCACTTGATTGATTCGAGACATTTCCTTGACCCATAAATATTCCTTTTTTCTTTTATATTAAATTATATAATTAGTTTTCGTCTAGTGGTTCGTCATTCCGAAGTTGATCTATAAACATTTCCCAAGTGATCTTTCCGTCTACTTCGACCTTGTCTTTAAACATTCCCAAGTGCTTGCCAAGTAGTTCATTTGCTTTAAGCGCCCCGTTTTCTCTTAGCTTGTACTTTTCCATGCATCTGTCTCGGATCTCAAGTATTGATTTTAGCACGTCGTCTTGGGTTATATTTACCCTTTCGGCCCTTTCCTCTTTAAGCTCTTGAAGTCTTTGCTGAATGTTGTCATTTGTTAAGAGCTTTACCGCACTTGGTCTAGCTGAGTTGTATTTAGAGTCTGGGTAACATGCTTGATAAGCTTTTACCGCATTGAAGTGCTTTATATATTCATTGCAAAAGGCTTCGTGTCTTTCGTTGTCTAGCTTAGGCATCTGTTATTTCCCCAAAACCTACTGCGACCATTGAATATGCGCTCATAGCTCTTTCCATTAGTGCCGTAATAAGCTCCTTGTCGGTGTTTTCTGGCAAATCGAGGCTTAGCCTTATTCCTCCATCAGCTAAAGTTTGAATCTTATTTATTTCAGCGTGACAAACGCCTAGGCCCTTGCTTTCCATTGACTGACTCCTTTACATGGTTGGTCATAAGTATATTTTAAGCTCGAGGTGAGTTTTATGTCAATTGATCCGGTATTTCAATATAAATAGGATGACCGCTTTTACTATAGCCTTCGAATGCAACGTCAAAAGGGAATCTTCCGTTAAGGTGGGTGTTTAATATAGCTTCGACGTTATAGACAGCTATTATATAGTCTATTCCATCTATTCCCTTGAGCCATATCCTTTGTTTCCCGTAAAGCCATGCCATGAGAATATTTTAGGGATTTTTTCACAAAAAAGAAAGAAAGTGCTTTACATGGCATGTGGCGGTAAGTATATACGCCCCTTAATATTAATCAAGGAGCATATACGTGACTAGTAAATATAATGATTTTTCGCAGTTAACGCTTGGTTTTGAAAATGCCTTGCTAGACAGAGAGAATATTTTAACTAGAAAGTCTTTAACTTGTAAGCAAACTGACAGGTTTAAGAAACAGCTAAGATTACTATATGAGTCAAAAGATTTGTTAAACTTGAACGAGTTAAACTGGTGCGCTGTGTTCGCAAACTTTTACGAGAAAAATGGCTATGTAAGCCGAAGGCAAGCGGAAGTAGTTCACAATATCTTTATTCAAAAAACGTCTTGGCTTAGAGATTTTTAATGGATCAAAGAAAGCTGGCATTTAAACTTAGGGCTTTTTACCTAAGTGAGCTTCACAGGAGACTAGACGAAAAAGGAAAACTAGTTACTGAAAGCCTATTTAATGCTGAGACATATAAGTTACTAGGCCACTTAAGTAATGAAATTAAAGAGATTGAAAATAGGGATATTTGGATAATAGAAAAAGTATTGAATCATGCTGTATTAGGCTATGGGATAACAGAAAATCAGTTTAGGACTATTAAAGGACTTAAGGCTAAATACGAACCGCTTTAATGCTTTTTGAGCATAGGAAGCCTTTATAGGCTAGGAATACTATTCCCGTTTTTAATCGCCCATTACTCCGCGCAAAGGGCAAGTAGGTGCTTGATCCCTTCGGTAGACAGTCTCTAGATGCTCTAGCTTATATATGAGTGAGACCCGCTTAAAAGTCGAAATATATGCTTCCGTCGCACTTTTCGCCTTAGTGAATTGTCTAGGTCGCTTGCGTCGGTCCTTGCTTCCTAGATGGGCTCCGCTAACCCCGCCCCGATGCTTGCTTAGAATAATTAGATTTGATTTATAGGTAAAATATAATTTTTATATAGATATTAAGTTTCTATATAATTTTTATATAACAGAGAAACCCGACTACACGTAAAGATGCCATTTTGTCACGCTTGCATGTAAAGCCTTTAATATTAGTGATTTAAGTTAAAAAATACAGCGCCAGTAGTGCCAGAACGAAATAGAATCCTGTTTCGATCCAATCTTCACTCACGGCTACTCCATTGAACTGTTTAGGTCTGGGAAAAGGTGGTCATTTGACCTAGATTTTAGTGATATTTCGATATTATAGTTATTATCTTCGCTCGCCAGAGATTCGATAAAGCTAAAACTTCTTATGTAGTGATCTCCGAGCTTGTTAAAGCTTTTAAATACCGCATCTATTAAGTTTTTTAGAATATTGTCTAAATCTAGGTTTCTTGAGCTTATATAGCCTTTTTTGGTCAAAAGTATTGACTTGGGGACATATATCTTCACCGAGCAAGCTAGATGCGACTTATTTATGTCAAACTTGGCCTCGAAATCTTCGATCTCACGCTTTTTTTTGAGAAGTAGCAAGGTCACCCTTTGCTCAAATAAATTAGCCTCTTTTGACTTGTAAACCCCTCTTTTTGAGTTTCGCCAAACTTTATTTGTTGAGCATGGCTTAAGGTTTCTAAAGGTAAAATAAAGCTGCATATTGTCAGTATAACACGTTGATTTTATTTGAAAAGTGAATAATTTATGTATTTGTGTTACTTTTTTCTTGAACTGTGTTACTTTTTTCTGTAATATGTATTCAAGCAGACATACTTAGGCGTTTTAACTGCGGAAACAAATTGTAACGCTCGACTAGGTGAGAGGCCTTTTAACTAAAACAGGATGGTAAAAATGACAAGAAACGAAGCACTACAGAAACAAATTTCAAACTGGGAGCCAAATCAAGTTGCAGATTTAGATATCTGGATGCAAGACTGTGACGACGAGCTTGAGGGCTGGTTTGTTGAGCATTGTAATGACCACGCTGATTCACCGCTTCATTCTGAGGCCGATCAAAACGATCCTGAAATATGGGCCGAGTTTATAGTTGAAACTTACTACGAATGCAAATAAGGAGATGACGCATGACGGCTTTTATAGTCTTAAAGAATCAAATCAGAGCACAATTGACCATTGTTAACGATGCCGTGAAACTTTATAACAATGAAATGGAAAGGGTTTCCGAGGGTCCAAAATATGACAATGATAGGCTTGTTTCGACGTTCAATTGGCTGAAAGAATCTATTTCCAAGCTTGAGCATTTACATATTAAGGGGCTTGGGTTTGCTGAGACTTGCCCGTGTGGCTCTGAAATTATACCTCATGCTTTAAGTGAAGATGAGGAGCCTATTTGCAGAGATTGTGAGGGGCTTATGACGCTGGAATCCAATGGGTGCTAAAAAGAATCGAACATATAGATCTTATGACGAAAATGAGGCGCTTTTATTAGAGTTTGGAGACACTAGACAAAAAGCATTAGATAACTTATTTAAAGTTTTAAAGAGATATCCGAAACAAATGAAACAACTACTTAACAGGACGGTAAAAAATGAATCAACTACAAGAGAAGGCGAAAACACTTAGCGACGTAGTGCAAGAATATCAAGACCAATTTGAGGCGGCACTTTCTGACAACCGCATTCAATTTGCTCAAGAAGCGCATTTCGCTATTCAAGCGCTTCAAAACAATGACTATCTATTAGACGTTGCCCGAAAAAATCCAGCATCTCTAAAAAATGCAATTATAAACATAGCGGCTGTAGGCCTGACTTTAAATCCTGTCAGTCAACTGGCCTACTTGGTTCCAAGAAGGGTAAATAAAAAACAGTCTGTTTGCCTTGATATCTCATACAAGGGTTTAATTAGGGCGGCCACTGAGTCAGGCTCTATTGAATGGGCCCAATCTGCAATTGTTTACGAAAAAGATCAGTTTACCGTTCTAGATCTCGGACAAATGCCAGAGCATAAACACAACCCCTTTTGTAAGGACAGGGGGAAAATAGTGGGCGCTTATGTGGTGGCCAAAACCTGTCACGGGGACTACTTAACTACGCCCATGTCTATAGATGAGATTTACGAAATACGAAACCGAAGCGAAGCCTATAAAAAAGGATATGGCCCTTGGGTCGATTTCGAAGGTGAAATGATAAAGAAAACCGTTGTTAAAAGAGCCGCTAAGCTCTGGCCGCGAACCCCACAAATAATGCAATTAGAGAAGGCGATTGACGTTGTTAACGAACATGAGGGAATAAATTTCGAGGAAAGAAAACAAGAGCAACTTGAAGAAAAGGCGGCCCTTGATGCGGATTACATTAGAAAGAAAGACGACTGCGAGCCCGGCCTAAATTACAAGTTTATATGGGGACAGTTTAAGGGGAAGAGAATAAAGGAATGTGACGAAGATGACCTATACGACTATTTTCTAGGTATTCAGGAAAAAGTTGAGGCAAATAAAAAGGGCTATAGGACAGGCGACAAGTACGAAACTTATCAAATGATGGATGACTTTTTTAAAAACCGAGATCTCTATTATTCAGAGCTTGAAAGCGAGGTGTAAAATGAAAATTTTGATTCTTTTATTTTTAGTGTCATGCGCAAGCATTGGGACAAATGAACTAAACCAGTTAAGACCTAATATGACAATCGACGAGGTTACCGACCTAATGGGTGAGCCCGAGCAAACACAGTTTAAAAATGGTCACCTAATTTACAAGTACACAATGTGGGAAGCATGGAAAGGGAACTTTCCCTATTACTTATCTTTTCGCATGGGAAAGCTCAAAAGCTGGAATATGGATGCCAAAGAAAGAGCAAGAAACCAAGAGGCTCTTTATCAGTTTGGCGAATCAATGCGAAAACACAACGAGGCAAATCAAGCGCCAGAGCCGCAAATTGAAACGCCCACGCAAACAAATTGCACTAGCATCGACCTTGGCGGTGGCGTGACCTCTTACGAATGTGAGTCGTATTAATGAACTCAGCAAGAATACACGTCTATAAAAGAAAAGGCGGCAACTACTATCGCTATGCTATAGGAAGCCGCCAGTTAAATAATAGAGACATGGAATGGTTTGATGCCTTGTGGTTTGATTTTTCGCCCATGCTTAGCGTTGACGATAGGGTAAGAATCTGTGAAAAATGGAAACACAAAGAGCTTTTGCCAGAGCATCGAGAAGTTTACATAAATAGGCGTAAAAAATGAAATACTTAGTTTTTAATAAAGCCGACATTGACGATCTTTTAAGCAAGGCAAAAAGAAGTAAATCGATTCACCTTACAGAGCTTGAAGATTTTTTAAAACTTGGAAAAGAGATTGTAAAAACCCAGAAAGCCGAAAAGCCTAAAAAAACCAAAAAAACGGCTAGGGACTTTACCTTCAAGATTGAAGATTTTAAATATGATTATGGCAAGTGATCAAATCTTTAAAAAATCCAAAAAGTCAATTTGCCACAAGTGTAAGCATGGTCAAAAACAATGCAATGCTGAAAAACTAATGCTTTTTTGTGAAAATGACAAAGATTTAAAGCTTGCCTATGTGGCGCGTTGTAATGGGTTTAAAAATAAAGATAACTAGTTTATGATTTTATCATGGTTACGGAAGACTGTATTAAAGACCGCTTGGGTCAAGAGATCTTTACACGGACGCTAAACAAATTGATAGCGCGTTCAAAAATGTCTTACAGAGAGATAGCATCAGAGCTTAATATTCCAACTACAAGCTTTTATGAGTTAACGACCGGATCAAGGTCTTATAGATATTCACGCCTAAAGCAAATCGCAAACTTTTTCAGAAAAAAACTAAATGACGAATCTATTACGCTTGAATACTTGCTTTTAGGGGACAGCGAAACGTATAAAGTAATGCAAGAAAGAATCGACGAGATAAAGGCGAAGCTTGAAAAGGAACTCTGGGAAACAAACTGGAAACTCCAAGAGGCCAAGCAACAATTGTCTTTATTTAAGGAGTAATATGTTTTGTTTTAATAAATCCGAAGGTTATGGCGAAAAAACCGTCCCAAAACTTACTTGGGGCCTAGTGATCCCTCATACTATCGTGAGCCCCGGTGCTTCGAGTTTTGATAAAACAACAAACGAATATCGCTATGGCCTTGAAATGGCCGAGGCGTTAAGCCCTATTCCTTACGCAACAAGAAACAAGAAGGGCGTAAAAGGTGCGATTCTTGAACTTAAAGAGCAAGGCGTAAATTGTTCACTCGAGCCGCATGGAAACGCTTACAATGGTCAATCTCGAGGCTCTGAAATACTCGTATTAAAGGGCGATAAAGAAAGCGAAAGGGCGGCAAGGCATATACTTGAAGATTTTAATGAACTAAACCCTCAGAGAGTTTTAAGGCATGATAATGGTATAAAGTGGATCGAAAAAGGAGATCGAGGCTATACCAATTTAAAGACGGCTAAAAATCTAGGCATGAGAGTCGCGCTTTTAAGCGAGCTTCATTTTATCGATTCATCAAGAGACTTTATGACAGTTCAAGACCAAGCAAACTTCTGGCGTAGGCATATACTTATAGGACATGGAACGAAAAAGTAATTGTTTTATTTGTGGGCGCTCCCCTGTGGACGAGCATCACATTTTAACTAAAAAGTCTCACCCTGAATATAAGCACTCACCCTTTAACTTAATTTATCTCTGTAGGGCCCACCATAATGAGATTCATTATCTAGGTCGATCTTCTTTTATTAGAAAATTTGGAATGGAAAGCGAAATGTTAAACCGTGGATTTGAACTAGTAATGGGAAAATGGGTTTATACTGTTAAAGAATGAACTATTATACAATACTAAGCGATAGGCTAGACTATTTAATTAAAGTAAAACACGAAAGAATATTAGACTATCAAAGGGCGATCTTAAAGGGTCGCTATGGCCACGCTCAAGTGCTTGCCGAGGAAATATTAAATATTAAATCCAATATACGCGCCACGCAAGACATCATTTATTATATGTTTAACGAAATAGAGGATCAAAATTACTTGATTCACTGACTATTTTAGTCTTTTGATGCCAGAAAGAATGAAAGCTATAATTTAGTAATGACCCACGACATTCTAGGTATAAAATATGCCATTAAGTTTAGGAAAAAAGTAGTTCACGATGAGCAAGTAGTCGCTGGCCTATGCGATTTTGAAAAAAAGCAAATATTGATAAATGTTACTTATCCGGCAACGACTCCAAAAAAAGAGATTGCAAGGCAAATAAGTCGCACCTTTTGGCATGAGATTTTTCACGCTTTTTGTTTTGAAGCTGGATTCAGAGATCAATCATATTGGAATGAAGATATTGAACACTTTATAATTTCGTTTTTTGAAATACTAATGGCAAAAAATTATCCAGTTCAAATTGAAATTAAAACTCAATGACCTTTTCGGGAATATCGCTATCATAAACCGATCTATTTTTAAGATGACATATTGAAAAGTAAACATCATTAGACTTGTAATGCTCCGAAACTAAGCATTCATCGTCAGAGCTATAAAACTCTAAAGGAATAGGGTTTCCTTTTTCGTCAACGCAAGAGGTGAGAAGTAAAACTATAAACACCCATCCCATCTTTTTTCCTCGTTTAAATTCATCGGTATAAGCTCGGGAATACCGTCATAAATTACGCCACAACCAAGTAAGGGCCTTCCAATATTATTTTTATTATAAAGAAAGGCGTATTTCTCATCGTCTATTAAACAACCGCATGACATCCCAAATTTCATTTTATTTGTTACGTTGTCTTGCCAGTATTTGATTTCGAAATTGTTGTGATGGTGGCCTTGAACTTGACTTATACCTGTAAGTTGAGACTTTCGAAGAATATCTTTAGGCGCGATATTTCCGTGGTGAAATTGCACGAACTCGCCTCTATTGGTTTGAAGTATTAAGTTATCGTGCCATTTATAACCTTTTGGCGCGTCTAATACTTGCTCGTAGGTAAAGAGGAACTGTCTTGGGATTCGACACGCCTTAGCACGACGATATAAGAGGCTGCCATGATTTGAGGTAAGAATATCGACGCTGTCAAACATATCGTAAAGATTAGAAAAATATCTCTTACCCTCTTCAAATTCTTGGCTTTCATTGTATGGGCACTCATCCTCTGTTTCGTGAAAGCTTAAACAGTGATAGTCTAGCTCGTCACCTAAGCAAACTACTTTATCCGGCTTATACAACTTAGCTACGGCCTTAATAAATTTAAACGCATCTTTATGCATGACCGGACAGTGTAGGTCTGGAATAACTAAGATTGATTTAAACATTTAGTCTACTTTTGTTATTCTTACAGGCTCCGAGCCGTCTAGAAACTGCAATATAATTTCAGCTTCACCTTTTCTCACCTTCTCAAATAGCTCGTTTCTCTCAACCGCGTTTTTCTGTAAAATTGAAATGTTTTTGTAAATTTTCTTTTTGTTTTCCTGTTTTACCATATATAAAACGCTGTGGGCTCGTCGCATCCTGTGACTTGCCATAAGCGCCCCCTTTCCGTGGGTCAATCCCTTCCTTGGATATAATAAAAGTATTTCACAAAAAAGTGTTCAATGAGACTAAAAATGCCTTACCGATAAAAAGAAAACCCCTCTTTCGAGGGGCTAAACAATGAAAAAACAACAAAAATGAAAACTGTTATAGTAGAGACTTTAATATTAGTGGTATTTCGATATAATTGCAATATGAGAAAACTAAAAACGAAATTAATTTTATGGCTTATGTCTACAAGTCTTTATAAAAAGGCTTTAAAAGATTGGATTCCATATATTAGATTTACAACTTATTATCCAGACTTTAAAGGTCAGCTTTTTTATGAGGGATATAAGATTTTACGCCCCTCTGACATAGTTTTAACAATCGATAACAAAAAACTGACAAGTCTTTTAATAGGTGGGGAGTTTTCACATGCGGCTTTTTGTGTTTCAAAAAATGAGGTTTTCGAGTTTGCGGAAATGACCCATGACAATTACAGGCGATCGACCTTTTTCGATATCTGCAAAGAAAGCACTCGAGTAGTTATATTAAGGGCAAAAGATTGGAGCGAGACCTATAAGCTAGACGTTATTCAAAAATGCTTGAGCATGTCTAATGCAAAATATGACGTTGAGTTTTCCCTTGGAATAGAGGCGCTATACTGTAGTGAGCTTGTTTATCACTCAGACTATTTGAAAACCCTTGATTTTGATTTAAGCGACTTAGTTGGAATGGGAAGGCCTTACTTGTCGCCAGAGGGAATCTATAAATGTAAAAATTTAATTACGGTCTGGGATTCAGAGTACCCACAACAATACATATAAAAGATGCTTAACTACTTCAAAAAATAGATATTCAACTAGTCGCACTTTCTTTCACACTTGATAAGATCTTTTCTAAGGTCAGCACAATAGCTATATAATTGAGAAAAATCTGGTTGGTCAAAACAAATATATCCAGACCTGTAAGGTTCGAAGCTGTCTTGCTCGCCCTCTGGTTTGCTTTCGTCATTACATAAAAATCCGACGGTGTTTGCCGTTGCACAAACCTTTAAAGAAGGCGGTTTATGTCCGTCCTTACAACTATTACTTATTAAGATAATCGCTAAGATCAGCAAGAAGTTTTTTAAGCTCGTCATCGTCTTTAGTTCCTTTGATTTTCTTTAAGGTTTTTTCGATATCGCCTTTTAACTCTCCAATATATTTATCGGTCATTTGATTTCGGAGTTTATCAATGGCCCCAGCTATAAGCGCCCCTGTCTCCTTAATTTCCTTAAGGAGCGTAGGGACGGCTATAATAGCTTGTAATAAGATTTTTAATTGCATGATATTTATATTATACATTACTAATGGGAAAAGAAAAATGGAAAGACACTAGGGGTTATGAGGGGTTATACAAGATAAGCGATTTAGGGAGAATAAAATCAATTTCAGACCGTGATTGTATTTTAAAGCCGTTTGTTGATAGCCTTGGCTATATGGCCATTAATTTAAAGAAGGACGGAAAGCGGAAAACGGAAAGAATACACAGGCTTGTAGCGATGTCGTTTATCCCCAACCCTAAAGGAAAGCGAGAAGTTAATCATATTAACGGCATAAAATCAGACAGTCGATTAAAGAATCTCGAATGGTGTACCCCCGGGGAAAACAGGAAACACGCCTATTCTATTGGTCTTATAAAAAATGGCTCTAAGCATCACTTCTCAAGGCTTAATGAAAACCGCATAATACTTATCAGGAAAATGGCCTCAAGTGGTTACAGTCAAAAAGACTTAGCCATATATTTTGGCGTTACCCAGTCAAATATAAGTCACATTGTGTTGAGAAAAACTTGGGCCCACGTTAAGTGAGCCCTTGCATTATTTTTTACGAACGCCAGTTTTACCCGGTGAAGGCATTAGGTTTCTTGGGCTTGACTCTGGGAAGTCTTGAGGTGAAGTTTCAGCAACGAACTCCTCAATATAGGAATCAATGGTTCCAAGAAGTGCCGTAAACCTCTCATAGTCGTGGCCTAAGATTCCAGCGCCTAGACGGCTAGATTGTGAACTCATAGCTTCACGATAAAAAGTTTTGAAATATTCAACAATATCAATTAGTGCATTGTTTTCCATTTCGCCCACCGGGTCCATGATAGGAACTACAATTGAGGACGGGTGAGATTCTGGAAGGTCTAAAAAACCACCGTCATCGTCTTGCTGTAAGCCCCACACCCACTCAAGGTATTTGTGTAAATCACCCACATAAGAGTAAAGTCTACGCTTATCGGCACTTGATAAGGCCGTGACTGATGCACTCATTGATTTACTTACTTCCTCGGTATATCTAGCTAAATATCGACAAATAGCCGCAATATGTAAGTTAAAAGTTTCCTGTTCCATTTTTCCTCTCCTTGGTTATTAGTTACATTTTAAGGCGTTTGAATGACAATGGGCCTCAAGCCTCGGTTCCTCTCCGTGAACGTCTTGTAAGCAAACACAGCCGGGCGGTGAACACTTTTTTTCAAACCCAAGGGCTGCGGCCTCTTCATTACTTACGCATTTTGCAAAATATTCAGGGTTCGCCCCTGTCGGTAAATCCGGTTCCTTGTCACAGGCAACAAAAGTTAAACAAATTAAAAGCATGATGAAACACTTCATTTTTTCCTTCCTTTGTCCCCCAACAAATTTAATTAAGATTTTTTTGCTTCGTTGTAAGCATCTCTTACTTCGAAAAACTTGGCAACAATCGAAATTAGTTCATCTTTCTTAAGATTTTTTAACTCCGCTGGGACTTCGCCAAGACCGTCAAACGCTTTTGAAATAGCATCAAATTGCATAGCGATATCTACTACATATTGCAAATCTGATGTACTTAATTTGTTATCTTTTAAAACTTTACCAGCAAAAGCCGCAAAAACCTTTAGTCCATCGGCTAGTTCTGTGATCTCTTTGATCCCTTTTTCTTCTGACATGCCATGTCTCCTTTTTTATTTGTTATTTATAATATAAGATCGTATTTCGTTTTGACCATGTTTTATGTCTGACAAGTTCTTTTCAATATCTATATATCGTTGCTCGTTTTTCGCAATGCGCTCGGAATGGTCATAAATCTTTAATGCCGCCCATGCCACCACTGGAAGTAAAATAGACGTTAAAATAAACCACGTTGCGGCCTTCATCATTTTATCTTTCCCTTTCGTCACCTATCATTAAGCCCGATATACCTACGCCGGCCGGAATCGTTGAAATAGGCTTGCTTGGTTTTGCTTTTTTAGGAACGGCTTTTTTGACGGCTTCTTTTGTCGCTCTTTTTCTTGCCCTGTTTTTAATCGCCTCAAGGGTTACCTCGTCTTGACCTGACGTAATAAGTGATTTTAAGTAGTCTCTAAATGACCTAGAAACGTCCGTCCCTGAATAGTTAAGTATAGCGTCACCGCTTTTTTTGCCCACTTTTAAAAGCCCCAAAACGTCTTGAAGTGTCTCGTCGTCAGCAAAAAACTCGGTCAATTGTCTGTTTTTCTTGTTTATCGCGTTAAGCGTATTTTTATAACTTATCGATCCGGTTTTTGGGTTTAACTTAACAAGCTTAGAAAGATATGCTGATTTTAAGTCGTTAAATACTTCCTCTGGTAAAACTTGAGAAAGCTTTTTGATTTCGTCAACACTCCCCTTTTCAACTAGTCTATTAAATAGTTTTTCAGGAGACATTTTAGAATCTATAATTTTTGAAATATCCGAGTTTTCAGATATAAATTTATGTATTTTTTCATTGTTTTGCCTAAGCATTTTACCTAGGCCCTTATCAATACTGTCAACTTCCCTGACTGCGTTTTCCCTCATCTTATTATAAAGACTTTTTAAAAACCTTTTATCTGTCTCAACTACGCCAAGAGCTTGCGGCCCCTTCTTGCCTGTTTGAGCGCCTATTCCAAGCATAAAATCGGTGAATGAGTCATAAGACCCATCTAGGTTATCTAGCTTGTCTAAGACCTTTAAAACGCCTCTAAACTTCGGTTCCATTTCAGGCGTTGCGGACATAAGACCCCTTTCTGCGTTTGCCCTTGCTTGAGAGATAAAGCGCCTCATTGACCTGTCGCTAGCCTTTGACATTTGGTGCTGTGGTGAAATCTGATTAAACTTTTTATAGGTAACGTCAAGGTCACCGAAAAACTCATCAACTGAATCATTGAAACCTTTAAATAATCTTTCTCCGGCTTGATATTCGTCAAGCGCTCCGCTTTTTGAAGATTTATTTATTACGTCGTCAATAGAGTCATCTATTTTATTTAAGAATCCGGCAAACTTTCCGGCCGCCTCGTCACCGCCGGGGCTTTGTCTTATAACCTTGGCAAGCCTTCCGATGCTAGTATCTTCTCCAAATTCTAAAGCCTCGGGTATATAGTCGGTGTCTATTTTATGCTTTTTTAAAACGGAAATAGTGTCGTCAAAATCTTCAACCCTTGTGGGTGCGAAAGTGTCCTTAACTGATTTTTTGATATTTTTAGCGACCCTTTTCATTACTTGGGGCGTGGTCACCTCGTCGGTCGCTCTTTTTGCCGCCACGGATTTGCTGGAAAATAAATCTTTTGCCTTTTTACCAGCGAAACCAATACCTTTTTTTACGGCCGGTATTGATTCAACCCCACCCTGTAAAGCGCCACCTGTTAAAGCTCCAATACCAGCGCCCTTAAGTCTTTCCTCTGCTTGAATCGGGCTTATTTCGCCCTCAATATCACCCGGATTTTGAACGGCTCCGTATAAAGCCCCTGCTCCCGTTGCTTGGGCTATCCTTCCTAGTTTTGTTGCGGCCGGTGCTAGTAGTTTTGCTCCCTTGGTTCCGGCCATAGCGCCTTTTGCAAGGCCGCCCGTTGCAAGTGCCCCAACAATACCCCCACCTATTTCACCGCCTAGTGTGGTCAATGGAAATTCTTCTTGTTGTGCTTTTTGTCTTGCAATGTTTATATCACGCGCCTCTGTGTAGGTTTCCTCTGGTAAAATAAAACCTTGCTCCCTTAGCCTTTCGTCCTCGTAAGCTGCGGTGCCGGGAATATATTGAGTCACGGCCTCGACACCTTTTTCTGCAAGTGCTTGAAGCTGTGGCAAATAACCAAAAGTCACGCCCTGACCAAAAGACTCTAGGCCAGCTTGGGCTTGCCTTCCAAGTTCACCCTCTTCTTTAAATTTTTCTTGCTGTCGCCTACGCTTTTCGGCCAAAAGCATTTCGCCCATATTGTCGGGTGCTTGTGGTGTTTGAGCCTTTCTTCTTTCTCTTTCGGCCATTAATTCTTCAATTGTGTAAGCCATTTAATTTCCTGCGTATTGGTTTATCATTGCATCAAGCTCGGCATCACTTAATTTTTGAAGGTCGCCTTGCTCAACCTGTCCCATATCTTTAACGTAGCCCAAAGAACTAGCTTTTGAACTTACCTTGTTATCAACGTAGTCCTTTATCGCCTTAAGTTTTTCAAGTGCTACCTTTTCGTTGCCCGGTTGCCACGTTCCAAAAAGCCCGTCAATTTCCCCAAAAGTTTTGTCAATTAGTTCCATGTCTGGCCCCGCTAAAACCCCTAGCTTGAAAAATGCTTCACCTTTAAGGTCTAGTTTCGCCTTTGTCATCTCTTGTTGCATTCTATTGTATGTATTAGGACTAAATAACTGGCTTGGAACGCCCTCGTTTTCTTTTATGATATTTTCGACGTTCGTAATGTTATTTTTGAATGCCGTTGCATCTGAAATGGCGGCCCTAAATTGTCTTGATTCCATGCTTGTAGGCTTTATCCCTAGTTTCTCATCTATTTTATAGCCGGGTGCCACGCCCTCTTTTTGTTTTTCAGATTCCTTTTTACGCCTATCTATTAAAGATTGTTGCGCAATAGCCTTTCTTCCGGCTTGTCTCATTCCTTCAAGCTCTTTTTGCTCCGCAAATCTTTGTCTTGCTGATTTATCCCTAAGGCCTTGAAGGGTTATTTGCTTTTGATAGTCTCTTGTTTCTTTATAAGGTAAAGATGCTTGCTCTCTCTCGCGTTCCATTTGTTCGAGCTTCAATCTTCGATCTTCAAGCGCCCTTTGCCTGTCGGCTTGCGCTTGATCTGCTTGACCTTGTAAAAACCTTGCGAAACCAGCTTGCTGCGATGCCTCTTGCGTTGGTTGCATAGGCCCTTCGAAACCCTCTGGTTGAGCTTGGGCTTGCTGAAAGGAGCTTGCTTGCTCGGCATCTAACAAGGTTTTTTGCTCGGGTGAAACATAGCCCATTTGAGCTAGTTTTATTTCCCTGTCTTGAGCTTTTATAGCATCTAGGGCGGCTTGCCTTTCCTCTGCTTTCTTTTGACGTTCAATATCGGCAAAGCCCTGAAGCCCTCTAACAAGCTCTTGTTGCAGTGCCATTTTTCTTGCCGCGCCAGCGTCTTGCTCTCTTTGAAGTTGAGAAGTTAAATCAACGTATGCCATAGGTCACCTATATAAATAATTTTCCAAAGCCCATTGTTTTGCCGTAACTCTGGCCTTGCATTTTCTTTTTTCGTTTTTGCTCTGCTAGCTCGTCAGCCTCTTGCTCCCAGCTTTTGCCGTCGTCGCCATGTAATAGCTTTCCAATTTTGCCCGCACCCTCTTTCTTGCCACCTATTGCAGATGCAAGGTTTATAACAGAGCCAAGGTCAAAGCCCTTCTTTTTCTCTTTTTTCTTTTTTTCTGTGGGATCATATAGTTCGTACATTAAAACACCGACTTAAGGCCTTCGCCTATTTGCATTCCGGCCGCAGCACCTTGAGGCCCACCGACCATGCCACCGATTCCAGCGCCTAGTAGGCCTGAAATGCCGCCTTTTTTACCTCGTTTTATAGCTCTCATTTGAACCGGAAAGCGTGTCCCAGATGCTATAGGTTGAATGATTCCCGCCTTGCCCTGAATCGCACCTAGTCGCCTCATTGGAATTTGAGCTTGCGAAGATGCTATTCTCTCTCCAAGCTGCCTGTCGATGTCTGACCCAGCCGTTAAAGCAAGCGAAGATCTCCCCAAGCCTTTTCGTGCAATATTTTCTTGAAGCCTTCGCCTTTGATCTTTTGCGGCACCCCTTAAGAACTTAGCCTCTCTTTCAGTCGCCTTTTTCGCCAAGTCACTTGGATCGATTCCTTTAATGTCTTTGAGAATGCCCTCTTGAGCTTTTAAGGCTTTTCCGTGAACCCTTCTTATGTCGTGACTCATTGGATCTGGGCCAATGTCGCTTTGTTTTTTACCAAAGAGCAAGCCACCTATTGGCTTCACAACCTTTTTTGCGACTTTTTTTATTGCACCGCCCATTAAAACACCTCTTTATGATAGTTGTGGATATTTTTAGGGGTATCTTCCGAGTCATACTCCCTAAATCCATATTTTAATATATTGTTATGCGCTATTGACCACCCGTTCGAGTTTTCGTCGCTCTGGCAAAAGATCTGCTTAACACCTCTGGCTTTTGCTATTTTTTCAACGTGTAGTGCAAGCTTGTGCGATATCTTATCCGCCCTAAACTGAGGGAGCACGTAGGTGGCCGTGATAATACAGGCTAGGCCATTAAATGAATGCTCGCCGTCTTTTATGGTCTCTATTTTATACATCATAAAACCTTTTTTTTCGAAATAGATAGTTTCTTCACCTTCTCTTTCTTTGAAATATCTCTCAATCAAACTCATTAATTCCACCCGTCTATAGGAACGGTAAAGTTTATAAAAATGGTTTCGCCAGCGTTAACGGCCGAACTACCGTTAAAGGTAGCCGAAAAATCACCGACCATGTTTCTTAGCGTTACAATGCTCCCATTGTCGAGGCCGTAAACGCCAATTGCGTTTGCGCCCGCGTTGTCCGTTGAGCCCACCCCGTATATCGCACCCACGCTGCCAGAGTCGGAGTCGTCTATTGTGTAGCCAGAGGGGAGTGTTAGCGTCATGGCCGCAGCCGAGGGGGTGCCAGCGTCCAAGCGGCCCCTTACGATCATGTTTTTACCATCCCTTTGCCAAGAAAACGAAACATTGGCTGCGGTTCCAAGGCCGGTCACGGTTGGCGTGTAGGACACCAAAGCGCTCTTGCTTCTTTTAAACTCATTAATAGCCCACTGATCAATAGAGTAGGAATCTATATTGCTGGACGAGTTGTTGTAAAACCTTGCCAGAACCCTATTGCTTGACCCATCAAAACCGTCAGCATTAGGGGCACTTGTTAGTAGTAAGACATTTATAGTCGACCCGTCGGAATCAGATTTTGCATAAACATAATAAGCGGTTGAAGAGGTTTCTGTCGAACAACCCGAGCAACCAAAACTTTCAGTCGTTGCGCTTGTTGTTGAGACAAAGTTCCCGTTTACTGATAAATGACATCGATCAATTGAAATGGTCGAGTCATTTGATTTTGTAACCTTGCAGCCTTGGTGGATGCCCTTGTTTAAAAACGCGAATTCAGAAGAGTTTAGCGCTGCGGCCTCAAGTGTTCCGTCGGTTATACACCCGCCGTCTAGGTCGTTTGCGTGAGAGTAAACAGTGTTTAAGTCAGCATTGTATTTAGTCGACGTTAAAACTGTGTTCGCCCCAGAGTTTGTTCGTGAAATACTAGTACACGTCCCAGCATAGGCGCTTGTAAACAAGCAAACGAACACTAGGTAAAGTGCTGTAAGTGATAAATAGAAAAAGTTTTTCATGGTTATATCCTTAATTATCTATTCCGTTTTTAGACATATCTAATTGTAAGCTTAATAAGTTGATATTTGAATCAGTTTCATTCTGATAAAAACCAAGTAATAAAACAAGGCCCACTCTGTTTATATCGCCTCTTGCGTGTACTATTGTTCGACCGTCTGAAAATACGCCCTCGTCAAGTTTTGACACGTCAAGCACAAAACCACTTTGTGGGTCTGGGAAAGAGTAAGTATATTCCGTTAGGTCAGATTGATCAAAATCAGTCCAAGCTTTTACGGTCAAGTCATTTCCTGTTATCGCCCTAAGTTTTAACTCTCTAAAATTGTAAGTAGCATCAAAATCGCCCTGCTGTGGGTGCCAGTTAAGCAAGAAAAAAGCATCAATATTTGTGCTAGTGTCATCGGCTGTGGTGTCCGTTCGATCTTCTTGCACCGAGTGAGTGTAAACATAACCGTCAACGTCACCGAATAAAACCGCCTCATTTCCGCTTGCGTCTTCCCCTGAATTCATGGCCGTAAAATTTACAGCAAACTGATAAGGCTTAAAGGCATTTATGCCCATTTCGTAAACATAGGCCTTTGTTAAGGCATTATTTGAGCCTTCCGCTACTAATGTTATGTATTGGTTTAGGGTCGGATAGTAAACACTCTGAAAGTTTGAAGAATAAGAGTTATTTATTTCGTAAACAAAACCCTTACTTGTAAAAATATCGTCAATGTCACCATTTGCCAGCGTTGCCTTTTGTGTTTTTGATTCGGTCACAATGTTACCGTTGACTATCATGCGCCAACCGTTTTCGCTTAGAAAATATAAGTTTCCGTGTACTTCTTTTATCGTGTCATGTGAAACGCAACCAATCTCGTTATTCAAGGTAACAAAACGAGCATTTCCCCCGACTTCACTATATATATGAGTTGATTTTCTTTTGAAAATAATAAGGTAAGGGTCTAGTGCGTTTCCATTGTATAGACCTCGCCCTATTCCTGTTACGTCACCGTTACTCGGCACGTTTATTGTCTTGGCGGTGCTTCCGTCATCCCAAGCGTCGGGCAGTTCAACCTCTGAAAAGAATACGTCATTTTTAAAAGAATTTGAGCCTGAGTAAACTAAGCGCCTGTTAAACTCAGTTAAATATTGACCACCGCCTGACTGTGGTGCTGCGTGAGTTGTGGGGGGTGTTTGTGTGCTAGTGGACTCGTCAGTAATTGTGTATATAGTCGTCCCTAGATTTATTTCAGCTATATAAAGAAAATCACCGTTATTTGTCACATCTTTAAGGTATATCCTTACCTTGTCAATGAAAGCGTTATCCGCTGTCGATGGAATATTTGAAAGATCAATTTGCAAATTAGGTGAGCTAGTTGTTACCGTCGAGCTTGAAAGCGCATTTGATTCAAAACCAATGCCCGAGGCGTAAAAAGTAATAGCAGCTTGATAGCTTGTTGAATTAGGTAAAGAGCCACCACTAGAAACGGCCGCCGTAAGTGTTCCGGGTGCAGCCTGGCCAAGCTGTGTAAAAGTAGTTCCATCATAGGAAAAAAGCCCATCACTTCCAATAGCTATTATATGCCGATCGTTAAAGGTTACGCCCCTGTGTCTAGTGCCGGCCGTAAGTCCTGTTTTTAACTCAGTGCTTGCCCCTGTGGCTTCCAATTTATAAAGAATAGTCCCCGCTTTAACTAAAACGTATTTTGTGTTGTCTGATTTTTCAAAAAAGGAAATTGAGTCAACGCCCGAGGCAAGTGCTGTCGAGTTATATTTTGAGAAACCGTGACGAGTTTCTATTCTTCCTTGATTCGTGAATACATTTGCAGCGTCACGCATTGAAACTTTATTCTCATAGTTTCTATAAGAAACGCCAAAATTAAAATCGCTTAATCTTTTTTGCGCCCGATAAGATAAAGGCATTTAAACCCCTTTAATATATTGCGAAGCCGTCCGAGTCGCCCACAACGTCCGGAACGTGAGCCGTTATACTCTTTGGCGCTCCTTTTTCACTTATAGATCTTTTGAGCATTTCCTCGAAGTTGTTAAACTTAGATTCTTGTCCATTTCTGTCCCTGTATTCGTATCCTTTCCAAGTGACATAGCGATCAAGGTCAGCTTTAAGCCATTCAGGAATTGGAAACAAAGACGTGAGGGAGTAGGTTATTTCATTCGGTATTTTGAAATAATAATATTCAAGCGTTCTGGCACTTGAAGGCTTAGGATACAAGTAAAGCTTTTCCTCTTGCTCCTGTGACCAAGTGTCAGGGTCGCCAGAAGTGTTTGATGCCCACGATTGTTCAATTATTTGCTTTAAAGGAATATAACTTAAAGCTCTAAAATCGGTTATAAATGGATTCCCATCTATCTTCCTGATAGCGTGCTGTAAAGGTGGTTTCAAAACGTCCCTTACTTCCCCAACGGTAACGTCACCTGTAATGCTCGCGGTTGTGGTGGTGTTATCGCTTAAGGTTGAGCTTAAATAATAATCCCCAGAATCTTTGCTTAGGTAAATTCTTCGGCCAGTGACAAGCGGATCGGGGCTAGTAGGTATTGAAGTTAAATCAATAGTTAAATTTGCCCCTGTAGGTGAGGCGTCAGAACTTGCAACCCCAGCAACGCTTTCGATGCCCGAAACACTTTCAATAAACGTTATAAGTACATTATAAGTTGAATCCGCAGTTAACGAACCCCCAGAACTTACCGCAACGCTCGGTGCGCTTGGTTGCCCTAGGGAAATGTCCTGAGTTGCCTGATCCGCAGTTAAAACCTTCTTTCCCAAAACCCTTAAAAAGGACCAATCATGTCTAGCACAAATTTCCTTTATGCCTTCATTTGTCCACTCAAGGGTTTTATTCTTGAAAGAGTTAGACGTGTCTCCAAGTTTAGCTGTTAACTCGTCTATAAAGTCTTTCCCGTTCCAGCCCATTAGTTACCTATAACAAAAATGGAAACTACGTCAGCCGCAGTAAAACCACTTAGGTAAATACCGCCTATTGTAGCGCCAGCCGCTAGCGTGTTTTTTTGAACTAGCCCGTCCGCCTCGCTGGTTTCATTGTTAAAATCAACGTGTAAAATGTTTCTGAATCCGTGGTCATTTTCTGTAAAGTCGTACTCTGTAACGCCTGTCATAGTGATTTCAAAAATCGCTCCCCTTACGTTACCAAAATCGATCTCTTGTTTTTTAGAAACTGATGCCGCCATGCTTTTTCTCCTTATTAAGTTGTGAAACTAGTATTATAAAAATAGTTCCCGTAGATGCTATATGCAAAGGGAAATTACCCAAAGAGTTAAACACTAGACCCACTAAAGCACCTTTAAAATAAACGTCTTTTTCCTTGTAAAATTCTACCACTTTAAGGCGAATTATATAGATAAGTATCGCTATGCCGATGAGTCCGTATTGAAAGTAAAGTGTTAATATTTCGTTGTGTTCGGGTCTAAGAACCTCGCTGTTTTTTGACAACTGGACGCCCGCAATTTCAATGAAACCCGGCCCGTTTCCAAAAACAGGGGATGCCAAACCATGCTTAGCTAGTGCCACTCGCCAAAACTCAAGCCTGGCCGAGTCGCTAAAAAAGCCTCCGTGTGTGTTCCCATGGTGAAGCAGTAGAGCAAGGGCCACACAATGGCAAAAGAATAGGTGGTACTTAAATCTGCTATCATAGGTTGCAATATACAAGATAACTACGTAGGCGGTCAATGCCGCCATAGAGCTTTGTGTGTAATGGATAGCCAGTATGGGTAAAAAGATAAGATATTTTTTCAATCTATAAACAAATGGTAAAAGTATTCCCATATACGCACCGGACAAAGTAGGGTGTCCTAGGCTTCCCGTCACCGCTTTTTCATTCCATGGAACGCCCGCTTTTGTAGTCTTTTGAACGCCATCAAAGACCGAGCCCAAAATTGTGCCATATATGTCAAAGCCTGCTTTATCAACCAAAACCCACGCTGCCTGAACTAGGCAACAATAGGCGAAAAGCTTTTCTAAAAATTTTCTGTCTAATGTAATATTTTCCAACTTTAAATAAAGAATAACCGCTAAACTTTGAGGTAACCACTGTAAAAAAGTATATCCGTTATAGAAATTACTCGGTATTAAAAAGCTCGCAAATAAAAAATAAACTAATGGCCATGATTTCTTGCTAGGCTTTCCTGTTATGAGAATGATCACAAAAGAAAACAAGGAAAACCACATGTGATGGCCGGATCTTATATCAATTGGAAACGAGAACTTGAGAAAAAAGGAGGCTGTTATAAACAGCCCCCCGATTAAAAAACCAATCATTTGACTCTAATATATGCCTCAACGTCTACCGAAGTAGATGCAGCATCATAAATAAAGCCGATTTTCTTGTAAGCTGCTTCCGCAGTAGTGTCAACGGTTACCCCGGCGGCCTTCCCGTTAATATCAGCGTAAAGAGCGTCACCCGCACTTGCAGAGTCGCCAGAGCCGTCGTAAGTAAGTTTATCTGTAAACCCTTCAACTAGAACTTTACACATATCACCCACAGCACACGCCTCGTCAACCATACCTAGTGCAGCATCGTCACCTTCAGATGCACAAAAATCAGCACTGATTCCGTCGTCATCTGTTAAGTCGGCACAAATAACATTTCCCTCTGCGAAAGCCGAGCTTGCAGAGTTTTTATAAAATCTATAATCCTTAGATCTAGATTTAACGGCCCCTGTCCCATCAAAAGAGTTGTGACCAAAGGCATTTGCAAAAGTTTCAAAAGCGAAAACCATTGCTAAAACAAATACTAAAAATTTCATTTCAAATCTCCTTTAAAAAACTATTTAGCTAGCTACTGAAATATCTTCAATTGCGCCTTGGAATCTTCTTGCAGAGCAAAGAAGGTTACCCATAAGAAGCACACGTTTCTTAATAGCGTTTTTATCTTCAAGTTGACTGAAAGATTGAACTTTCATGTCTTGACCTTGATGAACGTAAAGCTTTAAGTAATCTGTGTTCAAGAAGTACATTTTATTTGCGGCCGCGTGAGAATCAACTAGAAAATCAATCCCGTTGAATCTTAAAACACCTTTGTGACCTAGACCGCTGAAAGTGTCAGACTCAACCGTTCTTTGATGTGGACTAAGAAGGTTCCATAGTTCATTGAAAACGTCTTGTCTTGAAACCGCACAATCCGGCTTGTCAGCGCCTTCCGTCGCATCACCCATTACTTTTTGAATAAGTGCTAAAGAAAGTGCTCTGTCAGTTCCAGAGTTTCCGTCTATTTTTGCAAGCCAAGAGTTGTTTCCGTCCTCGTCAGTAATATCAGAGATCGTAAGACCACCATAGGCACCTGTCGCGTCAACAATTTCCTCAAGACCGTTAAACACTTTAGTGTTTGTCCCATCAGAAAAAACCCCGTCAGAGATTCTTGATTGCATTCTTTTTTCTGCAATTTTAACTTTTGAAGAAACAAGGTTTAAGATTTGCTTAATACCATTGTTTTTCAAAATGTCTGACTGAGATAGTAACACAGTTTCGTAAATCTCTTTCCATTGTAAAACTACATTGGTCAGGTCATCTTTTTCAGCATCGTCTAGTGTCTCAGCGCCAGAAAACCAGCCCCCTGTGGTGCTGTCAATGTCGCCACTGATAACAGGGTGATTTAAGCTTGATCCACCGTCTAGCTTTACTCTCATTTCGTATAATTTAGTTAACAACGCTTTTGATCTATATACGTTGTCAGTCATTTTCTTTTCAACAAATCGATGCGTAATTGCATCTAGTTGAGTTACTGAAATCGCCATAGTAATTCTCCTTTAAAAAAAGTTTGCTATATCTTCCGCAATGGAATCATAGTCTTTTGACCAGTCAATATTTCGACCACCTTTTCCGGTCGAGCGAGACCGTGAGCCGCCCAAGGCTTGAACTGGTTTCTTTTGTTTTACCTTGTTGACTTTTTCCTTACTATTTTTCAATTTCAGGATTTTGTCACCGTACTCAGAGAAGATCGCTTTTTTAACGTCTTTTCCGGTCGCCCATTCTTTCTTAATAACTTCGCGATCGACTTCAAGCCCTAGGGTGTCCTTAAGGTCGGATAAAAGCTCGCTTGCTTGCTCGAACTCGAGGTCAAACTGCTTCATTACATAGGATGACTTTTCTGCATCTACGCCCTTCTTAAGCTCTTGAATCTCTTTTTGAAGCTTTAAGACTTCGGGATTATTTCGTTGCGCTGTGAAACCAGTTTCCGCTTGTCGATAGTAGTTTTTCACTTCCTCAAACAAGTCAGGGTCATCGGCTTGCATCTTTAAGATGGCCTGCTCAATGATTTGATTTTCCATGATCTGAGTATTGATTGACTCAGCATTTTGCGTGAAATAGTCCTCTTGCTCCTTAAACTCAGCTAGTTTCGTTTCCATTTCGGCTTCGAAATCTTTACGCTCTTGAGCTAAGGCCTGTGTTTTTTGCGTGAAGTTGTGCCCTTTTTGGAGTAGCTCTTGTAAGTGTTCCTTGGATTGCACCTCAAAACCTTCGCCATTATCTCTAAGATCAAGGGAGTTTACTTCATCAAGCCATGACTCTGAGACTTCGTTATTATCCTCTGGTTGATCGTCGTTAAGTTCCTCGGATGCCTCGGATAAAAACTTGTCTAGGTCTGACAAATTTTCATTATCTTCTTTAATTTCAGTTTCGTTGTTTTCTGCTTTTACGTCTAAGTCTTGGTTGTCAGTCATAAAGTTATCAACGGTGTCGTTAAGGTCTACGCCTAAGTCTGTGGCAACGTCCTCGATATTGACAGCACCGCCAGCATCTTCATTTCCAAATTCATTCATTAAAACGTGTTTAAATAGTCTCATATATATCCTTTTAAGTTGGTCGCATCATTGCGACTCTTATTCTTGGATTTCCTCAACTGGCAAACCTAACTCTTGCTTAAGCGCCATATTTTCTTCTTGTAATTGTTGTAAAGTAGCTTGAACTTGATCGTTTTCAGCTAAATACTTTTTGATTTTAGATTTCATTGGAATATCAATAGAGTCAACTAAGGTTTTAGCATCTATTACTTGCCCTTGATAAAGCTCTTTAAAGATCGTAATAACCGCTTCCTTGTCTAGGCCCGCGCTAGTTCCGGGGCTTAACATGATATCGTATTTAAGGTTTTTTACCGCCTCTGGATCGAAGTTAACAAAAGAAACCTGTCCTTCCCCGTCCTCGATTCTAAGCTTTCGCTCGGTTGAATAGTATTTCATTATCCTAGATAAAATAAGCTTGTCTCTTTTTGGGATTGTGTATTCCTCAAGAGATCTAGACTTCAATCTTATTCTTCCGATGGCTTGTTGCTGTAATTTTTTAATCGCAACGCCTGACGGGTCACCTGTGGGTGCTTCGCCCATTGTTGCCTCATTTACGCCAGAAACCGCTTGCATCGATTCAATATCGTCTTGTTTTCTAGCACTAAACTGAGGCGAAACTTGACCGGATTGAAGCCTTCTTACTTCGGTTCCTTGCTTCTTTTTAACTACTATTCCCTGACGGTTATCAAGTGTAGTTTCATCAACGCCAGAGTTTTCATCTACAACCCAGCCGCTATTTCCGTTAAGTCTTAGGCCTGAATACTCGGCCCAATCCATTTCGTTAAGTGACTTTTGAACTGGAATAAGGTGTTTTGCTTCACCTGTCGCATAAAAACAATCTTCTTCCTTGTAACAATAGAAAGGAGCTATAGGATATAAACCAGCTTCACTAGGGTCATTCCCATCGTAAAGAACCTCTTTTCCTACTTTAATCACGACTCGCATATTTTTATCATACTTAGGTTTTTGAGCTTTATCGTGCCCCATTTCCAAGTAAGTTTCGTGCATTTCAATATGGTCTTGAGCTATAGAGAAAATTAGACCAATTTCAGGGTCTTGCTTTAGGTTTTCAATATCTTTTTCGGTTATTTCAGAGGCATCAACGCCAAGAGCTTGGGCCGCCATGATATACATTTGCTCAATATGACCGGCCTTATGGGCTTCGTGATCTTCGTATTTGTGAATATCGGGATTTATGCCTTGCTGGATCTCAACTGATTCTTTTGAAATTTCAAGCTGTGTTTCCTCGTCATCAATAGGGACCATTGAATAGTCTTTAAGCCACATTTCCTCAAGTGTAGTAAGTGACTCGCTATTATATTTATCCGCATTATCACTTTCATTTCCGTAATTAAGGAAAAATTGATCTTCGCCAAAAGGGTCAGAACTTGAGCTTTCCATTAGTTTTTTTGGAGATATTTTTTCGAGTTTTTCAGGGTCAACTTTAGGGAATCGCCTTTTAACGTCCTCGATATCAACCGGAAACTTAAACCCTATATACCTACACTCATCTAGTTCACTTGCCATAGGGTCAGGAAAAACTTGTCGCCAAGGAATATTTTTAACTACAACGTCACCCTCGCCATCACAAAGGTCTGGATCAAAATCAACGTATTGATAGGCGGTTCCAATCTTTAAAGATGCCCTAATTGACATAGCATCCCTTAAGCTTAAGTTTTGCGCTCTATAAACATGGTCTTTTGCGTGTTGCAATAGCTCGGCTTCAAACTCTTTGCCCTCATCAATTGCAATTACGTCAGTGTCGGGCCTACTGTCCGTCATTACTGGAACGACTGATTCTATTATTCGAAAAACGTGGTTTTTATAGGGCCTACGAATACCTTGGGGCCAGTGCTCCCCACGATAAAACTTCTCTGCTTCGGTAAACTCGTGGTGTTTTGTCTGACGGAAGCTCTCGGCTTCGCTAAATAGTCGATTGACTTTTTTGCAAATATCTTCTTTTTTGTTTTCCAAGCTTGATAACCTTTTTATATAATTTTAAAATAATTATAGATAAATTCTATAGGCAAAACGATAGGTCGACAATATGGCAAAAAAATATATTTATTCAAAAGAGCATGGAAAAATGATGCTTGTCGGTAAAGACGGTGAGCTTATAGATGAGCCCACAAAAACAACAAACTTTAGGAAAAAAATACTAGGTCTTTCATTCTGGCGAAATGACAAAATAAGAGGCGACGGCTTTAAGCCCCATTACAATGAATCTTTAGGCGGCTGGATCTCAACAAGAGGTCAATACGATGCTGAATGCAAGAAAAGAGGTCTTGTTTGTGCTGGAAATGAAGCACCCCCACAATATAAAGAAAGTCTTGATAACCCGGACTCTAAGTTCACCGACGAGGATGTAAAAGAGATAAGGGAGAAGGACGGAATAGCTTTAAGCGACTCTGATGCAAATATGCTCAAAGATCTTTAGTCTCTGATTCATCAAAATAGCTATATTCTTTGTTGTAAAAAAGCTTAACTGGGTCCGTTTGCGGTGAATAGCATTTATACTTACCCTTTATTCGAGTTTCGACCGCGCTTTTTACCTCTTTCCATTTTATAGGCTCTGTTTTTTTGATAGGCGCAAAATATACTCCAAAGAAAAAGCCCAAGCCAAAGGACAGCAAGACAAATGTGAAAAATATCGTTATTTCCATTATTCAAAACTATTATATTCCTTGTTTACTGACAATCTTTTTGCCCGTTCCTCGGTGCTTAAGTTTAACAGGTCTTTTTGCCTTTTTTGGCTCGGTGTAAATGCCTTAAACTCGCCTGACCTTACCACTTGAGGGAGCCCTTGAATCGCTAAACAAGCCGCCACAATGCGGTCTTTTCCATTAAGCACAACGTCGCCACCGTCCTCGACAACCAATCCGGCCATTTCCTTAAGAAGATCAACGTCATTTATTTTTAACTCACCGTCCCTATATTGAGCCACAAACTCATCAAGCATCTTCATTTTGGTTTTTGCTGTGGTTTGCCAGCCTATCCTTTTTTGGATCTCTTCGCCTCTGATTTCCTCAACTGTCCGAGTAAATACATTAGGATAATTTCGCCTCTTGATTCGATCAAGTGTGAGAATCCCGTGATTATTTATTTCAACGGTCAAAAGTGCTGAGTTGTACCAATCGCCAAGCCTACACAGCATTTCACCGAATAAGTCAGGGTGTATTTTTCCGCAATAGCTTGCGACGTGATTCATTTCAGTGTCGATAATAAAAGCCGTTGAGCTGTCGCCTGTGGCAAGACCTTCGGCAACGTCAGCGCCTAAAGAATAGCTTTTCTCTGGCCTTGGTCTTTCAAATATCTTTAAATTTCCTCGTTTCTCTTCTCGGAACATAAACCTTGCTTGATGTATTTAATATGCGGATTGTCTTTATAATATAGACGTTCCTCGTTCGTCGGAAATATAGACCTAGTTTCTTTTCCCTTCTTTCTTGGCTTGAAGTATTGGAAGTCGTCATAGGTGTAAAAAACCTTTTGAACGGCTTTTTTAATCGCCTCGTTGGTCATTCCAAGTTCGGCCGCCGCTTTCTTTCTGTCGCCTTCGTATTTTTCGATGACCTCTTTTATTTTGGCGTATTTTAAGCGTCGTTGCTCTCTTACGTCTTTCTTAAGCCTTTCTTTCTTGAGCGCATTTTCTTCTGCTTTTGCCGCCTCAACGCACTTAATAAACTTATCCTTACGTTCAAAATAGTCCTTAAGCTCGTTGTTGGGCCATAGCGCCTCATACTTCTTTAGGTCATCTATTTCGCATTGAAGCTCTCTTGAAACGTGATAAATACATCCCTTATAGTCTTGAATGATTCTGTTTACTAGCTTAAGTGAAGGTTTCCATTTCCTCATAGTAATATTGTGCATAAAAAAAGGGGCTTCGAAAAGCCCCAAACACACAACTATTAAAAGTTATTATCTCTAAAAAGAGACTTAACTTATATATATTATCCATTTGATAAACTCAAGTATTTCGAACATGACGGCCATAAATGCCAGAGATGCGAAAACAAAGAATGTGATCCAAGCGCATGATTTAATCATTTTTCTCTAAACTCGACTTCTTTTTCTTCGGTTTTTACAATTTTAGCGCCTGACTGTGGCGGCTCGTTTGACCATGCGGTTTGAGCATATCCGTATTCAGTTTTTAAAGTATATCTATATAGCTTCACTCTCTTAATCGGGTTTATTTTTTCTAATTGATCTTCGTAATAACCATGCGTGTTCATTCCAGCGTAAAGCACATCGTTTCTTTTTGAATAGATTTTGGTTATCTCAAACTTTTCATCGTTGTATTCGTAGTCGTCTTTATCGATAACCTTGACGTGATCGCCTATATTAAATTTATTATGTCCCATTATCTTACCTCTTATGTTTAAGCTAAAAACTATAACTATTAGTAAAGTAAATACTATTAAAAATACCGCTAGTCCTTCCATTGTTTTTCATCAAGTATTTGATAATATCTCTTTTCAAAATTAGTAAATATTTCGCAGTTTATTTTTATCGAGTTTTCTTGTCTAGACTCTGAAAAAGTACACAGGTCAGTAAGTCTAATAAAATTGAATCTATACCGACAAACTGAATAACCTTGATTCCTTGATCGATAGCACTTCTTTTTTGATATTTTATTAGTGTCGATGTGGTGCCATTCATTTGCACTTAAGGTGCTGGCAAGTAGTAACATGATAACAATTTTCATTTTTTACCTCTCTTAAAACGACAAGGGCGTTCGTCCGGGTTCGCCCCTGTCGCTCGTCAAATTAAGAGCCCATTCGCTTGAACTTGTCAGCGAGTAGCTTCTTCTCTATTTCCTTTTGTCTTTCTTTACGTTTTTGTGTTCTGATTTTTTGCTCGAAACTTACACAAGGTTTGCATTTGTGCAAAAATCGCCCGTTGCTTGCCTTGTTAAAACAGGATATTTCCTTAACTTCTTTACACCTTTTACATTCTCTTGGGCTAGTGTTGTCGGCTTTCTTTATCCTTGAATCGATCGGTTGTAGGTTTACTGTCGTCACTGTTACCCTCTTGTTTCAGTTTCGTTATTAGGTTTGCGATTCTTTCGCTGTTTCTCTGTGGTCTTACTATTGCAAAACTTTTAGGCCCTGTAAAGCCGAGTTTTCCTGACGTGCTATTGTGCTTTAAAAGCGTGATTTTGAGCATTTCGCCCTTATGGAATACGTGAATAGTCTCATCTTTTTTCGCTGTAATGCCTAAACTCATATTTCCCCCCATTGGTCAGCCATTGCATCAGCTATGCCTTGAAAGGTTTTACTTCTCAACTTGGCCCTTTCTGGTCCAGGTGGTAAGTAGTGGAGCCTTTGCGCTTTATTTTTAGGGAGTTTTTCCATCTCTCTTTTTACGTTGTTTGTGCTTTTAAGCCTTGGCAAACCCTTAAGCCAAAGGCATGTCGCCTTTCTTTCTGGATGCCCATACTCGTAAGGGTGTATTATTTGCGTGTAGGTTTTTCCCAGCCCATACTTATGGGGAATCGG
>Ga0255751_10000760_pt1 | contig 30174 bp, 24 predicted proteins | sample 071ome_20_FD_179951 | JGI IMG/M metagenome (GOLD analysis project Ga0255751, IMG submission 179951) | Coastal salt marsh microbial communities from the Groves Creek Marsh, Skidaway Island, Georgia - 071412BT metaG (version 2) | ecosystem: Environmental > Aquatic > Marine > Intertidal zone >... | reverse complement strand
TCAGAAGGTTTATTCTCAATACAATAAACCTTTTTATGACGAATGGACTAAAGTAACCGGAAATTTAGCAAACTTTAGTGTAGTAATGGAAGGCAAGGCTTCTGGAGGAAGAGTTGGAAACGTTTTTAGAAGTTTTCAGAAGTCAATAAAAGCACCAAAAAATGAACTAGTAAATAAGATAAATGTAGTTCTAAAAAACGAAGAAAAACAAGAAATAGATAAAGGAAATTTTTTAGACTTAGGGCATAAAGGGGCCACCGCAGTAGCTAATTTTAGAGGCAATGAGACTAAGTTTAGAATATCTGAAAAAATACGCGAAGAAGGTATTTCAGAAAAAGAATTATCAGACTTAGGCTTTACTATGAAACTTACTAAAAAGGATAGTAAGCAAAAGACAGAATTTGAAGTTGGCTTTGAAGGAGCTAATAGAAATAGATCAGAGGGTGCAACAAAGCTAAAGAAAAGAGCAAATAGAACTAAGGCTCAGCTTGAAAAATTAGTAGAAGCTATAAATAAAAAGAAAAGCTGGACTAAAATAGAAGGTTCTGATAGTAGAAAAACTATAGAAGAAAAGAAAATTATTGCTTCTTTTGAGGATAATATAAAAGAAGGAAAAAATTTAAAAAAACTTACAAAAAACAATACAAAGCCTAAGTATTCTAACAAGACTGTTAAGAAAACAAGAAAGAAAAAGACAAAGAAAGGAATAGCAAAAAGAGGTTCAATAGGAGTTATAACCCCTAAAGTTGCTAAAACTCAAGCGGCACAGTCTGCTGTGTCCTTGTTAGCTTTACTGAATCAAAAAATAACACAAACTGTTGCGGGAAATATGAACTATCCTGCACTTAGATATAGAACAGGAAGATTTGCTCGTTCAGTAAAAATAACAGACATTGCTCTTACAGCAAGAGGCTATCCAAGCATAGGGTATACTTATATGAAAAGACCCTATCAAACTTTCGAACCTGGATATAGACAGGGCAGTAAGGACAGAGATCCTCGAAGACTTATTGATAACTCTATAAGAGAGATAGCAGCAAATTTATTAATAGGAAGATTTTATACTAGGAGAGTATAATGGCGGATAGAGACTATACTTCAAGGCGGATGGCAATTGTGACCGCACTTGAGAATAAGTTTAAAGACATAAATGGAAATACGCCATTCAGAACAAACTTAAATAATAATATACTCCCCAGACTTATATTTTGGGATGAGGTAACAGATTTTCCTGCACTTCATGTAAGTGCGGGAGCAGAGACTCGACAGTACCAGGGTGGAGGATATAAAGACAGATTTCTCAGCTTAACCATAAGAGTTTATGTGAACGAAGAGGGCGCTGTCTTTGCATTAGAAAAACTTTTTGAAGACGTAGAAACTGTAATTGAGAATAATTCTCGATTAGAGTATGTAGATCAAGATGGAGTTACTCAATGTACGCATCATATCAGTATTATTAGTATTGACTCTGATGAAGGAGCACTTGACCCTCTTGGTGTTGGCGAGATAATCTGCGAAGTTCGATACTAACCTTATAGGTTAAGATAACAGAGTAATCTGTTTTGGAGAAAGAATATGGCATTACAATTTACCAGAAATGCGAAAGTCTATCTCATTGAGTCTACCGGCGGGGATGCTTGGCAGATTAATGTACTAGATGGATTCAGCTTTTCTCAGAATGTAAACGCTACTGAAATTACGGTGAACGAAGCAGGGGCGACCTCTCGTCGCGCTCGTTTGCTATTTAACGACAGCTTGGCACCAGTAGAATGGAGTTTTAGCACTTACGCAAGACCTTTTAATTTCGTAAGCCCTAGCCCGGATCAAGTTCGTTGCCCTGAAGAAGCTCTTTGGGCAATGGCATTTGGTGCTGATGGTTTTACAGCAGCCAGCGGTGTATTTGATAATAATACAAGCGCAGTAAACGCTGTAAGCGCTACAGAAAATACTTTTAATCTGTCACAATCAAACCTTTCATCTCTTCCAGAAAACTGGGAAGTTATTGTAGCGTTTGAGGACGGTTCAAATACTCAGTATTATAAGATTGATAAGGCAGTTGTAAATTCACTGACTATTGACTTCGATATCGAAGGTATTTGTACTATTCAGTGGTCAGGTTTTGGTAGTGCGCTTACAGATCTCGGTACTACTCTTGCAGGCGCTGATGCTACTAATGTTGCAGCAGCATTGACAAACGGACTTGATGAAAGCTGTGCTATCATTCGTAACCGTATCTCTACTGTAAGCCTGGTGCGTACTGACGTATCCCCAGATGACACTTATAATATTGTACTTACTGGCGGTTCATTTACTATTGAAAATAATATCACTTACCTCACTCCGGAGGAACTCGGTGTAGTAAATCAGCCTTGTGTAAATATTACAGGTGCACGAACAATTACAGGTAACCTTACTTGCTACCTGGATAATGACCAATCTGCTTCAAAGTCTGGCGAACTCTTTGCCGACCTCGTAGCAGATACTACAACCGTACGAAACGTATTCGATATGGCTATCAACATCGGTGGAGAAACCGCTTCTACACCACGATTAGTTCTCGACATGCCTACTGCTCATCTTGAAGTACCAGCAATCAATGTTGAAGATCTGATCACTCTTGATGTTGCCTTCCATGGCCAAGTTTCTAACGGTGATGTTGACCTGACTGACGAAGCAACAATTATTTATAAGGCGTAAGACCTTGTAAAAAATATTACTTGACTTTTTGGTAGTAGTTAGGTATAATTTAAAAAATCGGGGGAGATCTTCTCCCCCGTTTTCTCTTGCTAGTTTATTCGGATTATTGTCCTGAAGAAACAGAGGAGAAATCCTTCCGTGCATAACTTTGGGATTAAATGCACTAAAATTAATATGGAGATTACATGAAACTTGATGACTTAATGGTGGATAGTAAATCCGCTTGGGTTGAGTATCCCGATTGTCCGGGATTTGAGGTCGAGGTAGCAAATCTTTCTAGAAAAGAACTATTAAAGTTAAAGAAAGAATGTACTACTCATAAAATGGGCCGTAGCACTCGTCAAATGGAAGAGATTCTGGACGAGCAAAAATTTGTAAAAGCATTTACAAAGGCAATCATAAAAAATTGGAAAGGTTTAACTCTTGGGTATTTAGAGACTCTTATTCTCATTGATGTAGGAGACAATCCTTTAGATACTGAACTACCTTTTGACTTAGAAAATGCGGAGCGTCTAGTTGAGAATTCTGCCGAATTTGATCAGTGGATCAATGAGGTAGCATTTGATCTAGACACGTTTCGGACAAGAGCAGACTGAACTACTTTGGAAGCGTCTAGATGACTGGCTAGAGGCTGAAGATAGTAAAATAACTAAAAGTAAGTATTTAGCTATGCAGGAGCAGCTTGGTAGAGAGCCTGATCCTGCTAAATGCCCTCCAGGGGACGATGATTTTCCAGAAATTGTAGCGATAGCTATAAGTATATTTCATATGCTCGGAAATAGAGTATACCCAGAAATAGGCTACATGGGAAAAGATTATACAAATTTACCAATTTATTTAGATCTTTACGATGTAGATAATACTGAACTTGTTCTTCAGATATTATCAAGACTTGATGCTCATACTATAACTAAATCTCAAGAGAGAATACAGAGAGAGCACAAGAAAATGAAGAGAAAAACTAGTGGCTAAAAGTGACGTCCTCCTAACCATTGTAGCGGAAGGCAAAAACATAAAGATTGTGCAAGGTCAAGTTGAGAAACTTGCAAAATCTACAACTAAAGCAGGAAAAACTTCAGAAAATCTTGGGAAATCCGCAGGAACTGCGGATAGAAACCTAAAAGGAGCTGCTAAGGCTTCTGCTAATGCTACTAAAAACTTTTCTAAGATGTCTCAGGGCATTGGAGGCACTCTTGTACCCGCATATGCCACTCTCGCAGCAAACGTATTCGCCGTTAGTGCCGCTTTTAACTTCTTTAGAAGGCAAGCAGATTTAGCTATATTAGAAAAGAGCCAGTTAAGCTTTGCTCAAAGCACTGGCATAGCTATGAAAACTGTTGCGAGAGATGTTCAGTTAGCTAGTGGCTCGATGTTGACATTCAGACAGGCCTCAGAAGCAGCAGCTATTGGATTAGCGAAAGGATTTAGTCCTGATCAATTAAACGAGTTAGCAGAGGGAGCAAGAAAAGTATCTTCTGCACTTGGTAGAGACTTTGAAGACTCTTTTAATAGACTGTTAAGAGGTGTTTCAAAAGCCGAACCAGAACTCTTGGACGAACTAGGTATCACTCTAAGGCTCAAGAATGCCACTGAGCAGTATTCAGCAGCTCTAGGTAAGAACGTAGACCAACTCACAGAATTTGAAAGAAGCCAAGCCGTATTATTAGAAGTACAAAGACAACTCAACCAGCAGTTTGGTTCTCAAGAACTGCAATCTAATCCTTTTATCAAGCTATCGGTAACTTTCGATAAGCTCGTAAAAGACATCTCCCAAAAGTTTTTACCCATAGTATCTTCTCTAGCTGAAGTTCTTAATAGATCTGCGGGTGCTGCTATTGCTGCTTTCGGTCTTTTTGGCTTATCAATATTAAAAGCAATTGTTCCTTTTGGTAAATTTAATGAAAAAATTGATGAATGGTCAGCGGGCCAAAGAGAAGCGTATGATGATGCAAAGAATAGAGTAGAAAGCTATAAGAAAAAAATTAGTGAAGCAACATTAAGTGTAGAGCAACTAGTTAAAAGAGAGGATGAAAGAAGAAAGAAAATAGCTGGCGGCATTGTTGATAGAGGTTCGGAGTCTCCTATACTTAAAAGAATTAAGGATGGAGAAAAATTACGTGCATCTGATGAAGCTAATTTACGAAAAGCATTTAAGTCAGCAGAGCGTCAATATGAAGAAAATGGAAAAATTACTACAGGTATTTTTAAAGGACAGGCTATAAGAAGAGTTAAACTGTTAAAAGAGTCATTGGAAAAGAAAAACAATCTTACAATCTCTTGGAGGCAGAAAACTGCTAACCAGTTCAAGCTTGTAGGATTAGGCTTTCAAAAATTTACTGCGGGTATAAAATTACGTTGGTCTCAAACAATGACTGGGCTTGCTAAAACGGCATCTGTTGCTGGAGCGGCTATAAATAAAGCAGTAAGCATCATTGGCTTCATAGGAACTATTACCCTTCTTGTAGAAGCTTTTAAGCAACTTCAGGCAAATGCATTTAACTTTTTAACAGCTATTGTCAAAGGGATAGAAGCAATAGTAAATAAAACTCTAAGTCTTATAAGAGTTCCCTTAGCTTCTCTCTTAAGAGGACTCGGAGATATACAAAAAGTAATAGGAGAGTTTGCTGATTATGTTGCCCAAACATTTATAAGTTTAGCCCAAAAAGTACTCATAGCACTTAACTCTAGCGGTTTATTTGACCTAAACGAAACCCTTATAGAATTAGAACAGGCCAAAATAGGCTTTGATTTAGACAATAATCTTCAAAATAGTCTACAAAATTTAGGTGACGCACTGTTTGAAAATACGGAGTATGCAATTGACCTTCAGAGTGCTTTAGAGGGAGATGGACTATTAGGTACTTTTGCCAATTGGACAATGGTTCTTCAAAGTAATACACAAGCCACGTTAGCTGCGGAAGAAGCAAATAAACAATTCGCAGACTCTTTATCCACAGTAAAAGAAGACTTGGAAGCAATCCAAGGAGGCTTTAGTTTTGAAGATACTGGTGTAGAGAGAACACTTAGAGAGCTTCAAGCCTATCAGTCCTTACCTCTAGCAAGACTATTAGAAGATGCAGTAAAGCTCGGAAAAACTAGCGATGTCTTAGAGTTATTAGGAAATACTAGTCTCCCCCTTGTATCGAGAGCTTTAGAAGAAGCCGGGGACGACGTAGGATCACTAATACAAAAACTTCAAGAACTACAAGAAACGTCTTCAGAAGCTATTAGTTTTAATGCTAGTTTGGATAACTCTATAGTAGCATTAAAAGAAGCACTCTTGAGCCCAGATCTATTTAATTTAGCAACGGCTTTAGAGAATGCGGATGTTGCTGCTCAAGCAGTTGTTAGAACATTTGGAGAACTAGAAGGCCAAGAAAATGCTTTTGAAAAATTAAATGAAGCCGTACAAGGCGGAGACTTTGTAGCTCTTAAGAACAGAATTGATGGATTAATAGAGTCTCAACAAAAACTAGCTCTTTCTAGAATCGCTCTTCAAGAGGCTACAGATAAATCTGTGATGGCGGGAACCCTTCTATCTCAAGAAATTAATAGACAGATTCAAGCTGAAAGCGCATTGCTAGACGTAAGACAAAAGCAATTAGAGATAGAAAACTTATTGATTGCGATAGAAGAAGCAAAATTAAATCCTGCCTTAGAAGCTCAGAAAAAGTTAGAACTAGAGCGGGCAAGAGCGGAACTAACAAGACTAGAAAATCTTCAGAGGCAAAAAGAAGAACAAATTAGTGATCTTGGTAGATTGACTGCAACATTTAGAGATAATTTTCAAACTGGAATGGCTTCTGCCTTTGACTCTGTTATTCAAGGAACCATGAGCATAAAAGATGCTTTTGCAAATATGGCGACAAATATATTGAAGTCACTTTCTAAAGTTATTGCTGAGATGCTTACAATTCGCATTCTTCAAGCAGCGATCTCAGGTCTATCGACTTCTGCGTCTACTAGTAATGCTATTTTAGACCAATCACAAAACTTTAATACAGCCCTGCTACCTGCACCTGCACCACCATCAGTTAGAATGGGAGGTGTAGTAAGTAACGGTAAAACTGTACCAAGCTATTCTTCCGGCGGTGTTGCTTCAGGAAGCACTTCGGGCTATCCAGCCATTTTACATGGTACGGAAGCCGTCGTCCCGCTCCCTAACGGAAGGTCTATTCCTGTAGAAATGATGGGAGGCTCAAGTCAACAGAATAATGTTACAGTAAATGTAGCTATTGATAATCAAGGTAATGCTACTACCGATACTTCCCAGCAGGGGCCAAATATTGGAAACATTATTGCACAAGCAGTACAAAAAGAACTTCAGAATCAAAAGAGAGCAGGCGGAATACTTAGTCCGTATGGAGTAGCATAATGGCGATCGGATTTACAACTTCAGCACCATATGGAAGCAGGGATATAAAACCAGACCGTTCTTTAGCTAAAAGAAGTAATCCCAAAGTTCTTACTGCTCGTTTTGGCGATGGATATGAACAAAGAGCGATTGATGGCATAAATAGCGTAGCTGAGACTTTCAACATATCCTTCGTCAATCGGCCATCCGCCGAAGCGGATGATATAGTAGGCTACTTCGAGTCTCTCGGTGGCGCAACCTCCTTTAATTATACAATTAGTGATACGAATGAGTCACCTCCCGAAAGAACGCTCAAAGTAGTATGCGAGACCTGGAATATGGTCTATACTCAGAACGACTGCCATACAGTTACAGCAACCTTTAGAAGAGTTTACGAAGCATGACAGATTTAATAGATGTAGTTCAACTTCATGAGATAGGTGGAATACTATACTTCTATGAAATTGAACTCTCAGGAGGAACCATATATCTGCACCCAGGAGTCGACGAGACTCTTGCAGATCTTGTGTTTGATGGAAATACTTACTCAGCATTTCCAATTGAAGTTACTGGCCTTGAGATAAATGCTGACGGAGCTATCAACCGCCCCGAGATGACTGTAGCGAATGTACTTTCTACTTGGTCAGATTCTCTTGGCGGGCTTCAAAACAAAGACCTTATTGGTACAAAAGTTACTGTTCGTAGCACTCTTGAGCAGCATCTCTCTACAAGCCCAACTGTCGAGTTTCCCAAAAAGATTTACTATATAGACAGAATCTCAGCAGAAACCGCTGTCTCCGTATCTTTTGAACTCGCTGCACCCTTTGATGTTACAGGTATCACAATTCCAGGTAGAACTGTAGTTGGAAAATACTGCTCTTGGGTATATCAGGGATACGATAGGTCAGATGTCGGTGGATGTACCTGGAGAGTAAACAGCCAGATTAATATAGACGGTACCGATTATAAAGCATATTTTACAGATGGGGATGTGCCAATTATTCCTTCTGGTGATACACTCACAATTCCTTACGAAACTTACACAGTATATTCCGCAGCTACAGCTTATGCTGTAGACGACTATGTAGAATATGATAACACTGTATGGAAGTGTGTACGCGCAGGAACAGGAAATACTCCAGACCCAGACTCTCGCTTTTGGGTTCGTGGAGATGTCTGCGGTAAGAAACTTTCTTCTTGTAAAGCAAGATTTCAGTTTCGACCAGACATAAATGGAAATGCCGATGTAGATGGCGGCGCACAAAGACATATGACAACCGAACCCTTGCCTTTTGGAGCATTCCCAGGCAGCAGGAAGTTTAGATGATCGAAGAGATACAGGAGCACTTTGACAAGTGGTATCCAAAAGAAGCGTGTGGCATAATTGGAATAGTAAAAGGAAAGAAAGAGTGGTTTCCTTGTGACAATCTTGCCGAAGACTACGAAGACTTCATACTTGACCCAAAGCAGTATAATGAAATTAGAAAAAGAGCTGACATATTCGCTATTGTTCATAACCATCCTGGCGGATCTTCTGATCCTAGTAGCAATGATATCAAACATTGTAACATACTAGGAATACCATACTGGATATTTTCTTATCCTGGTATGGACTTAAATATTGTGGAGCCTGAAGAGGTACTGAATCCTCTTATAGGCAGAGAGTATGAGTTCGGTGTCACAGACTGCCTAGAGGCAGCAAGAGATTACTACAAGCATTACTTTAATATAGATTTGAGAGAACGTGCCCCATATCTCGATGATTGGTGGGAAAAAGGGCACAATTATTTTACAGACGAGCATATAGCTGAGTGGGGCTTTAGAAAAGTAGAAGATGACCCACAGCCACAAGACTTACTAATTTTTACAATGGGAGCAGATGTTCCTAATCACTGCGGAGTTTTTATTGGTGATGATGTGATGTTTCATCATGCAGTAAATCGACTATCTTGCAGAGAAAGTTTATACCCTTTATGGATAAAGTACTTAACCGGAATTTACAGATATGAACCGTAAAATATTTTTAGACGGACACTTAGGCAAAGAGATTACTCCAGTACTGGACTTCTGTGGCGATAGCGTTGCAGAAGCGTTCCGTTGTATTCAGGCAAACTATCCTGATTTTAGAAAATATTTAATTGAAGCTCATGAACAAGATATAGGATTCTCTGTAGAGATACAGGGACGAATGCTTGAAGATCCTCGTGAATGTCTGTTGCCTTTTCGAGAAGGTGATATTATCATTACTCCTGTCATCGGAGGTTCAAAATCTGGTGGTGGAAAAATACTAGCTGCAGTTGCTGTTGCAGCTCTATTAGTAGTGTCTGCAGGAGGCTCGGGTGCATTAAACGCCTTTTTCTTCAACACTACGGCCGCTGGAGCCCAGACACTAAGTACCTATGGTCTAGTAGCCGCAGGTATTGCGACTAACTTAGCATTAACTGGTATTCAGCAGCTTATGGCCCCTGACCCCTCTGTGGACTCAGACCCAGAAGAAAGCTACCTTTTTAATGGTGGACAAAGAAACGTTTCCGAAGGTGACCCAGTACCTGTTCTTTACGGCGAACTTCGCGTACCTGGAATGCCTGTCTCTCTCAATATTGATCAAGACGATTATAAGTCTGGTTCTGACATAGCGGCTGTTAATGCTTGGGTAGATGCAGAGGGAAATATAACTGACGCAGCCGAAAACGAGGCATACGATGCAAATGTTCCGTCTAGTGATTCTTCGGGTGGGTTAGAGAATATTAATGATCCTGGACAGGGCGTCGATATTGACTCCGCTTCTGAATTTAATAATGTAAAATCAAATGCTCAGTATATTACAGCAGTCGACATTATTTCAGAGGGGCCAATTTACGGACTTGTAAACGGCACTTCGTCTGTATATTTTGATGATAAGCCATTAGCAGATGCTTCTGATAGTCCTGTGTATGCAAGTGCAACTTCAGCAGACTTTACTTTTAATGGAACCACTACAGTAACTTCAGCAAATGTTCCTTCCAATTTAGATTTTGGTGACTTCACAGAAAAAAGATACCTTACAGCGGTAGGCGGCGAAACAGGCACTACTAGCAGTGTAGCAATAACATCCGGCTGGCCAAATAAAAGCAGGCTTACAGTAAATACTGTAACATCTATATTTGATACTAGCTATACAATAGGATCGGGAGACTCTGTAGCAGGTAGAGGAGAATCTTACACAATAGTAAGTCTTATTGATTCTGAAGGACAGGTCGTAGCTTCCGGACCTATTGAATCTAGAACGAGCGCTTCCTCTGTTAGAATAGCTACAGAAGGATTTATAAATAGAATAACCGATTTTACTGCGACCTATTCTGTAAGAGTTGATGTTGCTCATGAAGTTGCAAGTTATTCAACCGGAACATTTACACTCGCTTCTGCTTCCACTCTCACAGGTACTTTTAAAGGAAATATTTCTGGAAACTCTATAGATTCTGGTACTACTGCTACAAGCAAGTATAAAAATACAACTCCTCAATTTCGAACAGGAACTTTGGGACAAGCCCCAATTATTTCAAAAGATAGTTCCCTTTCCAGTGCTGCTGCTGTAACTACTTCTGTTAGTAATGCAATTGTAGGGCCAGGTGACACAGGAACTCAAGTATATGAATATGCTGGAAGCGATTTTTACTCTGGAGGAACTGTTGATAAGTATACTCAGACAGACTTAGTAAAAATTCTTTTTAATTATCCTGCACTTTATAATAGATCTGATAAAGGAGCGACTCTACCTGGACAAGCTTTTTACAAGATAGAGGTTGCACTTGCTACTGATGCGGCAGGTTCTTCTTTCGGAGCATATCAGCCCTATAATTTGGAGGTTTTTCACGGAGGAACACACACTTCTCCAATTAGCTTTTTAGAGACTATAGACCTTAATAAATTTGGTACGTTTACAAACTTTAAGATTCGTGTTACAAGAGAATCAAATATTGATGCAGCAGCAAACTATGGCACGAACGGCCCCAATGTAGACGGCTATGAAGGAACCAGTGCTGCAACAATTACTCAACTTACAGCAGTGATTTCAGAGCCACTTACTTGGCCTTACACAGCATACGCACACACACGATTTTCTACAAGAGATTTCTCGAATAATCCAAAAAGAACTTATCTCTGCCGAGGCATGAAGGTACTTGTTCCAGATACTTACACAACTCGAGAAAAGTCCTCCACAGGAGTCGCATCATACTCAGGAACATGGTCGGGTGCTTTCAAATCCGAGAAAGAATATACAAATAATCCAGCGTGGGTTTTCTACGACATGGTGGTTAATAATCGCTACGGTCTAGGAAATTGGATTCAAGAGACTGATATTGATAAGTTCGCTCTGTATCGAATTGCAAAATACTGCGATGAATTAGTGCCTGACGGCAATGGAGGTCAAGAGCCTCGATTTACTTCAAATGTATATTTGACTAAGGCTACCGATGCTTACAAAGTTCTCAAAGATCTGGCGACGATTTTTAGAGGTATGCTCTATTGGCTTGATGGACAGATTTACGCTGTTTCCGACAGAGCGGGAGACCCGATATACAATTTTTCTAAAGGAAATGTTATTGATGGTACTTTCGCCTATGAAGGCACAGGGAATAGAACTCGGTCAAACCAAGTTATTGTAACATGGAACAATCCATCCTCCGACTATCGGCAGGAAGCTCTGATAGTTGAAGACCGCGAAAATATCATTAAGACTTCAAAAATCATTTCGGAAAATGCTGTAGCTTTCGGTGCAACTTCTGAGGGCCAAGCGCTTCGATATGGTCGATGGAAGCTGTGGACTGCTATAAATCAAACTGAGATTGTATCATTTAAGACTGCGATAAATGCAGCTTTTCTTATGCCTGGAGATATTATACAGGTACAGGATGCAGATAGACATCCTGGCGATGTTCGTTACAGCGGAAGAATATCTTCTACAGGAACTCTTAGCACGACTCAAGTACCTCTGGATAGTTCTGTGGAGCTGAATGTTGGCTCTACTTATGAACTCAATGTACTGATTACTTCTCCAGGCGCATTTCTTAACCAAGATACTGCAACTATTAGCAGCGCCGTGTATACCAGAGGAGATTTAATACCTGGAATTACTACTGAAAGTGCTGCAAGTAATCTTACTGATGATAGCGGTGATGACGTGCAGGTTACTTGGAGCGAGTATACGCGAGTTGAAAGTCAACCAGTATCTACTGGCGCAGGAACTGTAAATGCACTTACTGTAAGTTCTCCTTTTACTGCGGCTCCGCAGGCACAGAACGTGTGGGCACTACGAGAGACTAATAGTGAGGGTCTTCCAGTTCTCGGCTCTGCAAAGTCTTATAAGATTCTGTCAATTACAGAAGATTCAAAGAATGAATACTCTATTACAGCTGTAGAACACTATAATGAAAAATTTGACAGTATTGATGATGATTTTGTTCTTAGTGTAACTGACCCAGTAAATCCTCCGCTTGGTATAGATGACAGTATTCCACCGCCAAAGAATCTCAAGATGATACTTGAGAATCTCGATAATGGAACAGTCGCCAACGATGGAACACTTAGTTGGGATGCCCCTGATTATGGTTTTATCGGCGGATATCGTATAACTCATACTTTTGGGCCCAAATTTCAACCTTTCTATCTTGTATCCAGAGATACCACGACAGTTACAGGATTTAACTTACCTCTTGGAACTTATACTGTATCTGTACAGACAGTTGCAACTAACGGAAATCGGTCAAGAGCTGCATCTGTTACTTTTGGTGTAGGAGTCGAAAAAGAAACAGTAGTTTCTCGACTTTTCGGCGTGCCTATAGGAGCCACTTCTAGTCAAGATATTGATATTGAAGGAACCGATTTACAATTTGAGGCCAATACATATGTCTTCACGACGAAAGGAAACCCCGCTAAACAATACGAGTTCACCTCAGGAGCTTCTGACACGTATATTCAGGATGTTTCTGGTGTACCCTCTCAAGACTTTTCTGCGATGGGGTCCGACGTTGAACGAAGAAACAATTCTCATTTTATTTACTTCGATGCTAGTAATACATCTGACCCTCTTCGGCTGGTAAAATATTATAATGATACCACAAACAATATTTGGTATTTATATGATACAGGATCGGGAGGCGGCGCACCGAGTACTTACTGGAGTGCAGGATCTGGAACTATATCAGTTCCTGCGAGTTCGAGTACTATAACTGGTTCTGGTACTTCTTTTACTACAGATTTTGCAGTAGGCGGCTATATAAAAGCAGGCTCTACTGTTGCAACTGTTACACAAATTAATAGTGATACTGAGCTACTCGTAAATCTAATTAATAGCGATACAGCTATATCGGGAGCTGCTTACGAAAAACCTCAGTTTAATGTTGATATAAATAACGACTGTATATTTGGGTATGTACGAAATGACTCTTCAATTAGTCCTTCTTTGCGCTTCTATCCAATGGAACTTACTATTAAGCCAGAGGAATTAGCAACAAGAACAGTTCGACTCGAGTCAGATGATTACTCAGTAGTATATGATACGAGCACCTCTCCAGATACTATCTATATTAGTAATGGAACAAGTCCTCCTACTATTACTATTACTGCAACTCAAACTGGTTTTACAAACCCTGTCTATAGATTTAAAGTTAATGGAGCTGAGTTTCCTGCCGGCTCTCCAGAATGGGTAACGGATAATTTTATTTCAGGCCCAGTACCTGCAACTCTTGCAGATTGGAATACTGGATTTTTTGGAAGCAACCCTGTAGTAGTTTCAGTAGAAGTAGCAGAAGATACGCCTATAAAGGAAGTGAAAGCAACAGACTCCGTATCTATCTTCGCAGTAGCAGATGGAGTTGACGGTAACGATGGCATAGATGGCTACACAGTAATTAACACAAACTCTGCTCATGTATTTCCAGCACAGACGGACGGCACAGTTACAAGCTATACTGGCTCAGGAACTACTTTCGAAGTATTTAAGGGAGCTGTAGAACTAGAGGGTATTACTACGGGAACTCCTACTGCGGGAGAGTATAAAATAACTGCATCAGCTACAAATATAGCTGCATCTTCTACAAATGGAGCAGCAGTTTCTCCTGGCGGCGCCATAACTTTTTCTGATCACTCTGGAATGACTGGTGATACTGCTGAAATCACTTACACTTTTGATATAGAGGGCACATCTAGTGGTACTCAAAAACAAACATTTACAGTAGGAAAACAAGGAGTAGCTGGAACGAGCGGTAAGGTTGTTCGACTTGAAGCAGATGATTATTCAGTAGTATACGATACGAGTACCTCTCCAGATACTGTATACATTAGTAATGGAACAAGTCCGCCCACTATTACTGCCACTGCTACTCCCTCTGGATTTACGAATCCAATATATAGGTTCAAAATTAATGGAGCCGCAGGCTCTCCAGAGTGGATAACGGATAATTTTATTTCAGGACAAGTTCCTGCAACTCTTGCAGATTGGAATGCTGGATTTTTCGGAAGTAATCCTGTAGTAGTTTCAGTAGAAGTAGCAGAAAATACTTCTCCGGAAGTTGTAGAGGCTTCAGATTCAGTTTCTATTTTTGCAGTAGCAGAAGGCGTAGATGGCGCTGATGGTATTGATGGCTATACTGTTGTACTTACAAATGCAGCACATTCTTTTACTTCGGATGCCGCTGGGAATGTCTCCAGTTATCTAGGCTCTGGAACGGACATAGAAGTATTTAAAGGAGCAACAGAGCTTAATAGTGTAACAGGCACTCCAACAGCCGGAGAATTTTCTGTAAGTGTAAGCGCTTCAAATATTACTGCAGGCACTACCAATGTAACCGCAAATAAATTTACTATTGGCGATCATAGTAATATGAGTGCGGGCTCAGATACAGCAAATATTGTCTATACTTTGAATATAGAAAATCTTGTAACAGGAGATCAAAAACAAACATTTAGTAAATCTAAACAAGGAACTTCCGGGGAAACTTTTTTCCAAACTTCTCCACCTAGCGGCCAAGGAGAAGTAGAAGGCGATATATGGTTTGACTCAGACGATGGATTTAAAATATACCGTTATCAAGGCTCCCCCTTAGCCTGGGTAAATATACAAGACCAAGATATTGGCCAAGCCCTGCTAGATGCTGCAGAAGCTTTGGGAACTATGCAAATTTTTGTACAAACTACCCAACCATCTACATCTGGCAGAATTACTGGAGATATATGGATAGATATTTCAGGCTCTCCAGCTCCCCCAGCTGTTCCTTATACTTATTCTATGCTTTATAGATGGGATGGAAGTTCTTGGGTAGCAGCAGCAGCAGACTTAATTGGCAGAGCACATATTGACGCTCTTAATGCCATTGACGCTGCTGATGCTGCTCAAACAACAGCAGATGGTAAAATAGTTTCTTTTGTTCAGGCAACTGCCCCTACTGCTGATGGCGTTGGAGATTTCTGGCTCGATACAGATGATAATAATAAATTATACAGATGGAGCGGTTCTGCTTGGGTAGAGTATGAACAAGCAGGTAATTTAGCTAATGCTGTTGGAGACTTGGATGATATAGCAGATGGTTCGACTTTCTTTAAAGCTGACGCAAATGAGCTTACAGGAGCCAGTAGAGCCTTTAACGCTTTAGACTCAAGCAGTGATTATAAAAGGACTATACAGACAAGTACTATAGCTGTGGCTGGAGCCAATCCTACATCGGGAGTAGTTATAGATAATGCAGGATTACGAGGATATTCCGGAGGTACTTTAGGATTTAATATTAATACTTCTGGAACCGTTTTCTTTGGCGGAGATATTGATACTGATGGCCAGCTAAAATCAACAGGAGTTGTTTCTTCTGTATCCGCATCACAAGACGCTTGTATACTCGGAGAATCAACAACAAGCGGCAGACAGGGAATCCTAGGAACAAATTCTACTGTAAGTTCAGGAGTTGTTGGATTTAACAGTAGAGGAACAGTATCAACATCAGGTAACGCGGGCGTAAATGGAACTTCGGAAAATGGAGTTGGAGTATATGCACAAACACTTAATTCAGGAAGTTACGCACTATATCTACGTAATAGTGCTGGTGGCGATGCAGTCTTTTTTAATGGAAGCTCTCCCGGAGTCGTTGGCGATGTAAATTTTAAAGATGATGTAGATATAGATCTTACCCTTAATGTAGATGGAGCAACAACCCTTAAGTCAGGACTAGCAGTCACTGGCGATATAACTGCGACAGGAGATATTACAGCATTTTTTACCTCAGATAAAAGATATAAAGACAATGTCACTCCTATCTCTAACTCACTTGAAAAAGTAACTCAACTAGGAGGATATGAGTTTGATTGGAATCACGTATCTCCCTATGAAGGAATGCACGACATCGGTGTAATCGCACAAGAAGTATTGAAAGTCGCTCCGGAAGCTGTAGCAAGACGAGAGAATGATATGCTTGCAGTTCGCTACGAAAAACTTGTTCCATTATTAATTGAAGCGATAAAAGAGCTAAAAGAAGAAGTAGAGGAATTAAAGCGTGGCTCTGCCAACGACTAATTTGTCAATGAGTGCCATCCAAACTGAGTTTGGAGGTAGCAACCCTATATCCTTGAGTGAATACTATAAGGGAGGGGCTAATGTGTCCGCAGGAGCCACAGACCCGAATACCATTCCCACTTCAGGCACAATCACTATAGGAGACTTTAGAGGTGCTTCTCAAGCATTACCTACTGTTACAATAAGTGCAGTAAGAAGCACAACCTCTGTAAATGAAGGAAGCGCATTTACATTTAGTGCGAGTGCCTCTACCGCTATAACAGGTACTGTTGATTTCACTCTTACAGGTTCTGCTACAGATGGATCTGATTATAACACAAGTGGAGCCTCTACAGGCACCACAGGTTCTTTTACTTTTAGTAATAGCACTACATCGAATACTTTGACAGTAACTACTGTTGCTGATTCTACTACTGAAGGCTCAGAAAATGTAATATGTACAATTAGTAACCCAAATGTTTCTGGATACACAGAAAGCATAGGAACAGCTTCCAGAACTGTTACAATTAATGATACATCTACAACGCCCACTCCAACTTATGCCTTTAGCGCGGGCTCTTACACTGTATTAGAAGGGTCTTCTGAGTCTATAACAGTAAATACTACAAATGTCTCAAATGGTACAACATTATACTGGAGTCTTGCGAGTGACCCAGGTAATGATATAGTTACGGATAGTGGGTCTTTTACTATAAGCAGCAACTCAGGAAGTTTTACTGTTAGTGCTGCATCCGATTCAAACAATGAATCTACAGAAACTTTGACTCTTCAGCTTAGAACAGGGAGCACTTCTGGCACTATACGAGATACGGCTGATCTCAATATACAGAATGTCGCCAATATAAACTTAACTCCAGCCACAGATACATTGCCTATTGTTGATGAAGATGGTACAGTCTCCGCTGCTGGAGGTATTCAATTAGAAGGAACTTCTAGTGCCGATACTTATAATATAGGCACAATTATTGATGGAGTCCAATCCCAAGAGCATTCAAATGTTTGGATTACTGGAGGTGACCCTGCAGATTATGAGGCTAGAGTCACAGTAACTTCAGGAACTGTTAATTCTAATGTAAGTTTTACTAATAATGGCACAGGCACCAGTGTAGGTAGCTGGATTACTCTTAGTGGTACTAATTATCTTTGGATTTGGCAGACCACATCAGAGCTTAGTAACACATTTACAATCACTTTAGAAATAAGAGATTCCGCTACACAAACAGTACAAGATTCGGCTACAGTAGAACTTAACTTCGAAACAGTTTTTGTTCCAGCATAGGATAAAAAATGGTAAATTATTTTAAAGATCCAACACCCACTCCTGCTCCCGCAGGAGAACCTACAAAACATTTTATTTTAACAGGAAGTGACATTAATCTTCCTATTTGTGGCCTAACAAATGCTGATGCTGTAATTATTATGACTCCTCTTCAGGTTACTTGTGTTGAATGTCTTCAAATGATAGATGACTTGGCAAGAGCCAGTAATTTTACACAAGCTACTGAAATAGTATCTAATATATCAAATAGACCTGGCAATATAATAGGTGATCAAGAAGAAACTTTTTATAAGAATATGACTAATTTTAGTTTTGTTACTGAATTAGGTGACCCGGAAGAAGAGTATTTAACTAAAATAGCAAATATAAGAGATAATTTATAGGAGATAAAAATGCACGAAATTCAAGAACTTTTACAGCAAGATCCAAACTCACTCACATCTCAAATCAAAGCTGCAAGACCAGATAAACATATTATATTTTCTGGATTTTTTGATACAGAAGCGGTAACTATACCTCTTTGCGGAGATATTAGTAATCCTTTAGCTACTAGAAAAATTTCCCGAGTGACTTGCAAAAATTGCTTGCTTAGATTAAAAGAAATTTCTACTATGGAAACACATCAAGAAGCTTTAAATTATATAGCAACTTTTGCCCCTGTTTTTCAAGATCCTGATTTATCTGTAATCGACGATAAAATAGGAAGAGAGCCCACTCTTGCTGCAAAAGAAGCAATGGAAAAGAGATTTATTCTACAAAATTATAGATTAGAAGTTGCTGCTGATGCTCCAAAGGCAATGATAGGGCCAAGCAAAAATGCTTACTATTATAACATGGTAGAGTTTGAGATATTTAATACGGACGGAACAAAAAATCAAGAAACCTTAGACATGATTCAAGCTCAAATAGACTCTCTTGATAGTCCATAGTGGTATACCTCATAAAAAATAATTCTTGACAATTACGTTAGGGGTTGCTATAATTCTCATAATATTGAAAAAACCCTTAGGGGAGTTAGTTACCGGAAAAATCAATAATGTCGTTTACAGCACGAGACCTACAACCATTGGTACGGGGAGATGACTGGAATATAAAGTTAACCCTTACCAGTGAAAATTCCCCTGTGGACATAACTGGCTACAGTTATATCTTTACGCTGAAAGAAAACATTGACGATATTGATGCAGACGCTGCATTACAGATTACTATAAATGCTTCTGCTCCGGATGATGCCCTCGGTATTATCTATATTACCGCAACAAACGCACAAACAAATAATCTTGTAGCTAATAAGAATTACCATTACGACATACAACAAACCGATACAGGAGGAAATGTCCAGACGCTGCTAATTGGTAAGGTCAAAGTCGTAAAAGACGTTACTAGAACTACTTAAAAACTTTTCCTAGGCGAACCCGCCAAAGAGCTTTTTAGCTTCAAAAAGGAATGCCCCATGTCACGAATAAGTGATCCTGATTTTCTGACGAGATCTAGCGCACCTAGTACAGGTTCTCCGAATGGAAATGTATACTTTGATCTAAACAATTTAACGATCGAGCTAATTTCAGACTCAGATGAGTCTACTTTTTCCCCAAATCCTCTGCTAAATGCAGGAGGTGACGCAGGTGGCGTTGATTTGCAAGCACTGTATTCTTTTATTAAGGATATGTGGAAATCTGAAACTGATTTACCTAAATACCCTTTCCCAATGGAAGCAATTACAGCGGAGCAATTTGAATTTCGTAATGGTTGGAGACTTACAAATTCGACAGATTCTGGTCTTGTAGACTCTATTCCTTATATTCGTAATGGTGGATGGGCAGAAAGAGACTCAGCAGGTGTTATTCAGTTCGAATATGCTGGTATTATTACTCTCGGTAATATCGAATCTAACCACAGAGTTTACTACGCTTTTGACGATGATACAACAAAAACTGACTTTGACTATGACGGTCGGGTTAATCAGCCTATTCTTGTATTTACAAATGGGGGTACTGACGAAAGAAGTAAAGTACTCACTGTTTATATTCGTTCAGCTCCAGAAGGTACTACAGGTAACGTAACTGGCTTTACTTATGACCAGGCTACTACAACCGATATTGGTGTATCCACAATTGCTACTCAGGTGTATCGATTCCCACTTGCAGAAGGCGTAGACTCAAATATTGCTCTGCTTGATTCAGAGATTACGGGATCTCCCCATGATGCCGTATTTGATAATATTAGAATCGAATACTATGCTTCTCCAGGAGAAACTATTTCCGATACTGGTACTTCTTTTACTGTTGGGGTCGTAATTGATGCAAGATTTAGTGATTCAGGAGATTTTGCTACACTTGCTCAAATTTATCAATATGTACAGCTACAGTTACGTTCTACTGGCGATATTAATACTTCCCCAGGTGATGAAACTAGCACTCACTTTGGCGTACTTGCGGACCCGCTCTTAGAATTTGTGGGGGCTACTCTGAAAACTCTTCGTCAGTCAGATAACGATGGCGTATTTATTGAGGGAGTTGGTAATGATTTCCGAAACGACGTAGAATTTGTTGACGATAGCGGAACTGCTCAGACTTATCCGTTTACAGTGTCTGTTACATTGAACTTCAATCAAAATATGATTGATGATGCAAATGCAAAATATTACCTCTTTTATACAAATATTACCGAGGTATCTCCAGACGCAACTTTTGGTACCGCAACAGCAGTTCTTGTAACAGAAAGCGATGCGGTAGTATCTCCAGACCCAGAAGTATCTGGATTTTTGCATAATGAAACTCCTACAGGACTTACTGGGCCTACTTCTGGTACTGGTGCAAGCGCTACTGCGGGTGGATTTGCTCTTAATGTTACAGCTACTAGCCCGGACTACGATGCTACAGGAAACGGAGAGTTGGAAGGAAAAGTACTCGTTATTACTTCCGGAGACAATGCAGGTAGATACTTCATAACTTCAAATACAGGAACTACTATTACTATTAATTCAGATGTTCCTTTTGATGCTACTGATGCTTCTATTAGTTATGAGATTAAGGATAAGAATACTGCCGGTACTTATAACTTCGTATATGATTATACTGCAAATGACGACGGGGGTCGCACTCCTGATGCAAATGCAGCAGTAACTCTTGTAGGTCTTGGCCTGCACTCAGCTCAGTATGCAACAGCTACTGGCTTGATAGAAAAACTCAATACTGCAAGTATTACAGTTTCAAATCCTTTGGAAAGAAACTACGCAGATCCTGTTGGTGTATAACTTTGATAGTGGGGCTCTTCGGGGCCCCGCTTCTACTTTTTAGGTTTAAGGATGAATAAAGAATTACAAGAAGCTATTAATTATTTTGACAAATTTGTAAATGCCGCTCTCACAACAGTAGACTCTGAAGAGTTCGGCTCGCTAGAAGTGGTGAAAAACTACAGCGTCATAAAGGGCGCACTGGCAGAGGTACTATCGGACAAGGACTAATAAATGGCAGGCGAGAAGAGATATACAAGAATACCACCAGAGAGCACTGGTGATCGTGTGTACATGATACACACTGCCGAGATTGAGTACAAGAATTTTAACTCGATTGTGGGCGGCAGCACTGACCATTCATGGCAGATTGGTCAGATGTACAATGTTGCAGGGTTTGGTGGTAACGGCATGATGCACGTTCACGGCGTATTTGATCGCGGTGACGGTACAGGCATCCTTGCGGTTCACTATAATAAAACAGCTAAGTTTGAAAATTTAGAGCCTGCCGCAGACGCTATCATTTCTTATGAAGGCCAAAGCATTGCTCAAGTCACCCTCGCCTATGACGTATACATACCTGCCAACAATATCATGGGTTACGACAATCCAGAATACGGTATGGATGTTGACATCACAGGTTCGGCAAACGTTCGATTTGCAGAAGGTCTCCCTCAGTTAGACGCATGGGGTAAATTGCGTACATCGGGTGCTACTCATATCGGTGACTATGTATTTGGTCAAAAAGACGTTCTCGATGATAACTTCTCTCCGTCAGAATTAAATGGTGGCTCTGTCGTTTACGATAACGACAGAAACTCAGTCACAGTCAAAGTGCCAGGAGCTACTGATCCCGACCATGTAGCAAATGAAGGATTTGCCTCTTGTTCATCTAACCTATACCACCACTATGTTGCGGGTAGTTCACATCTTTATATGGCCACTGCGCGATTAAATAACACAGGGGGTGCATCGGGTTGTGTAAGAAACTGGGGTTTGTTTGATGCTAGCAACGGTTTCATGTTCCGACTTGATCAAAACAACAATCTAAATGTTGTTATTCGAAGTTCCACTTCGGGCAGTAGAGTCGATACGGTAATCGCACAAAGTGATTGGAACGGTGATAAAGTCGACGGATCTGGTGATTCACAATCAACATTAGATTTATCAAAAGATAACATTTACTGGATTGATATTCAGTGGCACGGTGCAGGTCGAGTACGATTTGGTACATACATCGACGGTGCTCGTGTTGTGATGCATTCATATTTTCATGGCAATAACTACGAAGTTGCTATGTCACAGACTGCTTCATTGCCCACGTGTTGGAGTGTAAAAGCAGTTACTGGTCCAACTGATGATACGTCTATCGAAACATGGTCTGCATCGGTATGGACTGAGACAACATTAGATCTTAATGAGAAAGGTAAGTCATCGACCTATGCAACACAACACGCAACTGTAACCGCAAATATTTCAGACGATTGGCAATACCTCTTTTCTATCACTCCAAAAGTAGAACTACCTAACGGAGAAGTAAACCACACACTCTATATGCCAACCTCTGTAAATGCATATGGTTTTGATGCTGGATTCGATGGCGGTACGGCTACTCCTGGGAAAGGTCTTGGTTTAGATGCAGTAATTGATCTCAAAGCAGAGATTAATTCTGTCGCTACTGGATTTGACTTTTCAGCAGTTCCCGGTACTTCCGTAGAGGTAGACTCTTCGGCTACATCTTATGAGAACGGCAAGATTCTACTTCAAGAAATGTTCGCTGGACGATACGAAACAGATACAACTGATACTTTTAATAACTGGCAATACGGTGCTGTTAAAAACTTTGCGGATGATGGCGGTACTATTGTCAATAACATTCAGTCCGTAACAAATGCTTCTCCCGCTGTAATTACAGTTGCATCGGGAGAAAGAGTTGAAGTGCGTGATCCGATTGCGGCAGGTGCAGCAGAATTTCCACTCAACATTGCAGAGTATGCATCAGACGTAGATGGAAACCAACAGTACGAAGTCTATGACGCACCCGCAGGTTGGGAATCGTTCGGCGGTACTTACTACTATGTGAAACCTGTTGCGGCAAACCAGTTCGAAGTCTATAGTGATTATGACAGAGCGACCGATACGTTCTCAAATCCAGTTGATACTACAAGTCTTCCAGCATGGCCTGGCGGTAACGCATACATCAAAGGATTCAGAGGTTCACGAATCATCTGGTCTTTCTATGCTAAGACAAGAACCGCTTTACACAATAATGTGAAACTGATGGTCACAGTAAACTGGAAAGAGATTATTCAGTAATGCCCTCTATACATTTCAATTATGGTAACTATGCTTTATGGGAACTTTACCATAAAGTTACTTTTGATGGATTGAATAAACATATATTAGTAAATTCTGATGTAACGGAATTAGATATAAAAGAAGATGTCTACTCTGCTTGGAAAGAATGGGTATCTTCTTTTAATGACAATGCAAAATGGGATCCAGCTATAAGAAGCACCGGCGGAGACCCAACAGTAGGCTCAAGCTTTTCGGGTGATATATACTTTCTTATAAATGACTGGAAATTGCTTATAGATTTTACAAAAGTAAGAGTAACTGGAGTTCTTTTCTCAGATGATTTTGATACTGCTTACTATGCTTACGATCTTACCCCTCAATATGCGGTAGAAGTAAGCTCAATCGTAAACACAGTTTCAGAAGGTGTTTCGGCTTCCGCAGTTACTCCTATACTATTAGAACTGCAAAATAGAATTGGGGAAATGTGGCAAGTTGATGGACTTGACTCCTCAAATAACGTAACGATTACAGATGAGTCAATCACTGTAGGAAATATTACTGTAACAATCGGTCAACCAAACAGGGATACTACAACACTTAGCAGATCATGAGTTTAGCATCAAGACTTTCCATAGCCACAAACGGATTCAGGGGTGGAAACAGTATTTTTGTTGATTCTGCGCTGAAGCTCTCTTTAGAGTATGAAGAAATAGAAGTGGACGTAGAGACTGTACAAGCTATAGGAGCTGATTTCGGCCCAGTAAAAGTAGATATTGAAATTGAGGGTTGTTACTAATGGTTGCTAAGGTTTTTACATTTCCAGAACAAATTAGAGGTGACTCTTGGGACATTACAGTAACAATTGTAGACTCCTCTAATAATGCGATTGACATTAGTGGAAATGAGTACATATTTACACTGAAGAGCGATATTGATACCTCAGATGTAGATGCCGACCTTCAATATGGCCCAGTGTCTCCAGGCTCTCCAGATGGATCAAACGGAATACTCAATTTTGTAATACCTGGAAATTTTACTAAAGACTTAGAAGGAAAAACTTATAAGTATGACTTGCAGGAAGTAACTTCGGCAAATAAAGTCTCAACAATACTTATAGGCAGCTTACGAGTTCGCAAAGATGTAACTATAACAGCTACGTATTCGGGAGTAACAGATGAAAGTTTTAGCTCTGCTGGGCTTGGGATCTATTCTGGCTCTACTACTACTACCTCTCCTACTGAATTATATTTAGGTGGAACTTCTGGAAGTACACTCAATATATCAGAAAATAGTGTGTTGTCTTTTACAGCTTTGGTAGTAGGAAAGGATATAGTAACAAATGAATCGTGCGCATTTGAATTCACGGGAGCTATAGAGCGAGACACAGGAAACACTACAGCAATAATTGGAACCGTAGGAAAAACAATACTCGGTCTAGAAAATGCGGCTTTCGATGCTAGTGTATTAGCTGGCACAAATAAATTGCAAATTAATGTAACTGCGGCATCTGCTAACGAAACAAGATGGTCTGCAAGAGTAAATTACACGGAGGTTAGTTTCTAATGGCTATAGAATTAGACTATCAGAATCAAAAGATCACCGTAAATGGTACAGATATAATTGATATAAACGGAGTAATTCCAGCAAATGTTTCCATAGCACCAGTAGGAGCAATTACTACAGATACTCTTGAAGATGCTTTGGCACAATTAGCGGATCAAATTTTTTATAGTGAAACAATACCTGCGAGCGACTATCTAAGAGAAGGTGCTCTTTGGTATAAGAACAGTACTTTGACTTTAGCTGTATATAGACAAGTGTCTCTCGGAGTTTTCGAATGGACACCTATCTCCACGGGTACTGATAATTCAGACTCACTCGATGGAGGAGCCTTTTAAGGGGAAATAAATTATGGTACAGAAAATTAAGATAAAACGAAGTGATACTACCTCAGCTCCCTCTTCATTAGAAGAAGGGGAACTGGCGTATTCTTCGGCATCTGGTAGTAACAAGCTATACATAGGAAATCCTGGAAGTGGGTCTCCTGCGTCTGTTACTGTAATCGGCGGTAAAGCCTATGTAGATTTGCTAGACCATACCCCAGGCACTTTGACTGCGAGTAGCGCTGTTCTTGTAGATGCTTCTGGTAAAATTGATGTATTCGATGTTGATAATGTAAATATTAACGGCAATACTGTAAGCTCTAGCGATACAAATGGAAACTTGAATCTTACTCCGAATGGGGCAGGTAATCTTGTACTTGATGGAGTAAACTGGCCTCAAGCTGACGGAGGCACTGGTCAGGTACTCAGTACGAATGGGGCGGGGCAGACTTCTTGGATTACTCCAGCATCTCAATCTTTTAATATTAGTGACGGTACTACTTCTCCAGAAGATGAGTTTACTCTTGGTAATACACTTAGTTTTCTTGGAACTGCGAATGAAATAGTAACCACAATCAGTAATGATACTATTACTTTCGCCCTACCAAACGATGTAACTATAGGTAATGATCTCACAGTTACAGGAGATTTGGTAGTAAACGGTACAACCACTACAGTAAACTCGACTACAGTGAGTATTGATGACCCGATTTTTACTCTCGGTTCTGTATCTCCAGTAGTAGACGATAACAAAGATAGAGGTATAGAGTTTAATTGGAACAATGGTTCGGCAGTAGTTGGATTTTTCGGGCATGACGATAGTACAGGTAAGTTTATCTATATTCCCGATGCAACAAATACTTCGGAAGTATTTAGCGGAACTACCGGTGTTATTCAAGCAGACTTTGAAGTTGTAAATACTTTTACTTTCGACAGTGTTGGACTTACAGCAGTAACTACAAGTGCTGAAGCTTTTGCAGATAACGATACTTCTCTCATGACTTCGGCAGCAATTGATGATCGAATTCTGAGTTATGGTTATGGCGTGGGCGATATCACCTCTGTGCAAATTACTAGCACAGATTCAAGCATAAGCGGTACTGGTACAGGCTCTACTGGAGCAATCTCGTTCGACCTTCAGGTAGCTACAGTGGACGGAGGTACTTTCTAATGTCCACTACCTGTGTAACGGTAGTAAAAGATACAGTAAATGTAACAGTAAAACCACAAATAAGTATAAAAGTTGTTAAAAAATAATGTCTAAAATACAATTTAAGAGAGGCTTAGAAGCTGACCGTTTAAATCAATCTCCTGCATTTGTTCCAGATGCGGGAGAACCTATATGGGTTACTGATAAAAATACACTATATATTGGGGACGGCAGTACCGAGGGAGGTGTTCCTGTCTCAAAAGGTCTCGATGTTTTATACACCCAAACTGTTGATAATCCGAATGCTTTTGGGACGCCTCAAAACGATTATTTTGGTTCTTGTGTAGCTGTATCAAATAATTATGCTATTATAACCTCCGGAGGAGAAGATGGTGGTGATGGTGTTGCATATATCTATGATATTTCTACGGGGGCGCTTTTACACACAATTCAAAACCCTGCCGCTACATCTCCTTATGAATATACTGGTTTTGTAGAGGAACCACGGAGAGCAGCAATATCAGGTAATTATGCTATTCTTGGAGCTCCTTATGATTCAGGGGGTTTCAACGGAGGTACAGCATATATATATAATGTTATTACAGGAGCTTTGTTATATACGCTAGTAAATCCTAATGCTGGAACTTCTCCATTTTTTGATAATTTTGGCATTAGCGTGTCAATATCAGGCAACTATGTAATCGTAGGCGCATCTGATGAAGATGAGTCTCCGTCATATTTTAGCTCAGGTAAAGTATATATTTATGATATATCAACATTTACAACTGATACAATCACAAGCGCGAATTATGTATTAGATAATCCAAATGATTATGATACTCCAGCAAATGATAACTTCGGAGCTAGTGTAGCTATATCAGGCGGTTATGCGATTGTAGGCGCTCAGTACGAAGACCAGTCGGGGGGCTCTAATTCAGGTAAAGCATACATATACGATATATCGACTTTTACAACGAGTACAATTACAACTGCGAATTATGTTCTTGATAATCCGAGTGCTTATAGTAATACTGTATCGGATTTCTTTGGTAGTGATGTAGCTATTTCAGGTAATTATGCTGCTGTTGGTGCCCGCGGCGAAGACGATGCAAGCGGTACTACCTCAGGTAAAGTGTATGTCTATGATATATCAACATTTACAACGAGTACAATTACAAGTTCGAATTACGTTCTCGATAATCCCAACCCAGTTTCTTCATCCAACAACGATAACTTTGGTGCTGGTGCTTTAGAAATATCGGGTAATTATATTCTTGTGGGAGCTCTAGAGGAGGAGGACATTTCTCCTCTTTCTGCGGGCAGTGGCTCTGGTAAAGCATATCTATATGATATATCAACATTTACAACAACAACAATTACTACCCCAAATTACACTTTTGACAATCCAAATGTTTTTGGGACGGCTCAAAATGATAACTTTGGTACCGCTATAGCCATATCGGGTAATTATATTGTTATTGGGGCTAAATACGAAGATGAAGACTCTTCTCCAGGAGGTAATTCAGGCAAAGCATATATTTTCAAAACAAACGGTCAAGACCCTACTTACACAGGAGCTGAGATCGCTTCTTTTGCTCCAGCTGTTTCAACAGGCATTTCAACAGGTAAGGCCATCGCAATGGCAATGATTTTTGGAGGATAAAATGGCAGCGCCAAATTTAGTAAATGTAACAAGTATTTTTGGAAAAACAGTAGGCGCAGCTTTAAGTACTACTACCACCACTGATATATTGACGTGCGGAGCAGACAAACTGCTAAAGATTAACAGCATACTCGTATCAAACGTAGACGGAACAAATGATGCAGAGGCAACTGTCTATTTCTACGACAGCAGCGCAACCACAAGATACGCCTTGGCTTACACAATCACTGTTCCTGCTGACACCACACTGGTAGTCATTGGCAAGGACTCTCCTATTTATCTGGAGGAGTCTGACCAGATAGAGGCGGGTGCAAGTGCAGCTAGCGATCTAGAGATCGTTATATCTTACGAAGAGCTAGATGACGCATAAGGTGGTCAGATGCGATCCATTCATTATTATGGCGGCTTGATCGGTCAGGTTAAGACTAGCGGCACAGACTCTGGCATATACAACACGACTGCCGTTTATGACAGCAAGGTGAATGATGCTACGGTTGCTACAGGAGAGGCCGCTGTTCTTTTCTTTGCTGCTGATGCCGGTAATGCGTCTGACTACGAGGCCACTACAACTTGGCACACAGAGATCATTGATCTACCGAATCAGGGCTCAACAGATACTAACTTTTACTTAATCTACGAGACGGGGGGTCACACAACTACAGGAGACACTCTGTCTGTCACGTTTACCACGAGCAATAGTAACGCAGATCCGTCTGGAGGATTTGTAAGTGCGGAGGATTACGCTTACAGCCGGACAACTCACGGCGCTAACTCAACATTAACTCTGACTAGCGTTCCATCAAGCTCATTGCTACTGTATTTTGCATCACATGAAATCGCTAATGCCTCGTTTACAGTTCCGTCAGGGTGGACCCAAGTTTTTGCGAATACTGCAAACACTGGAACTTCTACCACAACTATCTGTTTAAGAAAGTTTGGATCTGGAAGTGAGTCGATCGATGACCCATTTAGCACTGCTGGTGATGTATATATGGCATTAGTTGAATTAACTGGAAACAATACAAGCACAAGCGTTCTGAACACCGCTTTTACTGCTGATGGTGGTAGTTCTCAAACAGTAACATCTCACACGATTTTGAGCTAAAAAATGCTGAAAGGTAAATACATCAAGTATAAAACTGATAGCGGAATATTTGATCTCCGAGACTCTCATAGTACAGTTAATGCTCAAGCCCCATCTATTGATTACTTAGTAGTTGCAGGAGGAGGTAGTTCTGGAACTACAGGTGGTGCCGGTGGTTCCGGAGGCGGAGGCGCTGGTGGTCTATTATCTGCTTCAGGTGTAGCTGTATCAGGAACTTATACAGTAACTGTAGGGGGAGGAGGAGCCGCACAGACAGCCGGTAACACCCTGGGAATTTCTGGGAACGATTCATCATTATCTGGTACTGGGATTTCTGCAACAGCAACAGGAGGAGGCGGTGGTGGTGGCCATAGTAGCTCAGGTGATGCCCTTGATGGCGGTTCTGGGGGCGGTGGCGGTTCTAACAGTAGCACTCCGACTTTACCTGGTTCAGGGACTGTAGGACAAGGTAATGATGGTGGCACTGCCAACGGTGGTGGCGGTGGTGGTGGCGGTGGCGCTGGTGCTACCGGAGGCAATTCTCCAAGCAATAATAGTGGTGGAAATGGTGGTAATGGATCACAGTCTTCTATTACAGGAAGCGCAACTTACTATGCAGGGGGTGGAGCAGGATATGGTGATAACAATAGTGCCACTGGAGGACTAGGTGGCGGTGGTGACGCCTATCCAGCAGCTGGACAAGCTGGAGGAACTAACCTCGGTGGTGGAGCTGGTGGTTGTGATGGTACCAATTCTGCTGCAGGTGGTTCTGGTGTTGTTATTATAAGAGCAATAAATGGTTCAGCAACAAGCACAACCGGTTCGCCAACTGAAACGACAGTTGGCTCAGACACAGTTTATGAATTTACAGGATCAGGATCTATAACATTCTAATGGCACATTTTGCAGAAATAGATGAAAATAACATAGTTCTTAGAACTATAGTTGTTTCAAACGATGTAATACTTGATAACGGAGTTGAACAAGAAA
>Ga0255751_10000740_pt1 | contig 30418 bp, 24 predicted proteins | sample 071ome_20_FD_179951 | JGI IMG/M metagenome (GOLD analysis project Ga0255751, IMG submission 179951) | Coastal salt marsh microbial communities from the Groves Creek Marsh, Skidaway Island, Georgia - 071412BT metaG (version 2) | ecosystem: Environmental > Aquatic > Marine > Intertidal zone >... | reverse complement strand
TAGTGGCGAGAAGGGCAGCGAGGAGGCTGAGAGCGGAAATAAAGAGGCGCTTTTTCACAGGTCCAAACGAAGTTGTGCGGGTTTCCAGGTAAAACTACGACGATGCCAGGAACATGAACCATGCGCCTCCAGGGCTTGGCGGTGCCCCACCGAGGGGTAGCCTTTGTTGCGGTCCCATCCATACTGAGGGAACTCGGCATGGCCTTCCAGCATAAGTCGGTCGCGTTCGGTTTTCGCAAAAATGCTCGCCGCCGAAATAGCCTGAAAACGCGCGTCCCCCTTGACCTCGCATTGGTGCGAGATGCCGGGATAGGCTTTGAAGCGGTTGCCGTCAATGAGCAATTGCTCGGGGGCCGGTTTAAGGGCCGAAATGGCTCGGTGCATGGCCAAATACGTCGCCTGCAAGATGTTGACCGCGTCAATTTCCTCAGGGCTGGCCTTACCTATGGCCCAATGTCCGGCAGGCAGCAAGGTTTCCAGGGTGCCTCGCAGGTCCTCGCGCTGGGCTTCGCTCAGTTTTTTGGAGTCCGTAAGGCCTTTGATGGTCTGCCCCTCCGGCCAGAGCACGGCGGCCGCTACGACTGGGCCGGCGAGGCACCCTCGGCCGGCCTCGTCCACCCCCGCTAGCATGGCTGGAGGGCCTTCCAGACGACCGCTGCCGACTGGGTCCATGAAAAGTCTTGGGCGCGCAGCAATCCCCGCTGGCGGTAGGCTTCCAGGGCCTCTGGATTTTGGGCCAGGCGCCCTAGGGCTTCGGCCCAGGCGGGCACATCCTCCGGATCGACCAAGAGGCCGGCGGGGCCTACAATTTCGGGCATGCAGGAGGCGGAGCTGGAAATCACGGGACAGCCCGAGGCCATGGCTTCCACCAGGGGAATGCCAAAGCCTTCAAACCGGCTTGGAAAGCAAAAGGCTTCTGCGCCCCCATAGAGCGCAGACAGGGCATCACCGGGGATATGCCCCAACGTGAGGACACGGTCCCCGGCCTGCTCTAGGGCCTGCGTGAGTGCGGGGTCCCGGTGCAGGCTACTGCCGGCGAGCACGAGGCGGTGCGGGGTATTGGGGTGCTCCTGTCGGAAGGCGAGGAAGGCTTCGACGAGCGTTCGTACATTTTTGCGGGGCGTAAAGGCCCCCACAAAGCAGAAATACGGGTGGCCCTGGGCAAAACGCTCCCGCGCTTCCTGCTTTTGTCCCTCCGACGAAGGCTGGTAGACATGGGCCGGGGCGTTGTAGGACACCGCTATGTGGGCGTCGGACAGGCGAAAGGTCTGCGCTACGTCCTCTTTGGTCTTCTGAGAAACGGTTAAAATGGTATCGGCACGACGGGCCGAATGTGCGACCACCCGCCGGTAATAGGCCCCAACCCGCGAAGGAATGCCCTCAGGCTGGTGCACAAAATTGAGGTCGTGAATGGTCGTGACGAGTCGGCCGTGCCAGCCCCGAACCCGCTTCGGCAGCAAGCCGTCGGGGGACCAGTACACATCGATGCGCTGCTTCTTCAGGGCGCGCGGAATTTGGACCTCGTTCCAGTACTCCCAGAGCCAGGGGTGGCGGGCTGCCGGGCCCAGCACATGGCGCTGCACCTGTGCGCCCGTATCGGAAAAGCGGAAGTCCTCCCCGGGCGACCGGTCAAAGAACAGATGCCATTCGACCTCAGGATGTGCGTGAAGGAGCTGCTCCAAGATGCGGAAGGTGTACCATCCGGTGCCCTCGAGTTTGCCCGAAATCAACCAGCGCACATTGACGCCAATGCGCAAGGGAGAAGTCGGGGAGGTGGAGCTTTTGGTGGGCATGCCCTCAAAAGTATGACCTTTGCGGTATGGCCGCGCCCTCTTCCTCCAATCCTTGGTCCAGCTTGCTGCGCAGTTCGGCATTGGTTTTAGTGCTGAAAGTTGCGGGTGCGCTGGGCGGCTATGCCTTCGTGTGGGTGGCCGTGCGCCACTTTGGGGCGGAGGGCTACGGCCGGTTTGAGTTGAGCTTCACCTTCTTGAGTCTCCTTGCAGTGGTGGCCAAATGGGGGTTTGACGGCGTCTTGCTGCGCGAACTCCCCGTGCAATCCCCCAAATCCAACAAGGCCCTCACGCGCGGGGTCCTCTATTTTTCCGGCGGATTCGCCGCGCTGCTCATGCTGCTGCTCTTCGGCCTTCGCACGCTACTCGCCGATTTTTTCAAGGAGCCGCAGTTGGCGGACGACCTTCAATGGATGGCCCTAGCCCTGGTGCCCTGGACCCTCTTCCAAGTATGGGCCGAACACCTCCGCGCCCGCGAGCGCTGGGTCGGCTACGGCCTCCTGCAATCCAGCGTGCTCCTGGGTGCAACTGCTGTATTCATCGCCCTCGGCCCTGAAAGCCCCGCGGACAGCCCATCCCTCTATGTTTTTGCCGTCGTCTCGGCCGCATTGCTTTTTTGGCTACCCAGTTTCCTGCGTGGAGATCGCCGGGTGCCCGGAGTCGTTTCCATGCGCCAAAGCCTCGGCGCCCTGCGCCCCCTCCGAAGTACGGCCACCTCCATGTTTCTCACGGGAACCCTCTTCATGGTCATGACTTGGTCGGACACGCTGATGGTGGGCTATTTTTTAGATGCCGAAAGCGTCGGACTCTACCGCGTAGCCTTTAAAATTGCCACCCTTATCACCTTTGCCCAATTTGCCGTCAACGCCCAAATAGCCCCGCAAATCTCCGCGGCCTGGAAGGCGCAAGACCTCGACGGCCTTCAAGCTTCGGTGCACCGTGTCGCCTTGCTCAATGCCGCCCTGGGCCTGCCTGCATTCATCGTACTTACGGGCTGGGGGGATTTCTTCCTCTCCTTCTTTTCGGAAAATTCTACGGAAATCCTCGAGCAAACCGGCCTGCTCCGCATCCTATGCATCGGCCAGATCGTCAATGCGCTCTGCGGCCCCGTGATGTACCTCCTCAATATGACGGGCCACGAATCTTCGGCACGCAACACCATGACCCTGGCGGTCGTCGTCAATATCCTCGCCAATGCCGCGTTGATTCCGACCCTCGGTCTGGAGGGCGCTGCATGGGCTACGACCTTGACCATGTCCCTGTGGAACCTCTGGGCGCTGGTCGCGGTCTACCGCAAAACGGGCATACGAACCTTGCTTTTCTGGCGTTGAAATGAGCGTGTATCCCGATATCGCACTCATTGGCGTCGCGAAAGGAGGCACCACGGCCCTCGCATCGTGGATGGAGGCGCATCCCGAGGTGGCCGTTTCCCGCATTAAGGAACCGAATTTCTTCAGCACGGACATTCGGCCCGAATCCTTTTCCAAGGCCTACCGCCGTATGAGTCCGGTCCTGCCCGAACGCTACTGGGCCCAGGACCCGCTACCCGCCGAACACCAAGACTTCGTGCGCGACGCCGGCCGCTACGCCCGCCTCTTCGCCCACGCCCACCCCGGCCAAAAAACGCTAGACGCCTCCACGAGCTATTTCTTCTCCGCGGCGGCGCCTGAAACCCTTTTCGCGGCCAATCCTCGGGCCCACGTGATCCTCCTTTTGCGCCACCCGGTCGAACGCGCCTTCTCGCACTACCGCATGGCCCGCAAGTACGGCATGGTCCAAACCGACTTTTTGAGCGCCCTAGCGGAAGATGCGGCGCAACCCGCCGCCTGGGGTCAGTCCGAAAACTTTGTGCACCTCAGCCGCTACGCCGAAGCCTTGCGCCGCTGGCAGGCCGTTTGGCCCGCCGAGCAGCTCCATGTATACCGCTACGAGGACTTCTTCGCCGATGAACCCGCGTCTTGGGCGCAGCTCTGCCGCGACCTGGGCCTTTCCGACCACCCGCTGCCGGCCCAAACCAAAGTTTTTGAAGGCCAAGACCCCGCCCACCCGGGGCTTCAGCGCTTCCTGACCCAGCATCCCCTTGGCCGCGCCCTCAAAGCGCTGGTGCCCAGCGGACTCAAAGGGGGAGCAAAAAAAGCCTTGGCCGCTAAGGAGGCGCTCGTCCTCAGTGACGCCGAACGAAGCGCGGCCTGGACCTATTTCCAAGCGGATGTCGCCGAATGTGAGACCCTGTTAAACCTACCGCTATCTTTGTGGCGGTAAGAAACCCCCGATCTATGGACGCCCAATCGCAAACGCTTCTTCACTTCTTGTACCAATGGCGCAAGCCCCTGCTGATTGCCCCCGTGGTAGCGGCGGTGGTCGCCGCCGTGGCATCGATGCCGATTTTCATTGAGCCCTTGTACGAGTCTGTGGTAACGGTCTTCCCTGCGACGACCAACTCGCCCTCCAAAGCCCTGTTGCCGCAGAACACCTACCAGGACGAGGACTTTTTGGAGTTTGGTGCGGAAGAACAGGCCGAACAGCTCATTCAGATTTTGAATTCGGACGCCATCTTTGATACGATTGTCGATCAATTCGGGCTGATTGAACACTACGATTTGGATACGACGTCCAAAACGCTTCGGACCGACTTGTGGGAAGAATTTTCGGACAAGATTAGCTTCCAGCGCACGCAGTTTATGTCGGTCGAAATCAAAGTACTCGACACCGATCCCCAAATGGCTGCCGACATCGCCAATGCCATCACGGACCTTTTGGACCGTGCCAAAAGCCGCATCCAACGCAGCCGCGCCCAAGTGGGTCTAAAAATTGTCCAACGCGAGTACGACAAGACACGCGAAGACATGCGCAACATGGAGGACGAAATCAAAAACCTCCGCAAAAAAGGCGTGCACGAATACGAAGGCCAATCCATGGTCGTCAGCGACCAGCTCGCCACCGCCATCGCCGAGGGGCGCAGCAAATCCGCCATCCAAGAATTGCGCAACACCCTCGACACCTTGGCTAAATACGGCGGCCGCTACGTATCCCTGCGCGACGAACTGCGTCTGCGTAAAGAAGAGGAGGTCAAGCTTCGGACCAAACTGGATCAAGTGCGTGTGGATGCCCAAGTGGTCCTCCCCGCCACCCAACGCGTGAATGCCGCCCGTCCCGCCGACAAAAAGAAGTACCCCATCCGCTGGCTAATTTGCGCGGTGAGCGGTCTGGCAGCCTTTGTCAGCACGTTGTTGGCCATCTTGCTCTACAACACATGGAAGGATCTGCGCAGCCAACTTCCTTCTTAAGCGGCCGAAACGCCTACCTCGCCCTCGCGCTCTTAGTGGCCGTGACGGGCCTCTCCGTCGCGACCGAAACCTACCTCGTCGCCGCGGTGCCCTTCGCCATCCTCATGGTGGCCTGGACGTTTTATTCGCTCGACTCGCTCTTGCTGTTTTTAGTGGCCATCACGCCGCTGTCGATTACGTTGAAGGATTCGGGCTTTAATGTGGGCTTGAGTTTACCGTCCGAACCTATTCTCGCCGGCATCACCTTCTTCCTCCTCTTGCGCTTTCTGCAAAGCGGCCGCCTGCCCTGGAAAGCTTTAGCGCATCCCGTCGGAATCGCTATCCTGCTTCAGTTGGGCTGGATGGGCGTGACCATTTTGACGTCCGAAATGCCCCTCGTCTCCTTCAAGGCCTGGATTTCCCGCATTTGGTTCATCGTCCCGCTCTTTTTTGCGATGCTCCAAGTCTTCGAAAAGCCCCGAGCGCGCGACTGGTTCTTCCCGTTGTACGCTTTTTCCTTGGCGATTGCGTCTTTGTACACCATGTACATCCACAGCCAATACGGCTTTTCCAAAGAGACGTCCACCTGGGTCATGTACCCTTTTTACAAGGAGCACACCGTCTACGGCATGGCGTTGGCCTTTGTCTATCCCTTTGCGGTATACCGAATGCTGCGCGACCAAAACCTCCTGTCGCGGTTCATCTACATCGGCCTCTGGGCGGTGCTCACGGCGGCCATCATTCTCTCCTACACCCGGGCTGCTTGGTTGAGCGTGATCGCGGCGGCGGGCGTGTACGCCCTCATTCGCTTAAAAATCTCTTTGCGCTTGTTTTTGGGCGGGTTGGTGCTGGTTTTGGCTGGGCTTTGGGCGACCCAAGATCAGTGGATGCGCATTTTCACCAAGAACGATACGGTTTCCTCCGACAATTTTTCCGAACACGTCCAATCCGTTTCCAACGTTTCGACCGATGCCTCCAACTTGGAGCGCATCAACCGGTGGATGTCCGCGTTGCGGATGTTTGAGGCGCGCCCGCACACGGGCTGGGGGGCCGGCACCTATCAATTCCAGTATGCGCCGTTTCAGCATTCGGCCGAAATGACCATCATTTCTACCAACGAAGGCAACATGGGCAATGCGCACAGCGAATACATCGGCCCGCTAGCGGAGCAAGGCTGGCCTGGCCTGCTCTTTGTGGTCGTGCTGCTCTGGGCGCTGTTCCGAACCGGCTTCCGCGTCGTGCATGCCCTGCCCGAAGGTCAAGACCGCTCCCTGGCGTTGATGGCCTTGTTGGGGCTCGTCACCTACTTTGTGCACGGCGTCCTCAACAATTTCCTGGACATGGACAAAGCGGCCGTTTTGGTCTGGGGTTCGGCAGCGCTTTTGGTCTATCTCGACCTTTGCTCAAAGGAAAAATCGCCTCAATGACGATTTAATCCCGTGTTCTAGCTGCATAAAAGTGTAGATTTTACGCTTAGTTTCTTTCCGCCCAAAAAAAGGGCAGGCTTGACTAATTTTTTTCGCATTCTCAATGAGAATAAGGGTTACAGGTGTATTGTAAATAGAAATTTACGTTAACTTAGACCCTGTTTAACATTCAAATAACACCTTAAATGAAACGCAGAGCAAATCTCTTTGCCCTTGCTGTGGCTTCATTCCTGTCCATTTCTGCCTTTGCGCAGAACGTGACGGGCGTGGTTAAAGACGCATCAACGGGTGAGCCTCTACCTTCCGTATCTGTGAAGGTTAAAGGCACAGACAATGCGGCGATCACCAACTTTGACGGAGTGTACTCCATCAAGGCTGGCAATGGCGCTGTATTGGTGTTCTCTTCCATGGGTTACAACACCCAGGAAGCTTCTGTATCGGGCAGCACCTTGAACGTGTCGCTTGCAGTCTCAACCAACAAATTGGATGAGGTTGTTGTGACCGCTTTGGGTATTTCTCGTGAGAAGAAATCCGTTGGTTACGCCATCCAAGAGGTTGGTGGAACCGAAGTTAACAAAGTGAAGGACGCTAACTTCATGAGCTCCCTCTCTGGTAAAGTAGCTGGTGTGAACATTCGCCAGTCTGGTACCATGGGTGGTTCAGCGAACGTGGTTATCCGTGGTTACAAGTCTTTGACGGGTAACAACCAAGCTTTGTTTGTCGTAGATGGTATCCCCATCTCAAACCAAATCACCAACACCGGCAACCAGCAGACGGGTCGTGGTGGCTATGACTACGGTAACGCGGCCATGGACATCAACCCCGAAGACATCGAGAAGGTGTCTGTTCTGAAGGGTGCAGCTGCAACGGCGCTTTACGGTGCCCGCGCTGCAAACGGTGTTATCCTGATCACGACCAAGAAAGGTACTAAGCGCAATGGCTTGGGTGTTTCTGTAACGAGCGGTTACACCGTTGGTTCTGTAAACCCTGACAGCTACGTTCGCTACCAGAACCGCTACGGTGAAGGGTACGGTCAGTACTACGGTCCTGACACCATCGCTGGCTACCCCACCAACGGCTACATGGTAGCTTACGACGTGGACGGCGACGGTATCGACGATCCTTGTACGCCTACCACGGAGGATGCTTCTTTCGGTTTGGCATTTGACCCCAACTTCATGGTCTACACCTGGGAGTCTTTGTACCCCGAGTTGTCTACCTACGGTCAAAAGAGCCCACACGTTGCAGGTGCTAACAACCCCTTATACTTCTTCGAGCAGTCTGCTACGATGAACAACTCTGTGGCGATCGACGGCGGTAACGACAACGGATCTTTCCGTTTGAGCGCTACGCAGTTCTCAACCAAGGGCATCGTTCCTGGTTCTAGCCTGAAGCGTAACAACTTCAGCTTCACCGGTTCTTTGAAGGCTAGCGATAAATTGACTGTTTCTACGACGGCTCAATTCATTCAGCAGGCTGGCCGTGGTCGTTACGGCACGGGCTATGATTCACGCAACCCTAACCAGTCGTTCCGTCAGTGGTTCAACGTGGGTGTGGATATGGCCAAGCAAAAAGAAGCCTACGAGTTGACCGGTAAAAACATCACCTGGAACCCCTTCGGTTACGGGTATGGAGACGATGCCTTGCGTCCGATTTACTTCGACAACCCCTACTTCTCTGTATTGGAGAACTACCAGACCGACCAGCGTAACCGTTTGATCGGCAACATGATGGCCAACTACAAGATCAACGATTGGTTGGACTTCATGGGTCGTGCCTCGGTAGATACCTACTCTGAATTGCAGGAAGAGCGCACCGCTGTGGGTTCTGTAGAGATCCCTGGCTACATTCGCCGCAACCGCAATGTAACAGAGACCAACATCGACTTGATCCTGACCGCCAACAAGGTGTTCGGTTCTAACGATGAGTTCTCGTTCAACGGCCGTTTCGGTTCTAACATCCGCCGCAATACGGTTGAGGCTATTTCGGCATCCACCAACGGTGGTTTGGTTGTTCCTGGCGTTTATGCTTTAAGCAACTCAGTGAACACCCCCAACGCTCCTGGTGAGACCGCTTACCAGATCGGTGTTAACGGTTTGTTTGCTGCGGCTTCTTTGGGCTATAAGAACTACTTGTACGTGGATTTGACGGGCCGTCAAGACGTTTCGTCTACGTTGCCTGCAGCGAACAACACGTTCTTCTACCCTTCCGCTACGATGAGCTTGGTATTCTCTGAGTTGATCGATGTTGATGCCATCAGCTTTGGTAAGCTCCGCGTGAACTACGCAGAAGTAGGTGCGGACGCTCCTGCTCAAGCCTTGGCAGATGCGTACAACATGGGTACTGCTTTTGGCAGCACGTCTTTGGCTTCAGCACCTAGCACCTCTAACAACGCTAACCTTCTTCCTGAGAGCACCGTTTCAACGGAAGCTGGCTTGGAGATGATGTTCTTCAACAACCGCGTTGGCTTTGATGTGTCTGTGTACGACCAAACGTCATTCAACCAAATCATGCCTGCGAAGGTGTCTTCTACCTCTGGTACGATCTACAAGTATGTAAATGCGGGTGAGATCAACAACAAGGGTATCGAGTTGAGCTTGAGCGCTACGCCTGTACAGGCGGGTGACTTCGAGTGGAACACCAATTTGAACTGGACTAAGAATAAGAACTTGGTAGTTTCTCTCTTTGAGGGTGCTGAGAACTTGCAATTGGCGAGCGTTCAAGGTGGTGTAACCATTGAAGCGCGTCCTGGTGAAGCCTATGGTGTTATCTACGGTACCACGCACGTGCGTGATGCTGAAGGTCGCCCTGTGGTATACGACATGCCTGCACAATACGGTGGCGTCCGCTACTTGGTAGGCGACAAGGATGTTATCGGTAACATCAACCCCGATTGGTACGCTGGATGGAACAACGCATTCCGCTACAAGAACTGGACGGCTTCTGTCCTCTTGGATATGCAAATGGGTGGTAACTTCTTCTCATTGGACACCTACTACGGTTATGCAACGGGTATCTACGATCTTTCAGCTGGTGACAACGACTTGGGTAACCCTGTTCGTGACTTGGCGATCGACGGCGGTGGTTACAAGTTGACCAACGTAGCTTACTGGGATGGCAGCACCGTGGACGGTGACGGCAATCCTTCTGGCTTCGTGACAGGTGACTACTACGCAGACATGCACTACTACGGTAACGCCTTGGGTTACGCTCGTAACGCACGTGAGTACCACGTATGGGATGCATCCTTCATCAAGCTCCGCGAGGTAGCTTTGAACTACTCTGTACCTACCAGCTACTTGGGCTCTACGGGGATCAAGGGCTTGGATGTGGCTTTGACCGGCCGCAACTTGGCAATCTTGTGGAAGAACAACCCTTACTCTGATCCTGAGGCAGGTTTGTCTGCTGGTAACGTACAAGGCTACCAGTCTGGTGCTTACCCCGCAGTTCGCGAAGTAGGTGTTAACGTGAAATTGAAATTCTAATACCTAAGAAGCGATGAAAAAGATTTTTACTGCAGCAGCTGCTGCCCTCGTTATCGCCTCTTGTACTTCAGACTTGAGCTCTTTGAATGTGAATTCAAAGGCGCCCGAGCAAGTACCCGCAGGTGCCTTGATCGCCAACGCTACGGTGTCCTTGACGGACTATATGACCAGCGTTAACGTCAACTTGAACAACTTCATCTTGTGGTCTCAGCACTGGACGCAGACGACCTACACGGATGAGTCGAACTTCAACTTTGACGGTCGTGACGTGAACGGCAACACCTTTGACGTATTGTACGCTACTGTATTGCGCGATTTGAGCGATGCGGCTAAGTTCATCAATGCAGACGATAAGATGTTGGCTGAGCACAAGCGCAACCAATTGGCTTTGATTGAAGTCATGAACGTTTACACCTACAGCGTTTTGGTAGACATCTTTGGTGATGTTCCTTACTCTGAAGCTATCGGTGAAGACGTAACTCCTAAGTATGACAATGACGGTGAGATCTACAACGATCTTGTTGCTCGCTTGTTGGCTGCCCATGGCAACCTCGGTGGCGACAACGGTTTGGGTTCTTACGACTTGTTGTACGGTGGCGACGCAGATATGTGGAAGAAGTTTGCAGCTTCTATGGCCTTGAAATTGGCTGTTCGTGCTGCGGACGTGAACACCCAAGCTGCTTCTGTGGCTCAGGCTGCTGTTGCTGCGGGTGTATTTACATCTTCTGCGGATGCTGCAGTGTTGCACTACACGGCCTCTCCTCCCAACACCAACCCCTTGTGGGACGATTTGGTGCAGTCTGGACGTGCGGATTTCTGTGCTGCAAACACGTTTGCGGACATCTTGAACGCCCTGAACGATCCCCGCCGTGGAACTTACTTCCGCAACTTGGATTCTGTTGGCAATGTTATTGGAGCACCATACGGTTTGGCTTCATCTTACGCCTTGAATTCACAGCCTGGTGACGCTTTGGAAGATCCCACTTTGGGTGCTGCCTTGATGGACTACGCTGAAGTTGAGTTCTTGTTGGCTGACGCAGCTGCTCGCGGCTGGTCTGTAGGTGGAACGGCTGCGGATCACTACGATGCTGCTGTTACGGCTTCCATCGAAGCTTGGGGCGGTTCTTCATCTGATGCTGCTGCATATTTGGCGCAAACCGACGTTGCTTGGGATGCTACCCTATGGAAAGAGCGCATCGGTGTTCAGAAGTGGATTGCTATGTACACGCGTGGCAACGAAGCCTGGGCTACCCAGCGTCAGTATGACTACCCTGCTATGAATGTAGCAGAGGAAGCTCAGACGGTGACTCCTTACCGTATGTCCTACGGTATCGACGAATACTCTTTGAACGGTACCAACGTTGCTGCTGCTCGCGGCGGTAACGACGATCGTTTCTCTAAAGTATTCTGGGACGCTAACTAAGCGATCTAGACAAACGCTCTTGCGTGAAGCCGCCCCGGAAACGGGGCGGCTTTTTTATTTCAGCCCATGAACGATTGTTCCATGAATGCAGAATTAGGTGCGTATAATAGATGTTTTATACCTCAATAACCGCCTGTAATCTGGACTAATACCCGAATATGTTGCAATTGGGACCGGGTTGATTTGTATATTAGGGAGGTCTAACAAAAACAAAATCGCATGAAACGCAGTTTAAAACTCCTTTCATTGGGGGTTGCTATGTGTTTATCTGCCTCTGTTTGGGCTCAAACGGTTACAGGTAAAGTCACAGATGCATCTTCCGGTGAAGCACTGCCCTCCGTCTCCGTTAAGGTGGCAGGCAGTGGTGCTGCAGCCATCACCAATTTTGACGGGGTCTACTCGATCCGTGCCAACAATGGAGATGTGTTGCAGTTTGCTTCGTTAGGCTACACTTCCGCTGAAGTGAAGGTGGCAGGCAGCACGGTGAACGTGTCCCTGAGCCCATCTTCCTCGAAGTTGGATGAAGTAGTCGTAACGGCACTTGGTATCTCACGGGACAAGAAGTCCGTGGGATTTGCCATTGAGAATGTGGGTGGTGACAAGATCGCCAACTCCGGTGAATCCAATGTGGTATCCGGTATCTCGGCTAAGGTGAGTGGCGTACAAGTCACGAATTCATCCGGTGCCGCAGGTGCAGCGTCCTACATTAAAATTCGCGGTAACGCTACGTTCACGTCCAATGACAACCAGCCACTGATGGTAGTGGATGGTGTGCCCATTGACAACTCCCAAATTGGAACGGAAGACCTGCGTGCAGGTGTTGCCTACTCCAACCGAGCGATTGACATCAACCCGGATGACATCGAAAGCATTTCGGTCCTCAAAGGGGGCGCTGCAGCTGCACTTTATGGCACGCGTGGTGCAAACGGTGTTATTTTGATCACCACCAAAAAGGGCGGTTACGGTCAGGATTTCCAGGTTAGCGTCAACAGCAGCTATGAAATCTCTGAAGTCAACAAGTTGCCCGCAACCCAGAAGACCTATTCTCAAGGCTATTTTGGTGACTACCTCGGCGGAACTAGCAATCCATTCTCATGGGGGCCTGCTCTGTCTACCTTGGGGGTTGATGCCAATGGCATGACCACTCAGGATTCTAGCGCAGCGGTGCGCTGGGGTGCACCTTCGTATGACAACACGGGAGATTTCTTCCGCCGTGGTCTGCGTCGTAACAACAGTGTAACGGTTTCTGGCGGTGGTCAGCGTTCGAGCTACTACCTCTCTGTGTCAAACTTGGCGGATGAAGGCATCGTTCCGTTGAACCGCTTTGATCGTACAACGATTCGTTTGACGGGTTCGGGCCAAATCGCCTCTAACCTGAAGGCGACGGCTTCGTTGGCGTACTCCAATTCGGGTGGTTACCGTGTGCAGCAAGGTTCAAACCTTTCGGGTTTGATGCTTGGATTGCTCCGTACGCCTCCTTCGTTTGACAACTCTGCCGGCTATGAAAATGCCGATGGAACGCAACGCAACTACCGCGCAGGCGGTGGCTACGACAACCCCTACTGGACCATCAACAAAAACCCATTCACGGATAAGGTAAACCGCGTGTTTGGATACACTCAATTGGAGTGGGCTCCCGTAGAAAACGTCTTCATCAACTACCGCTATGGATTGGATACGTACACCGATGTGCGCAAGCAGATCATTGCCAAGTATTCACGTACCCTGCCTCAGGGCTCCATCACGGACGAGATGTACAACGTACAGGAAACCAACCACGATTTGACGGCGCGTTACAGCAAGGATTTTGGAAAGATCTCCAGCAACTTCTTGCTAGGTTTCAACGCCAACCAGCGCAACCGCAAGTCTGTAACGGGCTACGGTGTTGGTTTGGTTATTCCCGACTTCTACAACATGAGCAATGCGACGAATCAGTTTGCCTATGAGTCAAACGTGGGTCGCCGCTTGTGGGGTGTGTACGGAGAAGCCCAGGTAGGCTACGACGATTACTTGTTCTTGACGGGAACGTTCCGTCGCGACCAAGCGTCCACCTTTGGTAACGTTAGCACCCCTATTATATACCCTTCGCTCTCGTTGGGCTTGGTCGTAACGGACATGCTGGATATGGAAAGTAATGTGCTTTCCTACTTAAAGCTCCGTGCGAGTTCAGCACAAGTTGGATCTGAGCCAACCTTTGGGTCAAATGCAACCTATTTTAATCAAGCTGGCGGCTCAACTGGCTGGATTAGCGGTGTGAATTTTCCCTTCCTAGGACAAACAGGATTCACTCAAAGTGATGTTTTGGGGAATCCTGACTTGCGTCCGGAATACGCCATCACCAATGAGCTGGGAGTAGAAATGCGCCTCTTCAAAGATCGCGTGTTTGCCGACATTACCCTGTACGACCAGCGCTCTGAAGACCTGATTATTGCCGTCCCTGTGGCCCAGTCTTCTGGCTTCTCGTCTTCCTACATCAACGCCGGTTCGATGAGCAACAAAGGAGTAGAAATTGCTATGAATGCAGACCTTGTTAATTCCGATGATTTGAAAATCAATGCTGGAATGACCTTTACGCGGAACCGCAACGAGGTCATTAAATTGGCAGATGGTGTAGATGTTATCGGACTTCCATGGGGATTCTTTGGGGCTAACCAGCGCTTGGTCGCCGGTGAAGCCTACGGAACCTTATACGGAGACGATTGGCTCCGCGACGATGCAGGCAATGCCTTGGTGGATGAGTTTGGCTACCCTGTCTACAGCTCCACGGAAGTGGTCGTAGGCAATCCAAACCCTGACTACTTGATGGGCATCACCACCAACGTGGATTACAAGAACTTCAGCTTTAACATGTTGTGGGACATTCGTCAAGGTGGCGATATCTGGAACGGTACGCGCGGTGCGTTGTACTACTTCGGAACGCACTACGACACGGAAATGACTCCTGACGGCGTGAAGCGTGGAGAGACCTTCGTATGGCATGACGTAGTTGCTGGTAACAGCGGTGTCTACGCTCCTGGAACCACCATCGATGGTGTCGACGTGAGCGGTCAAGCCAATACCACGGCTATTTTGCACGATATCGATTCTTACGCACTTGGACCCTTGTCCGGTTTTACCGGCGCTTCTCGTCCCTTTATTGAGGACGGCAGCTGGGTGCGTTTGCGCCAGGTCGGCATGAGCTACCGTTTTGAAGACAAAGTGTTGGAAGGTTCTTTCTTGAAAGGCCTCACCTTGTCGGTCACCGGTCGCAATTTGTGGTTGAGCACGCCATACCGCGGTGTAGATCCCGAGACCAACTTGTCCGGTGCTACGAACAGCCAAGGTGCGGATTACTTCAACATGCCTAACACCCGTGGTGTCATCTTCGGTTTGAAAGCTAACCTCTAATCCTTAGGAACTATGAAAGCACGAATTTTACTTACAGCTCTTGTGAGCTCAGCGCTCCTCATGACCTCCTGTAGCGATGCATGGCTGGAAGAGGTGAAAATCGACCAAAACCGTCCCGCAGACGTGTCCTTGGACGTATTGTTGCCCTCGGCACAAGCGTCCTATGGCTTGATGCAGGGGGATGTTTTGCCCCGTTTGACGAGCATCTTTTTGCAGCAAATGACGGGTAACGACCGCCAGTCTCTGGCGCACAACCGCTACGCCCAAATTGGCGAAGGCGACTTCGACTACCCTTGGGGATTTGCGTATTCGGGTGGAATGTATGATTGCCAATTGATCATAGACAAAGCCACGGAGAAGGAGGCCTATGCTTACCGTGGAATTGCCAAGATTATGACGGCCATGTACCTGGGTGTTCTGACGGACCACTTTGGTGACATTCCCTATTCTCAGGCGCTTCAAGGTTCTGCAGGATTGAAGCCGGCGTATGATTCGCAAGAGGACATCTATGCGGCCATCGCGACGTTATTGCAGGAGGGCCTAGCGGATTTAGCTACGCCATCAAGCTTGAGTCCTGGATCCGATGATTTGATTCACGGTGGAGATCTCTCCGCTTGGGCCACTACGGCTACGGCCCTGGGGGCACGGTACTTGAATCATTTGTCCAAAACTTCAGTCTACAATGCAGCTAATGTCATTGCTGCCTGCCAGTCTGCTTTGCAAGGCAATGTTGGAGCAGGAATTAGACATGAATCGAGTACAAACCAGAATCCTTGGTACCAATTCACGGTTATCGATCGCGACGGTTACATTATCCAGACGGGCACGATGTTCGACATGATGGTGGCAGCAAACGATCCGCGTGAAGTGATCTATCGGGGAGACAGTGCAAGTGGCTACTTCTACTTGCCTTTCTACGGTGCGGCAACTGCGGAGTTACCTATCATCACGGAGCATGAGATCTTGTACATCTTGGCGGAAGCCCAACTCGCCTCTGGCGATGCCGCTGCTGCACGTACGAGCCTCGAAGCCGCTATCACGAGCAACATGGCATACTTGGGTGTGGATGCAGCAGATGCTGCTGCTTACATCGCTGCTTTGCCTGCGACCACGGATTTGGAATTGATTATGAATGAAAAGTACGTTGCGATGTACACGCACGTGGAGGCCTGGACCGACTGGCGCCGCACGGGGTATCCGATGATTTCGGCCCCTGCAGATGCCAACTTGAGCGGTATTCCTCGTCGTATGCCTTACCCTGAGGGTGAGTACTTGTACAACAGCGAAAACGTACCCATGCCATTGAGTTCTTCTCCTGACGACAAGTTTGGAGTGAGCTCAACCTTCCGCCTCTGGTGGGACGCAAACTGATTGGTGTTAGTTTGCATGTTAAACAGGAGCCGCCCCGGAAACGGGGCGGCTTTTTTTGTGCTCGTTTCTGTGCGCCCAGTTTCCGGGGAGGGCCAACCGAGGCGCAGCAAGCCAAACCTCTAGCGAGGCAGGGGCATAAAAAACCCCGCCTGCCGGAGGCAAGCGGGGCTAAACGTATAGAGCGTAGGCGGTTAGGCCTTTGCGCGCTCCTTGTAGGTGCCGTCGGCGGTGTTGACAACGATCTTTTCACCCAATTCGATGAAGAGGGGAACGCGAACTTCCGTGCCGGTTTCAACGGTGGCAGGCTTCAGCGTGTTGGTCGCCGTGTTGCCTTTGATGCCGGGCTCCGTGTAGGTTACTTCGAGAACGACTGTTTGGGGAATTTCAACGCTCAAAGCGCGGTCCTCGTCGGCGTGGAAGAGCACCATGCACTCCATGCCGTCCTTCAGGAAGTTAGGAGCGTTGATGAGTTCCTTGGCCATGGGGATCTGCTCGTAGGTATCCATGTTCATGAAGTGGTAGCCGTCCGCATCGTTGTAGAGGAACTGGTAGGTGCGGTACTCGATGTTGATGTCGTCGAGTTTGGCGCCACTGGGGAAGGTATGTTCGAGAACACGGCCGTCGTTGAGGTTGCGCATTTTGGTACGCACAAACGCAGCACCCTTGCCGGGTTTAACGTGCAAAAATTCGATGATTTGGTACGGGGCATTATTGTGCGTGATGCACAAGCCGTTCTTGATGTCTGACGTAGAGGCCATAAAAAGGGGTTTCGAAATCGGTTACAAAGGTACGACGGAGCTTCCTGTGGGCAGGAAGGCTTCGGTGCAGGTAAAAGTTTCTTCTTTTTTGTGGTTGGAGGCCACGAAGAGGAGGCGGTGCGTGAAGCGTTCGGTCGGATCCAAAGAGGCGCCCAAACAGGCGGCAAACCAGTCCATGCCCGCTTGGTCCAGGTGGGAGCAGGGCTCGTCCAAGAGGAGCAAGGGAGCGTCCGTCCAGATGGCTAGGGCTAATTTGACGCGTTGCTTCATGCCGCTGGAAAAATCGCGCAAGGGTCGGTCGAGGGCCTCAGCGGGAAGGGGAATGCGGTCCAGGGATGCTTCTGGGCGCATGGGGCGCCATTGGAAGTGCTGTGCAAAGAGCTCGCGGGGCGTGAAGGCCTCCTGGAGATCTACGTGGGGCCCCGTGTAGGAAACGGTGATGGCCCAGTCCTCTGCAGGGATTTCGGGGCAAGACATAAGGCCCTGGCTGGGGCTAAATTGCCCGCTCAGCAGCTTCAAGAAGGTGCTCTTCCCGGATCCATTGCCGCCCAAAATGGCGACGCGGGCGGTGGGTGAAAATTCGTGGTTCCACGCAGGAATGACGTCGCGGCCCTGGTAGTTTTTACGCAGATTGCTGAGGACTAAGCCCATCACTTAGGCGTTTTTGACGATGCCGCGGTCAGAGGCGAGCAAAAAGCGGAGGATTTCGCTGCGTTCGGGACTTTCGGGGACTTCCAGCTCAATTTGGCTGATGGCTTGAGAGGTATTGAAGCCCGATTGGTAGACCAGGCGGTAGGCATGGTGGATTTCCTCGATGCGGGCGTTCTTGAAGCCGCGGCGGCGCAAGCCTAAGGCGTTTACGCCCTCGTAGGAGAGGGGTTCGCGGGCGACGGTGATGTAGGGAGGGACGTCTTTTCGGACCAGAGAACCACCCCCCACCATGACGTGGGAGCCGATCTTCACAAACTGGTGAACGGCGGAAAGGCCGCCCACGATCGTCCAATCGCCAATCTCCACGTGACCCGCGAGGGCCACATTGTTGACCAGGATGACGTGATCGCCTATTTGGCAATCGTGCGCCACGTGGGCGTAGGCCATGACCAGGCATTCGCGTCCGAGGACGGTTTTACCCAGGGCTTTGGTGCCCCGGTTGATGGTGGCACATTCGCGAATCGTGCAGCCATCCCCCAAAATAACTTGCGAGTATTCGCCCTCAAATTTTAAATCCTGGGGAATGCCGCCGACCACAGCGCCGTGGAATACGCGGCAATTTTTACCTAAACGGCTGCCGGCCAATACGTAGGCGCCGCTGGCGATCCAGGAGCCTTCTCCAATTTCGACATCGGCTTCAATGACGGCAAAGGCTTCGACTGTAACGTTGCCTGCCAATTTGGCTTCAGGGTGAATGGAGGCTAGAGGAGAGATCACGCCTATTTGTCTTTGGTGATCATGGCGGTGAAGAAGCCTTCCGAAACGACTTTCTTGCCGACGTAGGCGGTACCGCGCATTTGGACAATGCCGCGTCGAATAGGTTCGGTAAAGTTCAAGTGGAAGACCAGCGTATCGCCTGGACCCACTTTGTGCTTGAATTTCACCTGGTCCATCTTGAGGAAGTAGGTGAGGTAATTCTCGGGGTCGGGCACGGTGCTCAGAGCCAAAATTCCGCCCACTTGTGCCATGGCTTCCAGCTGAAGAACACCGGGCATAACGGGCGCTCCGGGGAAGTGGCCGGTGAAGAAAGGTTCGTTCATGGTGACGGCTTTCATGCCGACAATTTCCATGTCCGACATCTCCAAAATCTTATCCACCAGCAAGAAGGGGGGACGATGTGGGAGGATGGACATGATTTTGGTGACATCCATCAAGGGTTCTTGGTCGGGATGGTAAGTTGGAATTCCCTTGGTGTTAGCTTCTTCCATGATTTTTTGAGCGAGTAGTGTGTTGGTTTTGTGTCCGGGCTTAAAAGTACGAATATGTGCGCGTACCGGCTGAGCGAGCAGCGCGATATCCCCCATGAGGTCCAGCAACTTATGGCTGGCGGGTTCATTGGCTAAGCGGTAGGAGGTCAGGGGGAGGGCGCCTTTGTCCTCGCGGCGTTGGAGTGGTTGGCCGACAAAGTCTTCTAAGGCTTTCCAGTCCGAATCGTCCAGCGCATAGTCAATGACGACCACGCCGGAGCCTGGCTGGGCCCCTTTGAGCAGTCCTCGATGGATCAAGGGCGTGATGTGGGAGGCGAGGGTAAAGGTCCGAGCGGGCGCCACCAGGCTGCCGTAGTCTTGGCCCCAGGTATAGGTGGCCTTGACAGGTCCGATGGCCTCTTCTTCGTGGCTGAGTTCGACTTCAAACGAAGGGTAGGCCGCAGGGATGGCTTCCGCCCAGGCACCGGTTTCAGGATCTTCTACCCGAATAGGCCGGCGCAGCGTGATGCCGTGCTCGAGGCGGGCAACAGGGACGAGGCCTGCCGTTTGAATGGCCTCCCACCAAGGCAAGGCGCTGCCGTCCAAGATGGGCACTTCCCCAGAGGTAAGCTCGATGCGGGCATCAAATACCGCACTGGCGTATAGGGCGGACAGCAAGTGTTCTGCGGTATGTACCGTCGTGCTGCCGTTAGATAGGGTCGTGCGTCGGTCGGTATCGGTGACCACTGCCGGGCTCAAGCGCAGTGGCTCTGCGTCCGGAAGGTCCATTCGGATAAAGGTGTAGCCACTCCCCGGATCGGCAGGATGGACATGAACCGAGCAAGGCAGTCCCGTATGGATGCCTTGGCCCGATAAAGAAATTGCAGTGTGTAGGGTGTTAGGGGTCACGAACGGGGCTTCATGTTGGAGGCTGCAAAATTCCGGCGAAAAACGGACGCTTCAACGGCGGGATACCCTAATACTTCAAGGTTGGACCCAAAACTTCGCGTCACACCACTTTTACCACCAATACGCGTGAAATCACCAATTTTTAAGTGGCCCGCAATGCCCACCTGACCGCCAATCTGAACGCCATGGCCTATGGTGGTACTGCCGGCAATGCCCACTTGGCCCGCTAGGACGCAGTGCATGCCGATCTGGACATTGTGGCCAATTTGGCACAGGTTGTCCAGCTTAGTGCCGTGGCCAATGGCCGTGGCGCCCACGACGGCGCGGTCGACGCAGCTGTTGGCGCCAATTTCGACGTGGTCACCCAAGACGACATGCCCGATGTGCTTGATTTTTTGCAAACCGTCCTGGGCTTTACTCGGCGGTGCAAAGCCAAAGCCGTCTGCCCCAATGACGACGCCTGCGTGCAAAATGCAGTGGGCGCCAATGGTGGAGTGTGGGTAAATCGTTACGCCGGGATGCAGCACGGTGCCGGCCCCAATTTTCACCCCTGCGCCGATGGTAACGCCGGGAGCGAGTTGAACGCTTGGGTGAAGGTCTGCGGAAGGGTCGATGGCCTCAGAACCCCAGCCAATGTGGGTGCCGTAGATATCCAATGCCCGGCTCCAGGCTTCGTAGGGGTTGGCGACGCGGAGGAGGCTTCCTTCGAAGCCCTCGGGGCGTTCTTGTTTGAGGTTGACGATGACGGCAGCGGCTTTGCATTCGCAGAGGTGCTTGGCATAGGCGCCTTGGGCAAGGAAGGACAAACCGCCCTCTTCCCCGGGTTCCAGGGTGCAGAGGTTGGAGATACGCACGTCAGAAGGCCCCTCTAGGGTCGCTCCTAAAGCGTTTGCAATGTCCAAAAGTGCCTGTTCGGCGATAGGAGTAGCGCTTAATCGATCCATTCAATGCCTTTAGGCCAGCACACAAAGGGCCGGGTGATTGTATGACTATAAACGCTTAAAGGAAGAATTTCGGATGCTTCCGAAAGAGGAATTACTTTTCCGCTCTTCTTCAAAATCTTAATTTCCTGTTTATCAGACTTGTAGGTGGCGTTACTTGCGAGGCCTTCCAGGACAAAATGGCGGCAATCTTCGGCGGCGTGGCCAAATTCCTCTGCAATCCTTGCCTCCAAACGGCTGCGTTGCTCGCGGCTAAGGGGCTCCTTTAAAAATTTGATGCGGAACAACCGGCGGTTCAGCAAGCGTTGGCTCAACTGGCTGAGAACCGGATCCGCATGGGTCGTCCACTGCTTCATCGCGCCCAAAATGTCCGAATCATCCAAGCGGGTGAAGGCCGCCAAATACCCGGGGTCTTCCTGGAAATGGGCCAAGGTGGGGCGGTGTTTCAAGAAAAGTTGGAGTTCCGCGCCGCCAAAGAGGCTGTCGCCGCGTTGCACGAGTTCGTGGGCCCGGCGCAGGACTTGGACGAGCATGTATTCGGCGCTCAAAACCGCCTTGTGCATGTACACTTGCCAGTACATCAAGCTTCGGCTGACCAAGAATTTCTCGATGGAGCTGATGCCTTTGCCGTCCAGGACCAATTCGCCGTCCGCCACGTTGAGCATCGACAGCAAGCGTTCCGAATTAATGGCCCCCTCAACCACCCCCGTGTAGAAGGCATCGCGGCGCAGGTAGTCCATTCGGTCCATGTCGAGCTGCGAGGAAATCAGCTGGTGCAGAAAGCGTTTGGGATGCTGGTTGTTGAAAATGGCGATGGCTTCCGTCAGGGCGCCGTCCATTTCCGCGTTGAGCTGCTGCATGAGCATTTTAGACAGTTCCTCGTGGGAAACGCCGTTGACCAGCGTGTGTTCCAGCGCGTGCGAGAAGGGGCCGTGGCCGATGTCGTGGAGGAGAATGGCCATTTGGACCGATTCCGCTTCTTGCGCCGAAATGGCATGGCCCTTGCTCTGAAGAACCGCAACGGCCCGCTGCATCAAATGCATCGCCCCCAATGCGTGGTGAAACCGCGTGTGGTACGCGCCGGGATAGACGAGAGAGCTCAAGCCCAACTGGCCAATGCGGCGCAAGCGTTGGAAGGAGGGGTGTTCGATCAAGTCAAAAATCCGTTCGCTGGGTATCGCAATGAAACCGTAGATTGGATCGTTGAAGAGTTTGAACTTGTTGGTTTCGACGCCGTCTGCCATAGTCGTGCAATAGGAGCCGTAAATTTAACCTATATCCTATGGACAAAGCGCGCATTCTTTGGGTAGACGATGAAGTGGACAGTTTGAAGGCCCACACCATCTATTTGGAGTCCAAAGGCTACCAGGTGGCTGTGGCCACCAATGCCGCAGATGCGCTGGCCTACATGGAGGCCCATCCTGTGGATGCGGTTTTGCTCGATGAGCACATGCCAGGTCGTTCCGGCTTGGATGCCCTGCCGGATTTTAAACGTTTACGCCCCTCCACGCCCGTCATTATGGTGACCAAGAGTGAAGAGGAGGGGGTCATGGAACAAGCCATTGGCGAGGCCATTGCCGACTATTTGCTCAAGCCGGTTCAGCCTCGCCAAGTGCTGTCTTCGCTCACACGCGTGCTGGGTGCGCGCCAGCTGGTGGCCGACCGCAACCTCTCCAAATACCAAACGCAGTTCCGCACCTTGTCTATGGACATGGCAGACGCCGATTCCTGGGAGGCGTGGACCCGCATCTTCACCAGTTTGATTCAATTTGACGACCACCTGCAGGGTCCGGAGGCGGAAGGCATGCGTCCCATGCTGGAGCATCAGCGGGAGGAGGCCAACCGTCTGTTCACCCGCTGGTGGGCGGAGGTCTATCCCAATTGGCTGCATGCCAAGGATGCGCCTTGCATGTTTTCCCACCAAGTCTTGGATGCGCAGGTGGCTCCCGTGGTCAAATCGGGCCGAAAGTCGGTCGTCCTCGTCTTTGACAACCTCCGATTGGACCAATGGATGGAGCTCCAGCCCTTCTTTTTGGAAGAGTTCCGCATGGTGCAGGACGAGCGTTACGCCAGTCTGCTCCCCACCGCTACCCAGTACGCCCGCAATGCGCTCCTCAGTGGCCTTCTGCCCAAAGACATTGCCGCTCGCTATCCCAAGCAGTGGGTGCCGGATACCTTGGACGCCGAAGGCAAGCGCAACGGATTTGAGGCCGAACTCCTCCAGGACTGGGCCAGCCGCCACGGCCTGACTTCCGTGGAATACGCCAAATTGACGCACCTGGGGTCCGAACAAAAGTGGGTGCGCCACTGGCCCAACGTTAAATCCAAGGACCTCATCGTCGTGGTGGTGAACTTCATCGACATGATTTCACATGCCAAGACGGAACAGAGTATTGTTCGGGACATTGCCAGCGACGACCGGGGCTTCCGAGCGCTGACGCACAGCTGGTGGAAGAATTCGCCGCTACGCGCCTGGGTGTCGAGTTTGGCCGCTGAGGGCTTTGAACTCTTTGTGACGACCGACCACGGCACCATTTCCGTCAAGAAGCCTGTGTCCATCAAGGGCTCGCGCGATTTGACCGCCAATATGCGCTACAAGGTGGGGCGAGGCCTAGAGTATGCGGCGAAGGAGGTGGCTTTGAGCGCCGAGCCTGCGGCCGTGGGACTGCCCTCCGTGGCTCTTGGCGATAAGGTGGTCTTTGCCGGCGAAGCAGGCTACTTTATCTACCCCAATCAATACCACCAGTATGCGGGCCGCTTTGAGGGCTCCTACCAGCACGGAGGTATCAGTTTGGAGGAGGTCGTGATTCCCTGGGCCCATTTGAAACCGCGAGGGTCCTAACGGCTACCTTTGCGCTGTGGCGACTCCTGTTTTTCTCGCAGATGTGACCGAATGGACCGATTGGGCCCTTCAGCACCGGACCGAATTGTCCGGCCCCGTAGCCCTCGTGGGCGGTATGGGCGCAGGAAAGACGACGGCGGTCAAGGCCTGGCTTCGCGCTTTTGGCTCCTCAGATGCCGGTTCAAGTCCGACGTTCACCCTCATTCAACCCTACGACAGCCCCATGGGGACCATCTACCATGCTGATTTCTATCGACTGAACCGAGAAGAAGAGGCGGAGGCCTTGGGTTTGGAGGAGATTTTTGCCTCTGGACAGCCTTTTTGGATGGAATGGCCGGAGAAAATTCCGAACTTATTGCCCCCTGAAACCGTCGTGGTCTTTATTGAACCTCAGGAAGATGGGACTCGGAAAGTCACCCTTCAGCTACCCGCTTAAGCCATGGAACAACCCGCCTACATCCCTCAAGAAGAGCGCCTCATGGTCGCTTCCAAGCAACAGTCCTTGCGCATAGGCTTGCCCTTGGAGTCCACCTGGGCAGAGAACCGTGTCGCCTTGACCCCGGAGGGGGTTCACTTGCTCGTACAGCACGGCCACGAAATCTTGGTGGAATCGGGCGCGGGCCTGGCAGCACGCTACACCGATTTGGAATACACGGAGGCAGGTGCACAGGTTACCTCGGACAAGAAAGCGGTCTTCCAATGCCCCATTTTGGTGAAGGTGGAAGCCCCAAGTGAGAAAGAATGGCCACTCATGGTGCAGAATCAGGTGGTTTTTTCTGTTTTGCAGCCCAATACGGTCTCGGCGGCCTATCTCAAGGCCCTGCAAGCCAAAAAGTGTACGGCACTGAGCTATGGCCGGTTGCTCGATGAGGACGGTCGCGCCCCCTTTGTGCGGTCTATGGCAGAAATTGGCGGATCTCAAGCCATTACTGTGGCCATGGAGTATTTGAGCACGTGGGCGGATGGCAAGGGCTACGCTATGGGCGCAGTGACGGGGGTTCCTCCAACGGAAGTAGTCATCTTAGGGGCAGGAACGGTAGGCACTGTGGCGGCTCGATTGGCCCATGCCATGGGGGCCACGGTCAAAGTGTTTGACTCTTCCCTAACCCGCATTCAACGCCTCCGCGAAGTGGTGGGTCAAGATCTCTACACGTGCACCTTGCAGCCCCAAATCCTCAGCAAAGCCTTGAGTCGCTGCGATGTAGCTATTGGCGCGCTCCGTCCCGTCAAGGGGCGCACGCCGGTGGTAGTTACCGAAGACATGGTGGCTCAAATGAAGGCGCGCTCCGTCATCGTCGATGTGAGCATCGACCACGGGGGCTGCTTTGAGACCAGTGAAGTAACGACATGGGATGCTCCCGTATACAGCAAGCACGACGTCACGCATTTTTGTGTGCCCAACCTGGCATCTCGGGTGGCGCGAACTGCCTCTTTTGCATTAAATAACCTCACAAGTCCGCTGCTTCAGACCCTTGCGGAGGACGGCGGTTTGGAGGAAGCCTTGGCGCGCCGAAGCAATTGGCGCCCCGGCGTGTATATGTTCCGCGGCCTGGTCACCACCCGCGAACTGGCCGAACCTTTTGACCTTCCCTTTACCGATTTAGAACTTCTTTTATGAGCATTTGGCAACGCGTGGCGTGGTACGCCGTGGGCTTGGGCCTGGGCACGGCCTTGGCCATTTTCTTCTTTGCGGACCGCGATTTTCAGTGTACGTATTTGCCGAACAACCGTGTCCTGGTCGACCTGCACGACCAACCGATTCGCTTCGTGGGTCCCGCGGCGGTGGATCCTTGGCATAAGGCCTGTGCGGGCGATTCTGCCATGCTGAAGGCGTTCCTCATGCGGGGCCAAATTGATTTCTCCAAGGCGCAGGTGACCACCCGCGTAGAGGGGCTAAAGCATTCGGCGTACCCCATTGAATTGGAGTGGGAGGGAGTGCCGTATCAGGGAATTTGGGAGCGTCGGCAAGACAGCGCGGTGCTCGTTAGCTTGAAGGCGTTACAGCCTTAAGGTCCCAAGAAAATTTGGCGGGTACTACGAGCGAGCGACGCTTTTGCGGCGCTTGAGTTCGGCTTGTATTAGGCCGAGTTCACGACCTGTTTGTCCCTTGACGGACGTATTCTCTTCAGCTCGTCGGAAGAGATAGGGCATCACCTTGTCAATGGGGCCAAAGGGGAGGTACTTGGCCACTCTAAATCCGTGGTGAGCCATCACAAAACTGATGTGATCGGACATGCCGTAGAGCTGTGCAAACCAGACCGGAGCTTCGCTGGGCTTCCAACCAGAAGCCGTGAGGAGATGCGCCGCTTTTTCCGCACTTTGCTCGTTGTGTGAACCAATCATCAGGGCGAAGTTGGCGGCATTTTCAGGACGGCCAAGCGCCAAAATCATGTGCGACACACAGGCGTCAAATTCCGCGTCCGTGCTGGCTTTGTCAGGTTGGATGGGAGAGGGGTAGCCCATGGCTTTCGCGCGTTCGCGTTCTTTCTCCATGTAGGCGCCGCGCACAAACTTAATTCCAACGCCATAGCCATCTGCTTCTGCCTTCGCGAGGGCGCCCTTCAGATGGTCCAAACGGCCGGTGCGGTAGCATTGAATGGTGTTGAAGACGATGACCTTTTCACGGTTGTATTTGGCCATCGCCGCGTAGGCGAGATCGTCGATCGCCTTCTGAATCCAACTTTCTTCTGCGTCCAGCATGACGGGTACCCCAACCTGATGGGCGTATTTGCAAATCCGGTCCACACGTCCTTGTGCTCGGTCCCACGCCAATTGCTCTTCCGCGTTGAGCGCAAGGCCAGCGCTCACTTTTTCCAGTACCGCGGTATCTGCCAGGCCGGTGACTTTAAAGACGCCTAGAGGCACGGCATCTTCCGAAGCGGCGAGTGCCAAGGTTTGAAGCGTCATTTCGGTGGTTTGATCGTAGGCCGCCTGATCCGTCTGTCCTTCCACCGAATAATCGAGGATGCTTCCTACGCCTAATTCCCAATGGCGCTGCGCCACCGGTTTGCACGCGGCGACCGTCTCGCCGCCACAAAATTGGCGAAAAACCGTGGCGCGAATAAGGCCTTTCACGGGGAGTCTCCAGGCGAGTGCCCAGAGCGTAACGGCTTTACCCGCCTTAACGAGGGATGGGGATGCAAGTGTTTTAAAAAGCCAGTGGCTTCGGCGCAAGGAAGCGTCCGAATGCGATTGAAAGGCAACAGCGGTATCGCGAAAATTGAAGTCCATCGTCAAGGGGCTGCGGGAGGCCTCAAAGATACTCCACGCTTCCCGCCGGGCGCAGGGCTGGAAGAAATTTCCGACCTTTGAACTATGCCGCTACGGGAAACCTATTTTGGACCATGGATCTTGGGGGAAGATGCGCTGGAGGCTTTGGACCACTGGTTGGCAGAGCACCGTTCGGACTATTCCCAGGTCTGCATTTTAACCGATGAAAATGTCCACGAGGCAGCAGTCCCTCGCGTGTTAGCTGAATTGGCGCACTTGGGCGAATCGGCGGTGCTGGAAATTCCACCAGGTGAGGATAGCAAATGTCCGGAGATGCTCGCGCAGCTCTGGTTGGCACTTCTGGAGAACGGAATGGACCGCCAGTCCCTTTTGATTTCCATGGGAGGAGGCGTTGTCACGGATTTAGGTGGGTTTTTAGCGGATACTTACATGCGCGGCATGGATCACATTTTGCTCCCTACCTCGTTGTTGGGGATGGTCGATGCAAGCATTGGGGGGAAGACGGCAATTGACGTTGGCGGCTATAAAAATTTGGCGGGCAGCTTTGCACGATCAGCGGGCATTTTTGCTTGGACTCCCGTGCTGGAAAGTTTGCCTGAATTGGAATGGAGGGCCGGCTGGGCGGAGTGCATCAAGCATGCTTTCCTCCAGGGCGGCTCACTTTGGGCATCGTGCCAAACGGTCCGAACATTTACCGACCTCCTTCCGCACCTTCCAGCGTTGGCTGAGACTAAAGTGGCGGTCGTTGAGGCAGATCCTTTTGAACGTACGGATACCCGAAAGGCGCTCAATCTAGGGCACACCCTTGGACACGCTCTGGAGTCCGCATTGGCGGGAGGTGCGTCTCATGGAGATTGCGTGGCGGCCGGACTTTGGATGGAATCCATCTTAGCGGAAGAAATGGGGCATTTGCATCCTACACACGGCCAAGCCCTCCGTAGGCTCATTGACCGCTGGTGGACAACGCGGCTTCTATTGCCCTCCAATCTGAATGTGTATCTTCACGGGGATAAGAAAAATCAATCGGGCCAAATTCGTTTTGCCCTTCCACAGGGCCCTGGTCAAGGCATTGTTTTGGCCACGGTGTCCGATGAAATTCTGCAAAAGGCTCTTGCACAGTATGTTTAGCGTACCGCTCCCCCCCTCCAAAAGTTTAGCAAATAGAACCCTAACCGCCCTAGCCGTTGCGGGTAAGCCCTTGCCTGAACCGACTCCAGACTGGTCAGAAGACATGGTGGCCATGTATCGGGTACTGTCCGGAACCACCGATGCGGGCCACGCGGGAACGGCCTTTCGCTTTGGCATGGCGTATTGGGCTGCCCAAAAGGGCGTAAAAACCCATCTGACGGGAAGCAAGCGGCTATTGGAGCGACCCATTGCTCCCTTGGTTCAGGCCTTGCAAGATTTGGGTGCGAGCTTGAAACAGCGCAAAGACGGTTCATGGGACATTGAAGGCGTGGAACTCACAGGGGGTAAAGTAGCGGTGGATGCATCTATTAGCTCGCAGTTTGTTTCTGCTTTGATGCTGGCAGAGCCCTTGATGAAGAAGAAACTGAAGCTCGAACTAAACGGCGAAAAAGTAAGTGCGCCGTACATCGCCATGACGGAATCCGTACGTACCAACCCCGACTGGCCCGTTGAGGCGGATTGGAGCGCAGGTATTGTTTGGGCACTTCGGGCTTCGTGCATGGGGGAGTCCGTTCGTCTCCAGGGTTTGGGTCGGAGGTCCATTCAAGGCGATTCGGCCTGGTCGCGCTGGGGACTGAATCTTGGATTCAGTGCCTCCTATGAAGCAGAGGGATTGGTCATCCGTGGATTGCCCAGTCGGCCCACGCATGCATTGGAGCTGGATTTGAAAGACACCCCCGACCTCACACAGCCTATTGTAGCAGGAGGGCTTTTAATGCGTCGTGAAGTTAAATTGACCGGTTTAGAAACCCTGAACGGAAAAGAAATACCTCGACTTGATGCCTTAAAGGAGGCCCTTGGGCAGCTAGGAGTCCAAGTTTCTGATAGTGGACCTGCTTCTATCGCCTTTGATGCCAAAGGGTGGAGCGCTCAAGAGACCCCCTTGTCAGTGGACGCTCAGGACGATCACCGAATGGCATTCTTTTGGGCCCTAGTGGGACTGGAACAGCCTATTGCCTTGGCCTCCGAAGCGTGCGTGGCGAAAAGTTACCCGCATTTCTGGTCTAATTGGAGAACGTACGAGCCATAAATCTGCGTGCCATTTGGCCGGAGGGTGCATCGGAACCATCCTTTATGCCGGGCCGTTTGGATGTGCATAGCAAGTCGGGCATACGCTCCGGATTGCCCCATCCGCAGCCGAGAAAATAGGCCCAAGGCGTCCTCTCCCATGGTCCCGAGCGATCCTTCCAACCGGCACCGTCCCCATGGGTATTGCGCATGGATGGCCCACGCATGCTGTCCTTGCGCTGATCCAAATCGAGCTTCTACGGTCACATCTGAAAAAAGGCGGTATCTAGCCTCTACGCAATTCTGGCCGTTTACCACACCAAGTGCCACATCTCCCTCTCGCGTCTGGAAACGAATCTGACTCCTGCGTTCTTGAGCGCTGAGTTGAAGGAAGCCGCGTCGATACGGTAAGCGAACCAAAAGGGTGGGCGAAGTAGCCCACAAGGACCACGCGCTGGGCCATGAAAAAGTTTCCGTCCTTCGAATCATTTGTAGGTGCACACCATCCTTCGTCTGGAAACTGCACGTGCTAGCCCATCCTTCAGGGTAGGCGAATACGCGACAGGCCCAACCCCGATGTCGCACACCGATATCCATGGCCCATCGGTTTTGCACATGGATGGCGGAAAGTCGAAGCGAAGGATGGAGTTGGTAGCTATAATATCCCCCATAAAAGGGCTGAATGCCCCAAGCGTGACGGACCCCATGAAGACTCCAGCCAGGAGCAGTTGGATGCTGGAATTGGAGCCGCATGCCCCCTAGTCGCCATACGGCCCCAAGGATCAATCCGTGGTACCGCCCTTGGGGATGCCATCCGGAAGAGGTTCTTTGTAGTCCAATTTGGGCGGGTCTATTTGGTTTTTGCACAAGGCGTCTAGGATAGCCTGTTTGAAAGAAAGTCTTCATCCATGCTTGCTCTGCCTGGCTAAGTCCGGTGGCCCGCCATTCCTTCACATCGAGTATGGTTCCGGTTTCGCTGACATACCGGCTTAGGTTGAATGCACTCGTTGGAGAAAGAAAGGGGATGAGGTCATAATCCGAACGGGGCCAAAGCGCGAAATACGTCCTTTCTATCTGCCAGTCTTGGAGAAGCTGCTGAATGGAATCTCGGTCTTCAAAGCTGGCTTGAGGATGCCAACGTAAGTAGGCATCTACCGCTCCTTCGACCAAGCTATCTCTTTGCCCCATAGTAGGCTGGATCGTAGCCAAGGCCAAGACGAGGTTCCAAAAGAAACGGTGACGTGGGGGGTGCGCCATTCCACGCGCCAATCTCCGGATGTACTTACAAATAGCCGGCCTCGGTCTTGCATACCCGGGGGTCGAATTTGGAGTACATAGTGAATGCCTGTGGACGGAGCATAGAGCGCTGTGGCCCCAATGTGCCAACCGGATTCCAAAAGTTCGGAGTAGGTACATGCCCATCCTGTATGATTCTGAGCAAACCTCAGCTGCAGTTGTACTTCTTGGTGGTCGGCTAGCGTTGTATTCCATTGT
>Ga0255751_10000729_pt1 | contig 30748 bp, 24 predicted proteins | sample 071ome_20_FD_179951 | JGI IMG/M metagenome (GOLD analysis project Ga0255751, IMG submission 179951) | Coastal salt marsh microbial communities from the Groves Creek Marsh, Skidaway Island, Georgia - 071412BT metaG (version 2) | ecosystem: Environmental > Aquatic > Marine > Intertidal zone >... | reverse complement strand
GGCTGCGGTTTGACTTTTCCCATCAAAAAGCCGTCTCGCCGGAGGAGTTAGAGCAGGTACAGCAGATTGTGAATGCGCGAATTCGGATGAATTCAGACGTTACTACCCGTATCATGACCCCCAACGCCGCGATTGAGCTTGGCGCTTTGGCGCTATTTGGTGAAAAATACGGTGATGAAGTGCGCGTTGTGCAGATGGGCGGCGTTGCCGACGATAACCCGAACAAGGCGTGGTCGGTCGAGTTATGCGGCGGAACCCATGTTGGCCGGACAGGCGATATCAGCTTGCTTAAAATTATTTCAGAATCTGCTGTTGCTGGCGGCGTGCGCCGAATTGAGGCGGTAACGCACGAGGGTGCGCTGGCTTGGATTGAGGGGCGTGATGCAATTTTGACCAAAACGGCGGATCTCTTGAAAATTGCCCCGGAACAGCTTGCCGAACGAGTGGCTCAACTGGTTGATGACCGCAAAAAAGCCGAGCGTGATATAAGCCAGTTGCGTCGTAAACTGGCCGCCGGTGGGGGCGTTGGCGGTAAGGACAGTGATGTCATTAATGGGATTAATTTTGTGGGGCGATTGCTCGACGACACCCCCGCGCGTGAACTAAAATCAATGGCTGATGAAATCAAATCGTCGGTAGAAAATGCGGTAATCTGTCTGGTGGCAACCGATGCTGGCAAGGCGTCGATCGTTGTTGCGGTAACGGCAGATCTTGCTGGCCGTAAAAATGCAGTTGATCTTGTGAAAATTGGCTCGGCGGTGCTTGGAGGTGGCGGAGGTGGTGGCCGGCCAGATATGGCACAGGCCGGCGGCCCCGATGCAGATAAGGTAGCCGATGCAATAAAGGCCGTTTCCGCCGCCCTCTAAATGGGGTGTTGGCAATGGCCTCATTCTCTTTGCCCCGCAGTTGGGGTGTGTTGTGAACATCATTTTAAAAGGCAATCATAATGTCAGATAACGCCAATCCTGATCTAATCTACACCAAGGTCGACGAGGCACCAGAACTTGCCAGCGCGTCACTCTTGCCGATTATCAACCGGTTTGTAAGGCCCGCCGGATTAACTGTCGGGCGTCGTGATATCTCGCTTGCGGGGCGGGTGATTGCCTCATTTCCTGAAATGCTGACCGAAACCCAGCGCCAGTCGGACGATCTGGCCGAGCTTGGTGAGTGGGTGAAAACACCTGGCGCCAATGTGATCAAACTGCCGAATATTTCAGCATCAATCCCGCAGCTGGTTGGCGTGATCTCTGAATTGCAGTCGCAAGGCTATAATCTGCCCGATTACCCCGTTGCACCGGCAAATGATGAAGAGCGCGCGATTGCCGCACGTTATGATGCGGTCAAGGGCAGCGCGGTCAACCCGGTTCTGCGCGAGGGCAATTCTGATCGGCGTTCGGCGCAGGCAGTTAAAATCTATGCGCAAAATAACCCGCATTCGATGGGCGTTTGGTCGGCCGACTCGAAAACGCATGTGTCATCAATGCCATCAGGTGATTTTTTCTCGAATGAAAAATCTGCAACGCTAACCGCCGCACAGGCCGGCAAGGCAAGGATCGAATTCGAAAATGCCGCTGGCGCTGTTACCGTGCTGAAAGAGGGGCTTAATTTACAGGCTGGAACCGTTGTTGATGCGTCATTCATGAGCCTTGCGACCTTGCGGGCGTTTCTGCGTGACGAGCTGGTTGATGCAAAGAAAAAGGGCGTGTTGTTCTCAGTCCATCTAAAAGCAACCATGATGAAGGTTTCCGATCCAATCATTTTTGGTCAGGCCGTTGCCGTTCTGCTTGAGGATTTTGTTGCAAAACATGGTGACGTATTGCGCGATCTGGGCATGGATTACAACCTTGGCCTAAGCGATCTTGAGGCGCGTATTGCAACGCTTGGCGATGATAAGCGCAACGCGCTAGAGGCTGATCTGGCGGCGTGTTTTGAGGCTAATCCGCCGCTTTATATGGTGAATTCGGACAAGGGCTTGAGCAATTTCCATGTTTCGTCAGATGTCATTATTGACGCGTCAATGCCAGCACTGATCCGCGCTGGCGGCAAGGGCTGGGGGCCAGATGGCACCGAGCAGGATTGCAAATGCGTCATTCCTGATAATTCCTATGCGCCGGTGTATGAAGAGGCGATCAATTTCTTCAAGAAGAACGGCGCGCTGAATCCGGCGACTGCTGGCTCGGTATCCAATGTCGGACTAATGGCGCAAAAGGCCGAGGAATATGGATCACATCCGACAACCTTTCAGATGACCGAAGATGGCGTCATGCGCTATGTGTTGGAAAATGGTGAGATACTGCATGAACATCAGGTTCAAAAAGGCGATATCTGGCGTTCATCAAGCACCAATAAGGCGCCGATCGAAGATTGGGTCAAGCTTGGCCTTGCCCGGCAGAAGGCGACTGGTGCCGAAGCGGTATTCTGGCTGAATGAGGCGCGCCCACATGATGCGGAAATCATTGCTTATGTGAAATCAATGCTTGATCAGCTTGGTGTTCCGCTGTCATCGGTTAAAATCATGGCGCCGCGTGAGGCCACCAGATTCTCGCTTGAGGTGATTACCGCTGGCAAGGATTGTATCTCGATCACGGGGAATGTGCTTCGCGATTACCTAACCGATCTGTTCCCGATCCTAGAGCTTGGTACCTCGGCAAAGATGCTGTCCGTGGTCAAGCTGATGAATGGCGGCGGCCTGTTCGAAACGGGTGCCGGTGGGTCGGCACCAAAGCATGTCCAGCAATTGGTTGAGCAGGGGCATCTGCGCTGGGACTCGCTTGGTGAGTTTTGCGCCTTGGGGGAATCACTGAACTTCATCGCCGAGTCAACGGGTAACAGCAAGGCCGGTGTTCTTGGCAAGGCAGTCGATATTGCAACGCAGCGGCTGTTGGAAAATGACAAGTCGCCAGCCCGCCGTGTTGGCCAGACCGATACGCGTGACAGCCATTATTATTTTGCACGCTACTGGGCTGAGGCGCTTGCCGCACAAACCGGCGATCAGGATTTGCGCGATGATTTTGCTGCGCTGGCTGCATCATTGTCACAAAATGAAGATAAAATCGTCGCCGAATTAGCGTCAACCCAAGGCAAGCCGTGCGACCTTGGCGGTTATTACCACGCCGATACTGTTAAAGTTGATAAGGTCATGCGGCCAAGCGCAACATTTAACAGCATCATCGGATAAGGAATTGCCGCGAGAGCAAAGGCCAGCAGCCTCTTGCCGACGTGGCGGTTACATTAAAGATTTCAAATCATACGGTGATTTCGCCGTTGATATTGCCCTGATAATGATATTTGGCCGGATTGATTGAGTGTCCATCTGTCATTATCGGGGGTTCTTTTGCCGGATATCAGGCGTCATATCCGCGTTTGATCTGGCGGGAAAATGGTATCAAGCTGGTCCATTAAACTGTCCAGATCATCAACATGATCGAAATGACCAGTGTGACCGTGATGCATAAAGCCCTGATCAATAATGTTTTGAAACATGGTCAGCATTGAATCCCAATAGCCGTTTAGATTGACGATGATAATCGGTTTTTTATGCAGTCCCAATTGTCGCCATGTGATGATCTCCATCGTTTCATCCAGCGTGCCAAGCCCGCCCGGAAGAATGATAAAGGCGTCGGCCATATCATACATCATGGCTTTGCGCTCATGCATTGAATCGATAATATGAAGGTCGGTAACGCCTTTATGCCCAACCTCTACATTGTCCAGAAACTGGGGAATAATGCCGGTAACGCGGCCGTCGACTGCCAACACCCCATCAGCGACAGCGCCCATCAGACCTCGTTTACCGCCACCATAGACCAGCCCCAAACCACGCGATCCGATCATCTGGCCCAATTGATAGGCAGCATCCTTATAGGTTGGGTTGGTGCCGGCTGCGGCACCTGTAAACACACAAACTTTTTTCATTTGGATTCCTTTTATTACCAGATCTGCACCTAACTGACATTGAACCTTAACGCAATTAGGATTACTCTGTTAACAGTCAATCTCCATAGGACAGGAAACCACATAAGTGCGCTGGATACTCTACATTCTTTTTGCGGTTGGTGGAGTTCTGGTTGCGGTTGCGCTCTCGATGGTGTTTCTTGATGATGAAACCTGGCAGATAGAGCCGCAAAGCCAATCAATTGATATATCAAAGCCGGCGCCTGCGGTTACGGAACCGACAGGCAGCGATCCTTCAGTTGCGCCGCAATCAAATTTGCGCACCGGTGTGGCCTCGCGGCCGCCATATGATGAAACCCGGCAGATAGAGCCGCAAAGCCAATCAATTGATATATCAAAGCCGGCGCCTGCGGTTACAGAACCGACAGGCAGCGATCCTTCAGTTGCGCCGCAATCAAATTTGCGCACCGGTGCGGCCTCGCCGCCGCCATTGATTATAGATCTGGCGCGGGTCAAGCCTGATGGTGCGGCAGTCTTTGCCGGTACGGCTGCCCCGAATTCAAAAATCAGTATTTTTGAAGGCGATATTCTGCTTGGCGAAACGATTGCCAATGGCAGTGGTGAATGGGTCATTGTGCTGGAAAAAATGCTCGCACCCGGCCAGCATCTCATTTCTGTTGCAATGGAACGTCCGGACGGCTCGACCGAGCTTGCCGATCGCAGTCTGGCGTTAGAAATATATCAAGATGCCGACACCAAGCCCTTGGTTGCGCTATTGCCAGAAACCGCCACCGAAGTGCCTGTGTTAATTCAGTCGCCGGATGATGCCGATCTGGCGCAACCGGCAACCAGCCCCGATAATGCGACTGTAGAAACCTCGGCTGCTGAGCCTCAGCCGGTTATCGGTGCAACCCCGCTTGCCGCTCTGGCGCCAAGTGCCATTGTCTGGCGCGATGCGAGTAATATTCTGATATCAGGCTCATCGCGCGGCGGCATCAAGGTAACGGCAACTGATCCAAAGCGTAGCTTTGGCGAGGCGTTGGTGCTTGCCGATGGGGATTGGCAAATTGCCGGTAGTCTGGATGTCAATGTGAAGGTGAACCATCTTCGCTTTGAGCTTTATGATGAGGCCAATCTGGTGATTGCGCATTATGATCTGCCGATTAGTGCGCGCGACCTTGCCAAAGGTCAGGATGGCTCGCCTCTGATCGTTGTGAACAAAGGTGATGCTTTGTGGCGCATTGCCTATCATCAGCTAGGTGACGGGGTGAAATATGTCGATATCGTGCGGCGCAACCGGCAGGATATTAGCGATCCAAACCTGATTTACCCAAAGCAGATTTTTGCGGTTCCAAAATCGACCAGCCCAATCGCCGATCAAAATTAAACCGATCGGCATTGTCAAACGGCATTTTGGATTGGCCAGCCGATAACCAGATGATTACTGGAGCTATTATTGGAGCTATTATTGGGGCCGGAAACGAACCTCGTGTCGTGAATGAGGCAAGAAGATGATATCTGGATCTGACTGGAAAATCGCTGATGATGGCTGGCCGGTGCTTGCTATGGCCGGGATTGTAACAATCGTAACCAGTTTGATTTCTTTACCGATAGGGTGTTTTGCGCTTGGTCTCATGGTGTGGCTGGCGCATGGTTTGCGGGTGCCAAACCGGCAAACAGCAGCTGACGAGCAGTCGATCTATGCGCCGGCAGATGGCTTAATTCTGGATATTACGACCACAAATTTCCCTGATGGCATGATGAGTGACACGGCTGGCGCGGCTGGCGCGGCACGGTGCATCACCATTCAAACACGCCTTAGCGACTTGCAATTGCAGACCAGCCCGATCACCGGCCATATTGTTGAAAATGTGCTGCTGCCCGGGCTGTTCACCTCGTGGGGCGATAATCCGGCAAGCTGGCAGGCAGCACGGCAGGTGAATGAGCGGCGCGAAATCTATATTCGCGATGCGTTTAACCGCGATATTGTGCTGGTACAGCTTGGCAGCAAGACCGCGCGTCAATTGGTTTGCCGCTTGGCTGAAGGAAAGCTGGTGCAGGCCGGCAGTCCGATCGGGATGGCGCGCATCGCCGGGGTGGTCGATCTTTATGTGCCCGCTGATTGCAAAATCACAATAAAGCGAGGCCAGCATGTGATTGCTGGTGAGACTGTGGTGGCGCAATTCGCCCGCAGACCTGCCTCCAAACAGGGTTAAAGATCATGTTTGACGCCCAAATTCGGCCAATGATTGACCAGCTGTTAAATCCGGTTGGGCGCGCTCTGGTCAGGCTTGGGGTGACAGCTAATCAGGTTACACTCGCTGGGGCTGGCTTTGGTTTGCTTGCGGCAGGCTGTGTGGCATTTGAGATGTTTCAAACGGCCTTATGGCTGGTGTTGCTGAACCGCATTGCTGATGGGGTCGATGGGGCGGTGGCGCGGGCTAGCCGGTCCAGCGATTTTGGCGGTTATCTTGATATTGTCAGCGATTTTATTTTTTACAGTGCAATCCCATTTGCCTTTGCGCTGGCGCGGCCGGAAAATGCGCTCGCCGCAGCGTTCCTGATTTTCAGCTTTATCGGCACCGCCAGCAGCTTTCTCGGCTTTGCCATTCTTGCTGAAAAGCATCAGGTCACAACTGAAATTCGTGGCAAGAAAACATTTTATTATCTTGGCGGCTTGACCGAAGGCGCGGAAACCGTTCTGCTGCTCCTTGCAATGCTTATCTGGCCTGACTATTTCAGTATCATGGCGTTGCTGTTCGGGCTGCTATGCTGGGTAACAACCGGCACCCGTATTTATGCGGCGTACCGCCAATTTAATGACTAACGACGGGCCTTCGGCTTATGGCAGGTCGTGTTGGCCGCCGGAACGACGCTAGATCAAGTGGGAGCGCCAGATAAATGAAATTTGGAATTGGACAATCAACTGCACGTATCGAAGATCGTCGGTTGCTGGTCGGGGCTGGCTGCTATAGCGATGATGTTGCCCCCGGGCAGGGTTTGCGTGTTGCGTTCTTGCGGGCCCCGTTTGCGCATGCGCGACTGGTGCGGCTTGACGTAACGACAGCGCAGCAGCTGGGCGGGGTTCATCTGGTCGCGACACAAGCCGATCTTGACGCTGACAAGGTTGGCGACATTCAGTGCCAATATCGACCGCCATTGATCGGTGGCGGCAAGATGCATCTTGTCAGCAAGCCAGCCATGGTGCGTGATATCAATCGCCACGCTGGTGATATCGTTGCGATGGTCGTGGCCGAAACTGAGGAGATTGCCAATTCAGCGGTCGAGTTGATCGAGGCAGAGTTTGAAACTATGCCCGCGGTGACCGACATTTACGCCGCGATGAAGGATGGTGCACCCCAGCTTTATGCCTGTTATCCCAATAATATCGCCTTTGAATGGGGGGCTGGTAAACTTGACGAGGCCGAAGTTGCGATGGATGACGCCGCCAAGGCCGGACATCAGATCATTGAGATTGATGTGGTGAATAACCGCATTGTGATTAATTCGATGGAAACCCGCCCGATTGTTGCCGCGCCGGGTGCGCGTGATGGCACGCTAGATATCTGGTGCGGAACACAAGGCGCTGTTGTTATTGCCGACCAGATTGCCATAGCACTATCAATGGAACGCGCTGATGTGAGGGTTCAAACTGGCGATGTGGGTGGCAGTTTCGGCTTTAAGATTTTTCTGCATCCTGAACAGGTTTGCGTGGCTTGGGCGGCACGGCGTCTTGGGCAAATGGTGCGCTGGCAGCAGGCACGGTCTGACGGGTTTGTATCTGATTTGCATGGCCGCGATAACCGGTCACGGGCGCGTGCGGCGTTTGATAAGGATGGCCGTGTATTGGCGCTTCAGGTTACCGCGCACGCTAATCTTGGTGCGTGGCTGTCGAATTACTCAACCTATATTCCGACCTTATCGGGAAGCCGAACCCTAACCACCAATTATGATATCCAAGCGGCAAGCCTGCGGGTGATTGGCGTCATGACAAACACACCAGCCATTGACGCCTATCGCGGTGCCGGTCGGCCAGAGGCAAATTATCTGATTGAACGGCTGATGGACCATATCGCCGCTAAAACTGGCAAAAGCCGCATTGATGTGCGCCGGGTCAATATGATCAAGTCAAGCCAAATCCCCTATGAAATGGTTTCGGGGGGCGTGATCGATTCCGGTGAAATGACGGAATTGTTCGAAATGGCAATCGACATCGCCGATGTTGCCGGTTTTGCTGGCCGCAAGGCAGCGTCGGCGGAACAGGGCAAGCTGCGCGGTATCGGCTTTGGGATGTATCTTGAACAGTGCGGCGGCGGTGCTGATGAGGGTGTTGATATCGAATTTCAGGATGATGGGCGGATTATTCTACACGGCTCGCAGCAATGTAACGGGCAGGGGCATCAGACCACAGTAACGCAAATTCTCTCAGACCGGCTTGGGTATGATGCTGATCTTATTACCGTCATTCAAGGTGACTCCAACCGCAGCCCACGCGGCACAACCGGCGGTGCGCGTATGACCGCGGTGCTTGGTTCGGCAACGGCACTGGCAGCGGCAAAAATCATTGATCTCGCGATGCCATTTGCAGCCGAACATCTGGGTTGTGATCCGGATGATTTGCGGTTTGATGATGGCCTGTTTTTGCGGGCGGATACGAACCAGTCAATCGCGCTTGAAGAGCTTGTCCGGCATCTTGCAGTGCCGGGCGCATTACACCGGCTGAATTGCGCGCAGCCTTATGAGACCGACGGGGCAACCTATCCCTATGGATGCCATATTGTCGAGGTGGATATTGATCAGGCCACCGCGGCGGTTGAAATTGTCAGCTATCATGTGGTTGATGATTTTGGGCTTGTGATTAACCCGATGACGCTTGCTGGCCAGATACATGGCGGCATTGCCCAAGGGGTCGGTCAGGCGCTTTTGGAAAATGTTGTCTATGACGAGTCGGGTCAGCTTATCTCAGGTTCACTAATGGATTATGCGCTTCCACGTGCCGATCACTTTCCCGGTTTCAAGATCAGTATGCGCAATACGCCTTGTGCAAATAATGCGCTTGGCATCAAGGGGGCGGGTGAGGCCGGTGCCATTGGGGCGCCGCAAGCGATGATTTCGGCCATTTGTGATGCGCTTGGCATAACCCATATTGATATGCCAGCGACACCATTGGCGATTTTCAATGCCATGAGAGCCAAACAGGCCCGAGGGCACAATGATGAAAGGGTCTAGAATATGAGTGAAAAAATCGTCAAAACAGATGATGAGTGGCGCGCGCAGCTGACCGAGGAGCAATATCAGGTTACCCGTAATCATGCTACCGAAAGAGCGTTTAGCGGGCGTCTTGACAAGCATTATGAGGCGGGCAGCTATCACTGTATTTGTTGTGGAACGCCGCTATTTTCATCCGATACGAAATTTGACTCAAGATCAGGCTGGCCTAGTTTTTACGCGCCAATTGACGAGGCTAATATCGGCAAAACCGTAGATGAAAGCTTTTTTATGCGCCGCACCGAGGTGCATTGTGATCGCTGTGATGCGCATCTGGGCCATGTGTTCCCCGATGGCCCGCAACCAACCGGCCTTCGCTATTGCATTAATTCTGCGTCACTCGATTTTATTGATGACACTAGCGATTAGCGGTACGCCAAAGCCGGTAGCTGGGCCGTTAGATGGTAAAGACCGGGTGCCGGCTTAACTGTTATGCTGGCCCGTCTTGCCGTTCATTTTGCCATGATGGTGCTGTTTTATCTGTGACATTTCATTGTCATCCAAGGCGCCATCGCCATTCATATCCATGCGGTTAAACATCGCGATCATACGGGCGTTGAACTCGGACTTGTCGAGGGTGCCATTCCTGTCGCGGTCGAGATGCTGAAAGCGCTGGTCCTGACGGCTGGTCAGCTCATCAAGCGTGATCAGACCATCATTATTCGTATCGAGTTTCTTTGCCATAACCTTGGCGCGTTTGTGCGCAGGCGTTTCGATATCGGCATTGGCAAGTCCGGTGATAATACTGCCAGAGATAAGCAAGCTGGCGCCAATGATGTAGGGAGAATAACGCTGTTTCATAAAGATGTTCCTTTGGCCGTGTTTTGTCATAGAATTGTCATTGATGGAGATGTCCATGTTGACACCGGCACCCGCCAAGACTGTGGGTGATGCCCCAGCCAATGCCGGTGTCACCAGCATATAATCATGATGAATAGAGGCCAAAAATAGGCGTGCTAATGCCTATTTCGGGGTCATAGCTTGGCCTAAATATGGCCAAGATTTGCTAGGATTAAGGCAGGCATGACTTGCATTTCATCAATAGCGCGCATAGCTTGACGTCAATTTAGTGGCCGGTTGATTGGCCGGTTGATGATGAGCCCTTAGCGTGGGTTCAAGACAAGCGCCGTGCCACGGCGTTTACGCAATGGGAACAGGGCTAATGTCTTTGCCACCGGAACATAAATTGCCAGATGATATGCCATGGGTTGAGGGCACGACGCGCATCTTTGGCGTTATTGCGCATCCGGTCGATCATGTCCGGGCGCCAATGGTGTTTAACCCGCGCTTTGCCGCGGCTGGTTTGCCGCATATCATGGTACCGATTGAGGCGCCGCCAGATCAGCTAGCTAGGGTGATTGACGGGTTGCGTGCGATGCCTAATTTTGGCGGGCTGGCGGTGACAATTCCGCATAAAATGCCGCTGGCTGATTTATGCGATACGCTGGGCACGGCGGCGCAGTTAACCGGCGCGGTCAACGCGGTTCGCTTTGATGCTGATGGCCTGATGCATGGTGATAATTTTGATGGCGCCGGATTTGTGGCCGGCTGTATTGGCAATGGGTATCAGCTGGCTGGTCGGACAATTCTACTAATTGGTGCTGGCGGGGCTGCACGGGCGATTGCGGCGGCATTGACCGAGGCAAAAATTGGCAAATTGATTATCGCAAACCGGAGTGTTGAAAAGGCCGAAAATCTGGCGCAGTTGCTAGGTGAAAAAACTGGCTTTACCGCGGTGGTTGCGATGCCGCTTGCCGATTGTAACGGCGTGCATGCTGATATGATCATTAATGGCACCAGCCTTGGCCTGAAGCCTGATGATGATTTGCCGTTGGCATTGGATGCGGTGCGATCGGAAACGGTGATTGCCGATATTATCATGGTACCAGCCGAAACACGATGGCTGGCAGCGGCAAAAATGGCTGGACATAAGGTGCATTATGGGCGGCATATGCTGGATTACCAGATCGACCTGATAGGGAAATTTATTGGCGCGCTATAGCCAATCACCGATTCGGTCATTGAGTTCGCCGGATCAGACGGCTATAACTGGGCAACCAACGATGGCATGGTTGTTGAAAACGAGGATGTGAATGACTGATACCGCAAATGTTTGGACTGATGACCGGCTTGAAAAGCTAAAAGAGCTGTGGTCACAAGGCTTGTCCATTTCGCAAATTGGCGAGGCTCTTGGCGTTTCGCGTAATGCGATTGCGGGTAAGGCGCATCGGATGGGGCTGCCCAAGCGCCCATCACCAATCAGCCGGCCAAAGGTTGAAAAGCCAAAGGTTGTTGTGCCTGAACCGGTTGAAAATCTGCCGTTGCGCCTTGAGTTACGCCAGCTTGAATGGTCGCGCAGTAAATGCTGTTGGCCGACCGGCGATCCAAAGAAAAACGGTTTTGTATTTTGCGGTGATGTGATTGTTCCGGGCAAGCCCTATTGCCTGACACATTGCCAAGAAGCCTATACAACGTCGCGCGACTCAAACTAACGCCCATGTTGAAACGCCGCGAAGACTATACGCCGCCAGCCTTTCTGGTGACGAATGTTGATCTGAATATCGATATTCATGACCAAGAAACAATGGTCACGACCAAATTGCAAATTACGCCCAATCCTGCGGTTACTGGCGGGCAAACGTTGCAGCTTGATGGCCGCGATTTAACGCTTCATACTGTGACGATTGATGGCAAGCCGCTTGCCAAAGATGAGTATCGGCTGGATCAAACCGGCCTTTACATTGATGGCATTGACAGGAATTGCGTCATTGAGACGATTGCCGAGTGCCACCCCGAAACCAATACCGCATTGGAAGGACTGTACCTTTCTGGCGGCATGTATTGCACCCAGTGCGAGCCTGAGGGGTTCCGCCGGATCGGGTTTTATCCGGATCGCCCCGACGTTATGAGCATCTTTAATGTTCGGCTGGAGGCGGCGCAGCGCTATCCGCAATTGCTGTCGAATGGCAATCTTGTTGAAACTGGCGATTGCGGCAATGGTCGGCATTTTGCGATCTGGCATGACCCGCACCCAAAGCCCAGCTATCTGTTTGCTGCCGTGGCTGGTGATCTGGATTGCGCAATTGATCATTTCGTCACCATGTCGGGGCGGCGGGTTGATCTTCATATCTATGTTGAAAAGGGCAATCTTGACCTTACTCATCATGCGATGGATTCGCTCAAGCGCTCGATGCGTTGGGATGAGGAGGTTTATGGTCTTGAATATGATCTTGACCTGTTCCAGATCGTAGCTGTTAGCCATTTCAATATGGGCGCGATGGAAAATAAGGGGTTGAACATCTTTAACAGCAAATTTGTTCTTGCTGACCCAAAAACCGCAACCGATACCGATTTACATCGTGTTGAATCGATTATAGCGCATGAATATTTTCATAATTGGACCGGTAATCGCGTGACCTGCCGCGATTGGTTTCAGTTGACCTTGAAAGAAGGGCTGACGGTATTTCGGGACCAGTGTTTTTCGGCGGATATGCATGATGCTGGCCTGCAACGCGCAGATGATGTGTCGATGTTGCGTGCAGCGCAATTCCCCGAGGATCGCAGCCCAACCGCGCATCCGATCCGGCCAGAGAGTTACCGTGAGATAAATAATTTCTACACTGCAACCGTCTATGAAAAGGGCGCTGAAGTTATCCGAATGCTTGCAGGCTATCTTGGCAAGGACGGATTCCGGCGTGGAACCGATCTTTATTTTGAACGGCATGACGGAGACGCGGTTACTTGTGATGATTTTATCGCTGCGCTTGCTGATGCAAATTCGGTTGATCTGACGGTATTTTCTGGCTGGTATTCACAAGCCGGAACCCCCGAACTTACGGCCCGCAGGGTTGCTAGCGCCCATGATACCGAACTTGCGATTGAGTTTACCCAAACGATCCCGGACACCATGGCAAAGACGCCCCGCTTGCCATTGCCGATTCCGGTGCGTATCGGGCTGGTTGGTGACGCTGGCGAGATCGTTCCATTTCGCCTTGCCCCCGATGGCCCCTTAAGCGACGAGCAGGTTATCCTGATCAGCGAAGCGGCGCATCTACAGCCGCTCTATCCGGCAACCGCTTCGCCGGTTGTGCCAAGCCTGCTGCGTAATTTTTCCGCGCCGGTTATTCTAAAGGATGATTTGTCATCGGCTGAACGCTTGCATCTGATGGCTTTTGATGCGGATATGTTCAATCGCTGGGATGCGGCGCAAACGCTGCTTGCCGACCTTATTCTTGCGGTGGCTAATGACCCTGCCCACCTTGTTGATGAGGCGGCGATTACGGCGCTGGCGAAGGCTTATGCAAACAGCCTTGCTGATCCTGATTTGCTGGATATGTTCAAATCTGGCCTGTTAACCTTGCCAGCTATCTCGGTTCTGGAAAGCCGGATGCAGCCTGCCGATCCGGTGGCTCTGTTTACTGCGCGCCGCGCGGTTGAGGCTGGGCTGGGGCGGCTATTGGAGCCGCAGATCACGGCTGGGCTTGGCGCTCAAAACGCCGGAAATCTTGCCGCTACTGCGGGGGGGCGGGCTTTGTTGAACCGTCTGCTGGCGCTTGGTGTTGCGGCTGGCGATGAGGCTGCGATCAAGCTGGCATCGGCACAGGTGCATGACGAAAACATGGCCTTGTCACAAGGCGCACTTGCCGCACTGAACAATTGTGATCACAAGGCGCGCACGGCCGCGTTGCAGGTGTTTCATGATCGCTGGCAAGACAGCCCACTTGTCATGGAAAAATGGTTCATGATGGAGGCAATGTCCAGCATATCAGGAACGGTTGAGCGGCTTGGCGAATTGATGACGCATCCCGCCTTTGATCCGAATAATCCGAATAAATTACGCGCGGTTCTGGGGGCGTTTATGTCCGGTAATCCGCTGCGTTTCTATGCCGAGGACGGGTCTGGTTTTGATTTTATCGGTGATTGCCTTATCGAGATCGACGCCCGCAATGCCCAGCTTGCGGCGCGGATGGCGTTGCCGTTAACGCGGATGGCGCATTATGCGCCCGAACGGCGGGCGAAAATGGGTGCGGTTCTGCAAAAGGTGCAGAAACAGGCGCAGTCAAATGATCTTCGTGAGGTTGTTGACAAGGCGCTGGCCGACCTGCCGTCACCAGCATAGACGAGAGATAAACTCAGCGCCGCAAAAAGGCCGGCACATGGCCGGTTTCAACCAGCGTGTTTCCCGAACAATCTGGCGGTGATGGTAATTCATCGTCCCGATTGCGGTTTTTACCTGTAACCGGCTTTTTATCCTGTGCAGATTTGGCTGATTTCGACGCGGCTTTGGCGCCTTTGACTGATTTTTCAGCTGTTTTTTCGGTCGATTTTTCAGCTGTTTTTTCAGTCGATTTATCAGTCGATTTTTCCGCCCGTCCATTGCGCGACCGGCGCTTTGGCGCGGCTTTGGCACCATCAATTGCTGCTTGGGGGGCGTCAGAGCTATCGTTGCTAGCAATATCGCCCTTGTTATCGCCTCTGTTATCGCCTGTTTTGGCTGATATCGCCCCATCATCCTCAACAACTTTGCCGTCGACGACGGTAATTTTCGGGACTGGTTTGCCAATCAATTTCTCGATAAAGCCAATATATTTCACATCATCTTTGCTGGCGGCGATGGTAAAGGCGCGTCCAGAATTACCGGCGCGTCCGGTGCGGCCAATCCGGTGGACATAATCCTCGGCATGGCTTGGTACGTCAAAATTGAAAACATGGCTAAGGCCGGCAATATCAAGACCGCGCGCCGCCACATCCGAGGCGATCATCAATGGCACGTCGCCATCTTTGAACCGTTGCAGGGCCTCAAGCCGGGCTGATTGGGTCATGTCGCCATGCAGGGCAACGGCGGAAAATCCATGCCGTGTTAGCGATTTGATCAACTCTGCGATATCGCGTTTGCGATTGCAAAAGATCACCGCATTTTTTACTGATTCATGACGCAGAATATCGCGCAGAACCTGCCGTTTCTTTTTCACATCCGTCCAGATCAAATGCTGGGCAACGGTATCGGCTGTTGACGCCGGTGGGGCGACTTCGATGATTTTTGGATTCATCACGAATTTTGCGCCGAGTTTTTGAATATCATCGGACAATGTTGCCGAGAAAAACAGCGTCTGGCGCATCCGCGGTAATAGACCGGCGATCCGCTCAACGTCAGGGATAAAGCCCATATCGAGCATCCGGTCGGCTTCGTCGATCACGAGAATTTTGACGTCGTTCAACAGCACTTTGCCACGCTCAAAATGGTCAAGCAGTCGGCCCGGCGTTGCAATCAACACGTCCACACCTTTGCTTAACGCGGTGTTCTGGTCAGTAAAGCTGACGCCGCCGATGAGCAGGGCCATGCTTAATTTGTGGTATGAGCTAAATTTTTCGAATGATTCAGCTACCTGCGCAGCTAGCTCGCGGGTTGGTGCGAGGATCAGTGACCGAGGCAGGCGCGCCTTGGCACGGCCCGACGCTAGAATATCAATCATCGGCAAGGTGAATGACGCGGTTTTGCCAGTACCCGTTTGTGCAGAGCCAAGAATATCTCGCCCCATCAGAACGACGGGAATGGATTTTTCCTGAATTGGTGTTGGGCTGGTGTAGCCTAAATCTGCTACGGCGCGGCTTAGCTCGTCACTGAGGCCAAGATCTGAAAATTTCAAGGATTATGTCCTTATTGATATTGACTAGAAACGTCTGGGCGCCACATCCGGAGATTTTACCAATCAATTTGATAGGTTTTCATGGGCTTTCAACGTTGCTGGTGATACAGATGATTGCCGCATAGGTCAATCTTTCATTCGCTTACCGCAACGAGCCTGACATGTTACCGTTCACGCCAATTTTTATTCCCGGCCTGCTTTGCACCGAATTATTGTTTGCCAAACAGCGCGATATGCTGCCGGATGCCGGGCTGATTGCGGATACTATGTCCCATGATACGATCCATGATATGGCCAGAGCTGCGCTTGGGCTATGTGATGGGCCGCTTGTGCCTGTCGGCCTTTCAATGGGCGGCTATGTGGCGTTGGAGATGGCAAGGCTTGCACCGCAACGCATGGCCGGCATGGCATTGCTAAGCACCAATTGTCAAAATGATAGCGAGGCCAGTAAGGCACAGCGCCAGCACGCGATTGCCCTTGCCCAGCATAAAGGCTTTCAGGGCGTTACCCGCCATCTGATGCCGCGGCTGTTATCACCGGCTGCAATCAAGGATGACGCGCTGGTTGCCGATGTTCTGGCGATGGCGGCCGATATCGGGCGGGTAGGTTTCGTGCAGCAGCAAACCGCCATTATGGGGCGGCGGGCGCAGCATGACACGCTAACCAGCTTTACTGCGCCGCTTTTGGTGTTATGCGGAACGCTTGACATTCTGACGCCGCCAGCATTGTCGGTTGAGATGGCCGGGCTTGCGGCCGAGGCCGAGTTATGCCTGCTTGACGGAGTCGGGCATCTATCATCAATGGAAGCCCCCGAAGCGGTGAGCAATGCGCTTGAGGCCTTGTTTGAGAGGGCTGTTGTCTAACGCTGTTTGCGCAGTGCCAGATAAAGCGCGACGATCGCAACCAACCCGTAAAGCGTGATTGCTGGCGGCGGGATAGCGGCACCTTTATCGGCAATGATTTTGACCATCGACAGGGTTATCGCGGCAAACCCAATGCCGCAGCCAAAAAGAACACGTTTGGTGATGCGGTCACTTTCATCGCGAACCAAAAAAATCACCAGACCGGCCAAAAAAGACATTGCTGCAAGCCCGCGCCGCATAATCATGCCGACATGAACGGCCTCGTCACTTGCACCCGGAAATATCTGGATCGTCAATGGCGTGGCAAAGCCATAAAACAATAGCCCCTGCAGCACCAAGCCACCGCCAATTATCCGGATTGCAGTCTGCGGACGGATCAAAGCCTTAAACCTTCTTCAATGCTAAACATCAAGATTGGCCAGCGCATCTTCGGCGTGATCGCGAATGTAACCAAAGCGTAATTCGGCCTTTTTGCCCATCAATGTATTAACCAGCTGATCGGTGTGACGCCGCAAATCTGCGCCAACCGAGTCGCGCTGGGGCAGTGATACCTGCAACAGGCGGCGGCTGGCAGGGTTCATCGTTGTTTCTTTCAATTGCGCCGGTGGCATCTCGCCTAGGCCCTTAAAGCGGCTGATTTCGACCTTGCCACGCCCGTCAAAGGCGGTTTTCAGGCTTTTTTCACGCTGGTCTTCATCAAGCGCGTAAACGGTTTTGCCGCCTTGCGTAAGCCTGTATAGCGGCGGCTGTGCCAGATAAAGACGTCCCGATTCAACAAGCTGCGGCATTTCGCGGTAGAAATAGGTCATTAACAGCGCGGCAATATGCGCCCCATCAACATCGGCGTCGGTCATGATGATGATCCGGCCATAGCGCAAATCATCCAGCTTGAAATCCTTGCCCGGCTTTACCCCAAGCGCAAGCGACAGGTCTGATAATTCCTGATTACCGCTTAGCTTTTCAGTTGACGCACTGGCGACATTGAGGATTTTCCCCCGCAGAGGCAAGACCGCCTGAATTTTCCGGTCACGCGCCTGTTTTGCTGATCCACCCGCCGAGTCACCCTCGACCAGAAATAATTCGGTTAATTCACTGTCGCTTGATGAACAATCGGCCAGTTTCCCGGGCAGCCGTAACCGTCTGGTCGCTGATTTACGGGCGACTTCCTTTTCTTTCTTGCGGCGTTTGCGTTCATCCGCGCGGTCAATGGCCGCCTCAAGCAGGAATGTGGCACGCCCGGCATCTGCTGATAGCCATTGGTCAAACCTGTCACGAACCGCCTGTTCGGTTTGCCGTGTTGCATCATTTGAGACCAGCCGGTCCTTTGTTTGCCCCTGAAACTGTGGATCGCGCAAAAACACTGACAGCATGATGGCACCACCTGCCAGCGCGTCATCGGCGGTAATATCAGCGGCTTTTTTATTGCCGGTCAAATCGCCAAAATTGCGCAGACCACGGACAACCGCCTGACGAAAGCCGGTTTCATGCGTGCCGCCAGATGGCGTTGGCACAGTGTTACAATAGCTATGGAAAAATCCGTCTTCACCCGGACCAAGCCATGTGATCGCCCATTCAAATTTCTGTCCGTCAAGTTCGGCCACCTCGGCAAAAGGCGCCGAAATCATCAGTGCTTTATCAGCTGTTGCATCATTCAGATAATCAGCAAGCCCGCCCGGGTAATGCAGGCTAGCCTCACCGGGAACAGCATCATCATTGCCAAGCAAGGCCGGATCACAGCGCCAGCGGATTTCAACGCCAGCAAAAAGATAGGCCTTGGAACGTGCCATACGGTATAATGTCGCCGGCCGGAATTTTGCGCCAGCGCCAAAAATTTCAGGATCAGGGGTAAAGCTGACCGAGGTACCACGTCGGTTTGGGGCGGTGCCAATTTCAACCAGCGGGCCAAGCGGCTTGCCCCGAGAAAATCGCTGTTGATGCAAGATTTTATCACGCGCAATCTCGACCACCAGATCACTGGACAGCGCGTTCACGACCGAGGCGCCAACACCGTGAAGCCCGCCCGATGTGGCATAGGCTTTGCCAGAAAATTTACCGCCGGCATGCAGCGTTGTCATAATGACTTCCACCGCCGACTGATCAGGAAATTTTGGGTGCTTTCCAGTTGGCATACCGCGGCCGTTATCACGGATGGTCAGACGGTCAGCGCTTTCGAGATGAATATCAATACGGTTTGCATGACCGGCAACCGCTTCATCCATTGAATTGTCCAGAATTTCTGCGGCAAGATGATGCAGCGCACGATCATCGGTGCCGCCAATATACATTCCGGGACGATGGCGAACCGGCTCTAATCCCTCCAACACCTCAATGTTGGATGCATCATAATCATCAGTTTTTGCAGCATTGCCAAAAAGATCAGCCATCAGTTACTCATCGGTTTAAAAGCGGCGCCTGGCAGGATGCGGCGCGCCGTCACTATATCGGCGTAGGATAGCGTCTGTCTACCGTATCTAGCAATGATCTGGTGTGTAAACGCCAATATATTGTGATTGATGCCAATAAATTGTCATTGGTCTGCTGCGATTGGCTGGCGATGGGCGTTGCCGTTAATCGTCGGGCATTAAAAAAGGCGGGGGAAAACCCCGCCTTTTTCGTGATCTCGTGATCGGTCGATTAATATGAGTAGTACATATCAAATTCGACAGGAGCAGGTGTGTGTTCCAGACGGATAACATCCTGCATCTTCAGCTCGATGAAGGCGTCGATCTGGTCGTCGGTGAAGACATTGCCTTGGGTCAAGTAGGCGCGGTCTTCATTCAACGCATCAAGAGCTTCACGAAGTGAGCCACAAACGGTTGGGATTTGCGCCAATTCTTCGGCTGGAAGATCATAAAGATCCTTGTCCATCGCATCACCCGGATGGATTTTGTTGCGAATACCGTCAAGGCCGGCCATCAGCATCGCTGAGAATGACAGATATGGGTTCGCAGTCGCATCTGGGAAGCGGACTTCAACACGCTTGCCAGCAGGTGAATTCACATGCGGGATACGGCATGATGCTGAACGGTTGCGTGATGAATAAGCCAACAGAACAGGGGCTTCATAACCGGGGATCAACCGCTTGTAGCTGTTGGTTGACGGGTTGGTGAACGCGTTCAGTGACTTGGCATGTTTGATGATGCCGCCGATGTAATAAAGCGCATTTTCAGACAAATCGGCATATTGGTTGCCAGCAAAGAGTGGCTTGCCGTCAGTCCAAAGCGACTGGTGCACATGCATGCCTGAACCGTTATCGCCTGAAATTGGCTTTGGCATGAAGGTTGCGGTTACGCCGTAAGCATGGGCCACCTGATGCACGCAATATTTATACAGCTGCATATTGTCGGCAGTTTCCAGCAATGTACCGAATTTGATGCCTAGCTCGTGCTGTGACGGGGCAACTTCATGGTGATGCTTTTCAACAGAAACGCCCATATCGGCCATAACTGAAACCATTTCAGACCGGATGTCCTGTCCTGAATCGATTGGTGGCACTGGGAAATAGCCGCCTTTAACACCCGGGCGGTGGCCGAGGTTGCCTTCGCCGTATTTGCGGGCGCTGTTGTAAGGGCCTTCAACGCTGTCGACCGAATAGAGGCCGCGGTTCATTGACACGTCAATTTTGACATCTTCGAAAATGAAGAATTCAGCTTCAGGGCCAAAGAAGGCAGTGTCAGCAATGCCCAATGTTTCCATATGTGCGAGTGCTGCCTTTGCGGTACCACGTGGGTCACGCTCATACGGCTCACCGCTTGATGGATCAACAACGTCACAGAACAGCGCCAAAGTTGGCTGTGCAAAGAACGGGTCGATGTAAGCACGGTAAAGGTCAGGCATCAGGGTCATGTCTGACTCGTTGATCGCTTTCCAGCCGGCGATAGATGAGCCGTCAAACATAAAGCCTTCTTTCAGGGCATCTTCATCAATTGTGTCGATGTGCTGGGTTACGTGCTGCATCTTACCAAGTGTATCGGTAAAGCGCAGGTCGACATAAGTGATGTCGTGCTCTTTAATCATATCCATGATTTTTTTTGCGTCAGACATTTTGAGGATCCTTCCGTTATCTGTCAGTAAACTTAATTATATTCTGGACACTTATTTATAGTCAGCTTGGTGAGTGTTCCGGGGTAATCTGGGGTTTGCCTTGGCCGAGACCTCGGCTTTGATCATCAATTACACCGCGTCACTGCCACGTTCGCCGGTACGTATGCGGATTGCTTCGTCAATTGTCGAGATGAAAATTTTTCCGTCGCCAATCCGGCCTGTTTGCGCCGCATTCTGGATGGCGTCAACTACCCGCTCGGTCATGGCATCGTCAATCACGACTTCGATTTTTACCTTTGGCAGGAAATCGACAACATATTCAGCACCGCGGTAAAGCTCGGTATGGCCCTTTTGCCGGCCAAATCCCTTGGCTTCAAGAACGGTGATGCCCTGAATGCCAACTTCGTGGAGTGCTTCTTTCACTTCATCCAATTTGAACGGTTTGATAATCGCTTCAATCTTTTTCATAACCTGTCACTTTTCTGTTTGGGCTTATCAATGGAGGGCGAAGCGCTCAATTGCTTCGCTTGCGGTACGACAAGCCGGCCGACCTGCGGCCACATGAAAGATGACGCCTTATTGAGGTTTGCCGCGCAAGGTGGCAAGTGGCGCTGGCGGCCTATCTGTGGCTCCGGCGCATATTTTGACAAATCTGCACTTCGTGTAAGCATAATGCCTAAAAATTAGGCATAGTTGCCGTCGGGAAAAGACAAAGATATGGTAACCGTAAATGAATGAGCGATCGGCCCTATCGGTAGGTGCCTTATCAAACGAGGACAATATGACATTAGATGCGATCAGCCGTTTTCCAGTGCCGGATCTGGCAGATTTACCGGCCGATCTTCAACAATTATTTCATGATGTCTCGGAAAAGGCGGGATTTGTTCCAAACGTGTTTTGGGTATTGGCGCACCGGCCCGATGAATTGCGCGCGTTTTGGGCCTATCATGAGGCGCTGATGCGGCGTGCATCCGGCCTTACTAAGGGTGAACGCGAGATGATTGTCGTGGCGACCTCGGCAGAAAATAATTGTCTTTATTGTGTGGTGGCGCATGGTGCAATTCTGCGAATCTATGAAAAATCGGCAGTAATTGCCGACGAAATTGCAACGAACTATAAAAAAGCCAATATCACTGATCGGCAAAAGGCCATGCTGGATTTTGCCATTAAGACGTGCAACCGGTCACAAGATATCGGTGAAGATGATTTCACCATGCTTTACCAGCATGGGTTCAGCGATGATGATATTTGGGATATTGCCGCGATTACCGGCTTGTTTGCCCTGTCAAACCGCATGGCCAGCCTGACCTCGATGCGCCCTAACGCCGAATTTTTTGCCCTTGGCCGTGATTTCCCGATAGCAGAGCCAAATGCCGGATAAGCACCATTACCGGAAAAGCACCACTGCCGGAAAAGCACTACTAAATGACCCAAAACTGAGCAAACCGATGCGCCAACCCCAGCGAGATGAGCCAAACAATGATAGGCATGCATAAAGACCAGCGCATCAATGCGCTGAACCGTTCGGGCGGGTTTAACCGGGTGAATGGTATCATGATCCTCGAGTGGCAAGATGGCATGGCGTCGGTACGGGTTGATCTTAGCGCCGATCATCTAAACCCGCTTGGGCTGGTGCATGGCGGGCTTTATGCCAGTATGCTTGATGTGGCATTGGCGATGTGCGGCAGCTTTCGGCCCGAGCCAGATGGTCTGTATCCGGGGCTGACGCTGTCTTTGACAACGCAATATGTGTCGGCGATGCGGCTGGATGATGGGTTTGCAACGGCAAGGGCGCGGCGTACTGGTGCTGGCCGATCGCTGTTTTTCGCCGAGGGCGAGATTGTCGCGCCGGATGAACGGCTGGTTGCGAGTGCGACCGGTGTGTTCAAGCCCGGACGGCCACCAACTGCCTGATCTGTGATGCGGGTTGGCTTGCCACGCGTGACGAAACCGCGCGAGAGCCGTTTATTTTCGCCGAAAAAAGAGCTGTAAAACCCCCTTGCATGCTGACAAGGCTTGGATTATGTTCGCGTCCAGTTTCGGGTCGGCAGTTCCTCATTAGACGGGAGTTCGGCCGCGTTGCTGATGGCGGGTGTAGCTCAGTTGGTTAGAGCGCCAGTTTGTGGCACTGGAGGTCGCCGGTTCAAAACCGGTCACTCGCCCCATTTCTCCTGACAATTGATGGGGAAAACTGGGGTCTCTGGCCGCGCTTTGGTGCGGAAAAAGGGACGCCGAGCATAGTGAAGCAGATGACGAAGTGCGGGCGTGGCGGAATTGGTAGACGCGCTGGTTTTAGGTACCAGTGGCGAAAGTCGTGGGGGTTCGAGTCCCTCCGCCCGCACCATCTGACGGAACCGAATGTTCAGCCGCATTTGCGGTAAACGGTCAAGGGCTGGGCGGCATCACCCGCAGCCCCGAAAAAAATTAGTGAGATCGGTCACGGCAATTGGTTTGCTGCTGTTAATGCTGGTCTGTAAAAACCGATATGGCCGTGCTGCCATATCACGAAACGGCCGGAAACCCGGTCATGGCAAGATAAAGGATAGATGGTTCGATGAATGTTTCTGAGACCAAATCAGAAGGCCTGTTGCGTGAATATCAAATCATAATCACTGCAGCCGAGATTGACGCCGAAGTTTCCAAAAAGCTGGAAGAGATCGCGACAACGGTGAAAATGCCGGGGTTCCGCCCGGGTAAAGTGCCGATGTCAGTTGTCAAATCACGGTTTAGCGACCAGGTTCGTGGCGATGCCATCAAGGCAGCGCTGGATGAGGCCGCACGACAGGCAGTAGAAGGCAATGATCTTCGTCTTGCCAGCCAGCCGCAGCTGGACATCAAATCATATGATGAGGGCAAAGACCTTGAGGCGTCACTTGCGTGTGAGGTAATGCCAGCGATCGCGATGCCGGACCTTGGTAAATTGAGCATCGACAAGCCCAAGATCGACAGCGACCCAAAAGAGGTTGAAGAGACATTGGCACGGATCGCCGATGAAAATCGTCCAACTGCCCCGATTTCAAAGGCGCGTGCCGCCAAATTGGGCGATGTAGCGATTATCGATTTCATTGGCCGCATCGATGGCGAAGCCTTTGAGGGCGGTTCGGCTGAGGGTCACTCGCTTGAACTTGGCTCAAACAGCTTTATCCCGGGCTTTGAAGACGGGTTGGTTGGCGCGAAGCCGGGGACAACAATTGATGTTCCCGTGACATTCCCCGAGGAGTATCAAGCACCTCATCTGGCCGGTAAATTGGCTGTTTTTGAGGTCAAGATCAACGAACTTCACGAAAAAGCCGATGCCAGCATTGACGATGCGTTGGCGACACGTCTTGGCTTTGAAAACCTTGATGGTTTGAAAAACGCGATTGCCGAGCAGATAAACGGCCAGCACCAAACGGCGCTCCGTCAATTGGTGAAGAAGAACGTTCTTGATGCGCTGGCTGAAGGTGAAGCCTTTGAGGTGCCGCCATCACTGTTTAAGCAGGAATATGAGTCAGTTGCGCGGGCGATGAACCCGAAGGCTGCCGATCACGACCATGATCACGACCACGACCACGACCATGATCACGACCATGAGCATGATCATCCGGCCGCTGATGAAGGCATGGATGACGACGCCAAGGCAGAGGCTGAAACCGTTGCCAACCGTCGTGTGCGTCTTGGCCTGCTGCTGACCGAGATTGGCCGTGAAAACAACATCGAAGTCACCGAAGAAGATACACGCCGCGCCGTTTTTGAAGAAGCGCGCCGCTTCCCGGGGCAAGAACAGATGGTTTTGGAATATTTCCAAAAAAATCCACAGGCAATGCAGCAAATCGCTGGCCCTATCTTTGAAGATAAAGTCATTGATTTTGTTTTGGAAATGGCCAAGGTGACCGAGGTCACAATCGACGCTGAAACGCTCTATAAAGAGCCGGAAGAGGCGGCAGCGACGAAAAAGCCAGCAGCCAAAAAAGCCGCAGCGAAAAAGCCAGCAGCCAAAAAAGCCGCGGCGAAAAAGCCAGCAGCTAAGAAAGCCGCTGCAAAGAAGTAACCGCCAAAGACGTTAAACCCGAAGACGTTAGCAACCAAAACGTCAGGTCTTAAAACGTCAGGGCTCAAAAAATAAGGGCTGCCAGATTTGGCGGCCCTTTTTGGTCTGATGCTGCTATGCCGCGATTGATTAATGATTTGCGGGGCAATTGGATAGCACTGAAGGCTAGCCGGACGGCAAGCAGGCTGGCTTTATCGCTTAAAAATCTTGAAATCGGCCGCGGTTTATTGAGGTTTTGCTTGAACCGCTTTTGCCGATGCCCATATATTAGATGCAAGGCGATCTGCGGCGGCGTAACGCCGTTGCGGGGGCTTGGTGGCACCGGGTTGATGTGACTGCGTTGTAAAAAGAAAAACGGGCTGCAAATTGCGGTCTTGCAAGATGTCCTAGGAGACAGTGAATGAGCCAAAATATCGGAAATTTTCCCTTCAGCGTGCAAGACCGTATTAGCGACCCGGTGCAGGCCAATCTTGTGCCGATGGTGGTTGAACAAATCAATCGCGGGGAGCGTGCTTATGATATTTTCTCGCGCCTGTTAAAAGAACGGATTATTTTCCTGAACGGCCCGATTGACGATGGTGTCGCCTCACTGGTTTGCTCGCAATTGCTGTTTTTGGAATCGGAAAATCCAACCAAGGATATTTCGATGTATATTAACTCGCCCGGCGGCATTGTAACGTCTGGTTTGGCGATTTACGACACAATGGAATATATCCGGCCGGAGGTGTCGACTGTCTGTATGGGGCAGGCCGCATCCATGGGATCATTGTTGCTGACCGCTGGCGCGGCCGGCAAGCGCTACAGCCTACCCAATGCGCGTATCATGACTCACCAGCCATCTGGCGGGTTTCAGGGACAGGCAACAGATATCGAAATTCATGCCAAGGAAATCCTTGATTTGCGCCAACGTTTGAACGGGATTTATGAAAAACATTCCGGCAAGACAATCAAGCAAATTGAAAAAATTATGGATCGTGACACCTTCATGACTGCCGAAGATGCAAAGAATTTTGGGCTTATTGACCAGGTAGTCGAAAAGCGGCCAGCACCGAAATCAGATAGCTAAGCCATCGACGCTGATGCTTGCAGCGGCGTTGTTTTAGGCTTTGGCACAGAATTTGTTTGTAACTAATCATGGTCGCGCTCTAGACTGGGGCCGCAATCATTTCACTGGCTGGCGGTAATGCTGGCCAAAAGATCAAGCGCAGGAGCCGTAAAATGGCAAAAAAAGATGATGCTGAAAAAGGAACCTTGTTCTGTTCTTTTTGCGGAAAGAGCCAGCATGAGGTGCGCAAACTGATTGCTGGCCCGACTGTATTCATCTGCGATGAATGCGTTGAGCTGTGCATGGACATCATCCGCGAAGAGCACAAGACACAATTGTCAAAAAGCCATGATGGCGTGCCAACCCCGTCTGATATCAAAAATGTTTTGGATGAATATGTAATCGGTCAGGCACGCGCAAAGCGGGTGCTGGCAGTGGCCGTTCACAACCATTACAAGCGTCTGGCAAATGCTGGCCGCACTGGTGATGTCGAGATTTCAAAATCAAATATCCTGCTTGTCGGCCCAACCGGTTGTGGCAAGACGCTGTTGGCTCAGACCATGGCGCGGATGCTTGATGTGCCCTTTACTATGGCCGATGCCACCACATTGACCGAGGCCGGTTATGTGGGCGAGGACGTGGAAAATATCATTCTAAAGCTGCTGCAGGCTGCCGATTATAATGTCGAGCGTGCGCAGCGCGGCATTGTCTATATTGACGAGGTTGACAAGATTTCGCGCAAATCAGACAACCCGTCAATCACCCGCGACGTGTCGGGCGAAGGTGTGCAGCAGGCCTTGTTGAAGATTATGGAAGGGACTGTCGCGTCAGTGCCGCCGCAAGGGGGGCGCAAGCACCCGCAACAAGAGTTTTTGCAGGTCGATACGACCAATATCCTGTTTATTTGCGGGGGGGCCTTTGCCGGTCTTGATAAGTTGATTGCAGGTCGCCATACCGGCGCAGGCATTGGCTTTGGTGCTGATGTGCGCGATCCTGATGACCGCAAAATCGGTGAGCTTCTTGCCGATCTTGAGCCTGAAGATTTGATTAAATTTGGCCTGATCCCTGAATTTGTCGGGCGTCTGCCGGTGGTGGCAACGCTGGAGGATCTTGATGAGGACGCACTGATCCAAATTTTGACCGAGCCAAAAAATGCACTTTTGAAACAATATCAAAAGCTGTTTGAAATGGATGATGTCCGCCTTGAATTCCGTGAAGATGCCCTAAAAGCCGTCGCCGCCAAGGCGATTGAGCGCAAGACGGGTGCGCGCGGATTACGCTCCATCATGGAAAACATCCTTATGGAGCCTATGTTTGATATCCCCACAACAGGGGATATTGAAGAGGTGGTGATCAATGCTGATGTTGTCGATAACGGCGCCGCACCATTGGTTGTTCATGCAAAACGCCCGCAAGGTGCAGAACAGGGCGCCTAATTGCCCTGTTTGTTTGTGTGTTCGGGTGGTTGAAAGCCGGTCACACAAGCCCCATATCTGCTAGTGGCAGCGTATCGCGCGGCCTATCCAGTTTATATAATTAAAGGTAAGTTCCAATGACTGAATTGTCTGTAACTGCGCTTCCCGTTCTTCCGCTTCGTGACATTGTGGTATTTCCACATATGATCGTGCCTCTGTTTGTCGGTCGTGAAAAATCGATCAAGGCGCTTGAGGCTGTTATGGCTGAGGACAAGCAGATTATTCTGGCGACCCAGACTGAGGCCGGTATTGAAGATCCTGACGCTGATGGTCTTTATACAACTGGCACGCTTGGAACAATCTTGCAGCTGTTGAAACTGCCGGACGGGGCCGTCAAGGTGCTGGTCGAAGGCGGTGAGCGTTTGCACCTGCGCCGTGACACATTGACCGATGATAAAGGCTATCTGTTTGTCGAGGCAGAACTGGTTGAGCAAACTGGTGATCGCGGCGCTGATACGGCTGCGCTTGGCCGTGCGACAGTCCAGCAGTTTGAACAATATATTAAGCTGAACAAGAAAATCGCCACCGAGGTGTTGAGTGCGGTAGAGCAGGTTGAAGACGCTGATAAAATTGCCGATATGATCGCCTCACATCTGGCGGTAAAAATCCCGGAAAAACAGGATTTGCTTGAGACACTTGACGTGCATGACCGTCTGGAAAAGATTTTTGGCGTCATGGAAGGCGAAATTGGTGCGCTTCAGGTTGAAAAGCGGGTGCGTAACCGGGTCAAGCGGCAGATGGAAAAGACCCAGCGCGAATATTACTTAAATGAACAGATGAAGGCCATCCAGAAAGAGCTTGGTGAGGGCGAGGATGGCATGAATGAGCTGGACGAGATCGAGGCGCAAATTACCGCGCTGAAATTGCCCAAGCCGGTTCGTGAGAAGGCGAATGCCGAGCTGAAGAAATTGCGCAACATGGGGCCGATGAGTGCCGAGGCCACCGTTGTTCGCAACTATCTTGACTGGATTGTCGCGCTGCCGTGGAAAAAAGCCAGCCGCCTGAAAAAAGATATTATTGCCGCGCGCGCCGTGCTTGATGCAGATCATTACGGTTTGGAAAAGGTAAAAGACCGGATTGTCGAATTCTTGGCTGTGCAGCAGCGCACCAAGGCAATGCGGGGGCCAATCTTATGTCTTGTTGGGCCGCCAGGTGTCGGTAAAACCTCGCTCGGAAAATCAATCGCCAAGGCAACTGGCCGGCAATATGTGCGCATGGCGCTTGGCGGTGTTCGCGATGAGGCGGAAATCCGTGGGCATCGTCGTACCTATATCGGATCAATGCCCGGCAAGGTTTTGCAGGGCATGAAAAAAGCTGGCATGAACAATCCGCTATTCCTGCTTGATGAGGTTGACAAGCTGGGTGCTGACTGGCGCGGTGATCCGACATCGGCCCTTCTTGAAGTGCTTGATCCAGCGCAAAACAATGCGTTTCAAGATCATTATATGGAAGTCGATTTTGACCTTTCGAACGTGATGTTTGTGACCACAGCAAACACGCTAAATATGCCACAGCCGCTGATGGACCGGATGGAAATCATCCGCCTGTCAGGCTACACCGAAGATGAAAAGCTGGAAATTGCCAAGCGTCACCTGATGAAAAAGCAATTTGATGATCATGGGTTGAAAGCTGGTGAGATTGCCATCACTGATGATGCCGTCCGTGCGATTATCCGGCTCTATACGCGTGAAGCCGGGGTGCGTAATCTTGAGCGCGAAATTGCCAAAATTGCCCGCAAGACGGTAACGGCGATTGTTGCCGGTGAAAAAACCTCAGTCGAGGTGACGCCAGACAATCTGGAAGATTATCTTGGCGTAAGCCGGTTCCGTTTCGGCGAAATGGAAGATCATGACCAGATTGGTGTGACGACAGGGCTTGCCTGGACTGAAGTCGGCGGCGAATTGCTGAATATTGAGGCGGTGAAGGTGCCGGGCAAGGGCAAGGCCAGTGCCACAGGCAAGCTGGGCGACGTGATGAAGGAATCGATTCAGGCAGCTGAATTCTTTATCAAGTCACGCGCGCAAACCTATGGGATTGATCTTGCTGATCTGGCCAAGCATGACGTCCATGTCCATGTGCCAGAGGGGGCAACGCCAAAAGACGGACCGTCTGCCGGTGTGGCGATGGCAACATCAATTATCTCGGCCATTACCGGCATTGCAGTGCGCCGTGATGTGGCGATGACTGGCGAGATCACGCTTCGTGGTCGCGTTTTGCCAATTGGCGGGCTGAAAGAAAAACTATTAGCGGCACAACGTGGCGGATTGAAAACGGTATTAATCCCGAAAGAAAACGAAAAAGACCTTGCCGAGATCCCAGATAATATCAAGGGTGCGCTTAAGATCGTGCCGGTGGCCATGGTTGATGAGGCATTATCGGTTGCACTGGTGCGTGAACCGATTCCAGCATCACTTGAAACCGCTGTTGGTGATGATGCTACGGTTGCAGTTGGCGAAAAGAGTGAAAGTAAAACTGATATTGTCGCGCATTAATGCTTTTATATTATGCTGAGACTTAAACAGCCATTTTTTGGCCGTTTTTCCGAGAAAATCCTTTGCCCGATGTCTGAATTCAGTGTAGTTTTTGACTAAGATTTAGTTTGTAAACGAAACCTATATACAGGGGGTTCCCATGAATAAGAATGATCTCGTTTCTGCGGTGGCTGATGCAGCCGGCATCACGAAAGCTGACGCTGGCCGCGCCGTCGATGGCGTTTTTGACAGCATCGCAGGTGCATTAAAGGCAGGCGGCGATGTCCGCATCGTTGGTTTTGGCACATTCTCAGTTGCGCATCGTGCAGCGACAACTGGCCGGAACCCAAGAACTGGCGAAACCATTCAGATCAAAGCATCAAAGCAGCCTAAGTTCAAAGCTGGTGCCCCTCTGAAAGACGCCGTAAATAGCTAAATTTTAGACTTTCCTTTTTAACGCCGGCCCGATATAAGGGTCGGCGTTATCTATGCCATTGGCGTGACCAATGGTACCGGAATGTTAAGGGTGGTTAGCTCAGCTGGGAGAGCAACTCGTTTACACCGAGTAGGTCGGGGGTTCGAACCCCTCACCACCCACCATTCCCGTTTTAGTGCCCCATGAAAAATAATGACGATCTAGACGCCCTTTTGATGGGGTCTGATGGCGTGCGCGATTGGCGTGTGATGGATTGCGTCATTGGCGTGTCTTTTATTTGATTCCCGTGTTTCACGTTACTGATAAAGATATAACTCGGCGCTATGGCGCACTGGCATCGTTGTTTTTTTTATTTCTTGCCTGTTGAAACGCATTTTTGGGGTTGTCCGATAAAAAATCCATGCTACAAACGCTCCACAACAAGCCCTTGTTTCAAGGGGGTGTAGCTCAGTTGGTTAGAGCGCCGGCCTGTCACGCCGGAGGCCGCGGGTTCGAGTCCCGTCACTCCCGCCATTATCTTCCAAAATAATTAGACATTCACCGCCTAGCCGTCTTAGCTAGGCTGTTAATGAACG
>Ga0255751_10000724_pt1 | contig 30906 bp, 43 predicted proteins | sample 071ome_20_FD_179951 | JGI IMG/M metagenome (GOLD analysis project Ga0255751, IMG submission 179951) | Coastal salt marsh microbial communities from the Groves Creek Marsh, Skidaway Island, Georgia - 071412BT metaG (version 2) | ecosystem: Environmental > Aquatic > Marine > Intertidal zone >... | reverse complement strand
TAGTTATCATGTAGCTGTAATCCAGAAATGTAATCCCGGGACAGGGCGTTGCAAGTATTTATCCCCAAGTAAAAATTGGCACTACGGAACTTATTTGTTCACGATAGATTCTGCTCACCCTGATCCCAATATTCCTGATGTCGGATATTCCGAAGTCCCGAGCCAACATAAGTCGTTTAATATTCTAGAACTAGATAACGGCCACTATGCGGCGCAACCAAATAACCGAGTTATATTTTACGATAAAAGTTTGTCTCCCAAAAAAATGATGTTCCCTGACTATAAAGTTTCGACTATTGAATATAGTGTCGAGCATCATTCTAAATGGGTCGCAGGCGATGATGAAAGTTTCTTTTATGAACTTAGAGATACTACAAAAAGCTGAACAGATAATCTTAGATAAGAACGCTCCTCAAGAGATTCGAGAAAAAGCGTTCCTGGTCATCAAGAGCCAGAAAGAAAAACAGGAAGTATCTGGAGCGCAAACTTCGATACTAAAGTTTGCTCAGCATATGTATAACGGATATAATACTCCTGCTCATATACAATTAATCGCTAAAAATTTAGAAGCGTTAGAGCGAGATGAATTTGATCGTCTAGCGATCTTTATGCCACCAAGACACGGAAAGTCTATGCTATGTTCTGAAATGTTCCCTGCTTGGTTTCTTGGAAGGAATCCTAAAAATTTCGTTATTCAATCTACGTATGCTCAAGAACTAGCTGATGATTTTGGACGCAAGGTGCGTAACCACGTGAAATCGGAAGAGTTCACTAAAGTTTTTCCGAACACGACACTTCGAGATGATTCTACTTCAGCGAAACGTTTTCACACCGTTCAAGGTGGGACGTATTCAGCGGTTGGTGCGGGCGGTGCGATTACAGGTCGTGGTGCTCACTTACTCATTATTGATGATCCGATTAAAGGGCGTGAAGATGCGGAATCTCAAGTTCAAAGAAGGAATTTAATTGAGTGGTATAAGTCGGTTGCTTTCACACGATTAATGCCGGGCGGAAAAGTAATCATCATTCAAACACGATGGCACGAAGAAGATCTCGCCGGTTTCGTTTTAGAAAATGAACCAGGTCAGTGGAAAGTTTTAGATCTTCCTGCGATTAACGATAACGGGGATGCCCTATGGCCCGAAGCCTATCCTCTCGAAAAATTAAAAAAGATTCAAGCGACAGTCGGAGAAAGAGTCTGGCAAAGTTTATACCAGCAGAAGCCATCAGCAGAGCAAGGGCAAATCTTAAAAAGAGATTGGTGGCAAGTATGGGATAAAAAAAGATTCCCAGCATGTCATACGATCATTCAATCGTGGGACACTGCGTTCAGTGCGAAAGAGTCTGCGGACTATTCAGCGAGAACAACGTGGGGTGTTTTTACACATATAGACGAAGAAGGAAGAGATCAAGCTTGTATAATTTTACTTGAAGCTTGGCGTAATCGTGTCGAGTATCCTGAACTACGAAAAGAGGCTCAACAATCATTTTTCGATTGGAAGCCCGATGTCGTCTTAGTCGAGAAACGAGCATCAGGGCAAAGCTTACTTCAAGATCTACGAAGAGCAGGGATCCCTGTGAAAGAATTTACACCAGATCGAGATAAAGTTTCGAGAGCACATGTCGTAGCTTCCATGTTAGAAACGGGACTAATTTGGGTACCGAAGGAAGCGTGGGTCGATGATGTGATTGAAGAATGTGCTTCCTTTCCTTATGGAAAGCACGACGACTTAGTCGATACGACTACTCAAGCGTGGCAACTCATACGAGATAATTATTTAGTTTCTCACCCAATGGATCCCGAAGATGAAGAATGGGACGATAAACCTTACCGAGTCATACAGAAAAAGTCCTTTTACAGTTAAACAAATATCGTTATAGTATTTGAATGGCAAGTATGTATAAAGCGACCAAGCCCATGCCGGCAAAATCTAGACCTAATTATGCGAAAGCTTTAATCGAGGAAGATGATCGTTTCTACGATAAATATGCAGCGTGTCTCAGAGATGATGAGATGCTCGTTGAAGCTATGAATAATCCAGGAAAAGAAATTACCAGCGATAGCATGCAAGAAACACCTATGGAAGTAAGTGGCATGATGGTCATTAAAATAAAGGGTTAGTTATGAAAAAGAAAATGACTGCAGGCGCAGGGTCAGGAGAAGGTCGTCTACAAAAATCTAAAATGGATTTGAATAAAGACGGCAAGATTTCTGGTTATGAGAAAAAGCGTGGCATGGCGATTATGAAAGCTATGTCAAAGAAAAAGAAAAAGGGGAAGAAGAAAAAGTAATGGGAACGTATAATAAAAAATATAAAGGAACCAGAACTGGTCTAACACCCGGTCCTAGTGATCGTGAAGCTATCGAAACTGCAACACGTGCTATGGAAGGAATGAAATCTAGATACTTAAATACAACGAAAGCTGAAACTTCTTCAATGGGAAGTGATGGCAGTAAAGAAACCAAAGAGTGGTTAAATTCAAAGGAGTAAATCATGCCAGGATCAAGATACAAAGAATTAAAAGAACTTCTCGATAAAGCAGTAGAAGAAGATGATCAAGATCAAATCGATATTATCGAGCCTGAACTAGAACAACTTGAACCAGATGACGATGACGATTAATGGCTGAGTACAAAGGCAGAAAAGTTCCTCTTAACAAACCGATGAAAGGTGATGTTAAGAAATTTAAAGTTTTTGTAAAAGATCCCTCAACAGGGAGAGTCAAAAAAATTAATTTTGGCGATAAGAACATGACGATCAAGAAAAATAATCCTGCAAGAAAAAAATCTTATTGTGCACGTTCTGGCGGAATTAAAGGAAAGAATAATAAACTATCCGCAAACTATTGGTCAAGAAGGGCTTGGAACTGTTAAATGGCTATTGCTGGTGGAGGTAGTGGCGGAGTAAAAGCTTACGAAAAAGCTGTTCGTAGAGCAACACCTAGTTATAACTCTCCTGTTAATACAAAACCTTCCGGCGGCCCTCAAGGTGGTAAAGGAAGAACTTTAAGTAAGGGCGCTATTCAAACAGTAATGGACGCAACAAGATACGCCGAAAAAATCGGAAGTCCAATGCAGTTTAGCGATATTGCAGATCAATACAAACAGTATAACGTTAAGTATGATAGACCAGCTGTCTTTCGTGAAAATTACGGAGATGTCGTTAATGCTGTCGGAACTCCATTAGCACCAACTTATTACAAAGATCCAGTTACAGGTGAAGAAAGATTTGTAGCTGCAGCTCCGCCAACATTTGCTCAACTCGGTGGAGATATGGGAAGAGCATTATTCTCAGGCTACAATACTTATGTTCCTCAATCTCAAGCTACGATAGGTCCGTACGGACTTCCTGTAGGACCAGAAGGTTCCGTTCCTATTAGTAGTGGAGGCTATATTCAAAGACAACCTGGTTTATTCCAAAGTATCGGAAAAGCAGGAATGGATTATTTAGGTTCAGGTGGATTACTAGGTGCTATTCTAGGAATGTTTAAATCTACTAAAGAAAAATAATGCCTATGAATAGATCTTTATTTTCTAAACAGATTAGTGTACCATCAAAAAATGGCAAAAAGAAAAAAGCTAAAAAGATCGCCAAAAGAAAAAGGCGTTCCAAAAAAGTATCTTAGTGGTACTTCTGGAAAACTTCGTTCAAGAAGAGCTGCAGCCATTAAAAAAAGAAATAAGAATTATAAAGGTGAAGGAGCACTACCTGGCGACTTAGATTCTAAAGGAAGATATAAAGGTGGAGCTAAGAAAAGTAAACACACAGCAAAATTTAAAAGGATGTACGGATAATGTCTAATGTAACTAAAGCACTTCAGAATAAAGCAAAAAAGACAGGGAAGTCTGTATCTACGTTAAGAAAAATATATAATCGAGGACTAGCTGCACATCGAACTTCAGGTCATCGTACGGGTGCTTCTCCACAAGCATGGGCGATGGCGAGAGTTAATTCAGCGTTAACAGGTGGAAAGGCCGCTAAAGTTGATGCTGATATTTTAAAAGGCAAGAAAAGTAAAAATAGAAAAGCAGATGGCACGAAGAAGAAAACGAAAAAGAAAGGCAAGAAAAAGTAATGGCTACTAAAATAGAAAACGAATTAGAAAAATTAAGAAAAGAAAATAAAAGATTAGATAGAGAAGTTACTAAGCTTCAATCGAAAGTTTCACAAAGAGATCAATCATTAAAAGAAAAAGATTTACATATAACATTTCTAACTGATCGTTTATCGAATTGGGCAGATAAGTTTTTTGAATTACGAACTAACTTTATAAATTTACCAATCGGAGATAAAGTTAAGCTACAGGAGAGAATGCAAGGTGGCGAGTGAAGAAGAAAATAAAATTGAAGATGTACTAGAAATAGAATCAGACGGTTCTATTAACGTAGATATATCTGAAGATGATGAAGAGGAAGAGGAAGAAGAATTTGTTAATCCTTATGAAACAGATCATTATGCAAATTTAGCTGAAGATTTAGATAAAGATAGACTATCTGAAATTTCTTCTGATCTTTTAAATAAATTTGAAAACGATAAGTCATCTCGAAAAGATTGGGAAGATCAATATTCAAAAGGATTAAAAATGTTAGGAGTAATCTCTGAAGAAAGAGATGATCCATTCCCTGGTGCTTCTGGAGTTCATAATCCTTTAATGGCGGAAGCTGCAACTCAATTCCAAGCGAGAGCAATATCAGAGATGTTTCCACCAGGAGGTCCTGTTAAAACACAAATCATTGGAAAAATAACTGAGGAAAGAGAGCGACAAGCACAGCGAGTTCAAGAATTTATGAACTATCAAATTACTCAGTTAATGCCAGATTACTTTAGTGAACTAGATCAGATGTTATTTAATCTATCTCTCGCAGGTTCAGCATTTAAAAAAGTTTATTACGATACTGCGCTAGATCAAGTATGTACTAAATTTATTCCTGCGGAAGATTTAGTCGTTTCATATAGCACGACAGAGTTAGATACTTCTCCTCGATACACTCAAATTATGAAATTAACTACTAACGATGTTAAAAAATACATGAAAAGTGGTTTTTATCGTGATTTAAAATTAAATCAAGCTTCAGATGATGGTGAAGATACTCAAATTCAACAAACTTTAGATGAGATAGACGGAATTAGCCCTGGTAATAACGATCAAGTTAGACAAGTTTTAGAGTTTCATGTTGATTATAACATAGGAAATGACGAAGATGACTTAGAATTACCTTACATTATTACAATAGATCGTTCTTCACAGCAAGTTTTAGCGATTAGACGCAATTGGAAAGAAGATGACGATTTACAAAATAAGAGAGTTTACTTCATTCACTATAAATATTTACCAGGTTTAGGTTTTTATGGCTTTGGTTTAATACACATGATCGGAGGTTTACAACATGCAAGCACGGGTGCTCTTAGAGCATTACTAGATAGTGCTGCATTTGCAAATTTAAATGGTGGATTTAAAGCGAAAGGTGCTCGAATTGAAGGTGGAGATATAACAGTATCACCTGGTGAGTGGGTTGAAGTCGAAGCTTACGGCGATGACTTGAGAAAATCGTTTATTCCACTTCCATTTAAAGAGCCATCACCGACTTTAATGCAGTTATTAGGAATTTTAACAGAAGCTGGTCGTAGATTTTCTTCAATCGCTGATGCGATGGTCGGAGATGCAGCAACTTCAGCACCAGTCGGAAGCATTGTAGCACAAATTGAACAAGGATCAAAAGTATTTAGTGCGATTCATAAAAGATTACACATGGCGCAAGGAAAAGAACTTAAATTAATCGGAGAATTAAACGGAGAATTCTTAGATAATGAATATCCTTACGAAATTATCGGCGATGAAAAGATGGTTAGACGAAAAGATTTCGATGGACGTGTCGATATTATCCCTGTATCAGATCCAAATATCTTTTCTGCAGCACAAAGAATAGCGATGGCGCAAACTGAACTTCAATTAGCACAATCTGCTCCAAATATTATCAATGTTAAGAAAGCATATGAAAGATTAGTACGTGCTTTAAATATTCCAGAGCCAGATGAACTACTAATTGCTGATATGGAGCCAAAAAGAATGGATCCTGTCTCAGAAAACATGGCAGTATTGAATGGAAAACCGATTGAAGCGTTTGCAGATCAAAATCATACGGCGCATATTGCAGTTCATCAACAATTTTTAGCTGATCCACGATTTGGTGGAAATAAACAAGCACAACAAGCGATCTTAGGTCCAATGTTAGCGCACTTAGGAGAGCATTTAGCGTTCCAATATCGTCAAACTATGCAAAGTATAGGGCAACAAGCTGGTATGGGTATGGAACTTCCGTTAATTGATTTTGATGAGGAAGAAACAGGTCTATCTCCTGATATTGAAAACGCTTTATCTCAATTTGAAGCACAATCTGCTCAATTACTCGCTCAAAGTCAGCCACCGACTGAAGATGAAGTTAAACAACAGCAACAGAACGCTAAAGATCAAGCTGAACTTCAATTAAAAGCTGAAGAATTAAATATTAGAAAAGCTAGATTCCAAGAAGGTGTGAAAAAAGATGCTCAAGTTCAAGATAGATTAACAAAGGAATTCCAATTAAAAGCTTTAAAAATGGGGAGTGATTTAAAAAGAGAAAGCGAAAAGAAAAAATGAGCAGACCTACGGGTGAAGAAATAAGACAAGCTAAGAAATTTCTTTTAAATAAAAATATTAAAACTCAAATCGTAAAACCTAACCTATTTGCGACTGCAGCAAAACAATTAAATAAAAATTTTAACGATACGTTAGATGTTATTAGAAAGGCGGTAAAAGATGCTGAAACTAACGGAAGCAATCCTCGAGGAAATAAAAAAGCTTAGAAGAGATTTATCTGAACGAACTGTTAATCCAGGTTTTGATACTCACGAACAATATATCAAAACTATCGGAACCGTTTATGGTTTAGATAGAGCCAGAGATATTATTAAAGATATTTCTGAACGATACATGAAAGGAGATATACTCGAAGATGAGTAATATAGTCATGAACAATGATTGGCACACTGATAGTGATATTGCCGATCCAAAAGAACTACCAATCCCATGCGGATTTCGAATACTCATTCGACCAATAGCGCCGATTACAAAAACTAAAGGTGGAATTATCTTAACTGACAAAGCTGTAGAAGATCAAGCTTATCTTAATAGTAAAGGAAGAGTTCTTGCTATGGGCGATGAATGTTACGATAAAAGCAAAAAACCATGGTGCAAAATTGGTGATTATGTTGTATATGGTAGATACGCAGGAAGTAAGATTGACGTAGGTGGCGTTAAGATGCTTCTATTAAATGATGATGAGATATTAGCAGTTCTTTCGGACCCTGATATCTTAACGACTAAAGTATAAACACGTGGCTCACACCCACGCAATACATGGGAGGTTAAACCATGATAGACGAAGAACTAAAAGAAGTCGAGGTAACACTTGACGAAGAAAAAGAAGAACAGACGAATCAGAATCCAATTGAAGAAGCAGTCAATGCGCAACAGCTGGATAATGAAGGAGATTCTTCAGAGGATGCAGGACAGGAAAAGCCTGAACTAGAATCCGAACTTTCTAATCTAAAATCTGAAATAGAAGAAATTAAAAAAGAGCCTTACTCGGAAAGAGTAAAGAAACGTATCGCAAAAGAAGTTGCTAAAACTAGAGCGGCAGCTGACAAAGCAAGAATGCTTGAAGAACGTTTAGCTAGAATTGAAGCTTCTATGGAAGAGAAAAAGGAAGAAGAAAACGCTATCAAGTATCAAACTGTAGCACAACAACTAAAAGAAGCAATCGAATCTGGTGAAACAGATAAGCAAGTTGAGTTAATGGAACGTATGTCTGATCTAAGACAAACTAAAAAACCACAACCACAACAAACATCCCAAGCGCCTAGACAACCTGAAGAAGCGCCGGAATTAGCGAAAGAATGGATTGCTAAAAATTCTGGTTGGTGGAATAAGACAGAACATATGGATGCTACATCTTTAGCTTTAGGAATTGACAGTCAATTAACCAATGAAGGTTATGACGTTAATGACCCAGAGTACTATGAAGAAATGGATAAAAGAATATCTAAATTCTTTCCTCACTTGATAAATCCGCAACAAACAGCAGATAAAAACACTTCACAAGAAGAAAAAAAGGTTGTATCTTCAGAACAGAAGAGAGTGCAATCGCCAGTTGCAGGTGTTTCTCGATCAACATCGGGTTCTGCTAAGAGCGTTAAGCTGTCGGCCGAAGATTTGAGTAATGCTCGAAAGTTCGGAATTGATATTAGCGATCCAGCGGCACTGAAAAGATACGCAAGGGAACTTGCTAATCTTTCAATACAGGACAAATAGAAAAGGAGCCTGATAATGACAACTAAAGAAACACGAGATGAGCTTTCTCGTAAAAAAGCTTGGAGACCGCCATCATTGTTAGAGGCGCCCCCAGCGAGGCCAGGATATAAGCAACGTTGGGTAGCGACTAGCATTTTAGGTCAAGATAACCCAACTAATTGGGCGAAACGTATGCGAGAAGGTTGGCAACCAAGAGATCCAAAGACAGTGTCTAAAGATTTCGCCGTAGCTACTGTTGAGCATGGTAAGTTCGCCGGTTACATTGGCGTTGAAGGAATGGTTCTCTGTGAAATGCCAGAGGAAATGATTATGCAGCGTAATGAATATTATGCAAATAAAACACGTAATCAGGAACTATCAGTCGAAAACGACTTACATAGAGCAGAACAACCAGGTAATCCTATTCAACGAGACCATAGATCTAAAACGACAACAGGTGGTGAGTAAGGCAATGGCAATTTTAAGGAGGTAAATATAAAATGGCTAACGCAGACACACCAAATGGTTTTGTGCCTAAAAGACACTTAACCGGCGGCGTAATCAGGGCTAATGAATACCTAATCGAAAACGGCCAAGCAACTAATTTCTTTTCTGGCGATATCGTAGATCTCGGATCAGATGGATATTTAGATGCTTTCGCTAATTCAGATAAAGCGATTGGAGTATTTTACGGCGTTGAATATGTCGATGAAACTACAGGAGATGTTAGGTTCTTAAAAAGATGGACTGCTAACACTACTGTAAAAGCTAACACATCAATTAAAGCTTATGTGTATGATGATCCAATGATTACTTACACAGTACAGGCCGGTAACGGTTCTATTGCTCAAGCTAATATTGGTGAAACAGCAAACGTTCTACTAACAGCAGGTAATTCTACTTATGGCTACTCACAACATGAGTTAGACAACGATACTTTAGGAACAGGTTCTCTTGTTCTTAGAGTTCTAAGAAAAGTAGATGAACCAAATAATGACTTTGGGGAAAATGCTAAAGTTGAGGTAACAATCAACCAGCATAGATTAGCAACCCAAGGCGCAGGAGTATAATAAGTTATGGCATTAAATAGATCTTTATTTACAAAACAGCTTAACTTAGGTCTCAACACTATTTTTGGTATGGAATACGACCGTTACCCAGAACAGTGGAGAGAAATATTCTCCGTTGAGCAATCACAAAAAGCTTTTGAAGAAGATGTACAGATGATTGGTTTTGGTGCAGCTCCTACTAAAGCAGAAGGCGCAGCCATCTCTTACGAATCAGGAAGAGAAGGTATTGTAGCAAGATATACCCACGAGACAATCGCATTAGCATTCTCAATTACTGAGGAAGCTGAAGAAGATGGTCTTTACGGTTCTCTTGGTGCAAAATACGCTAGAGCTTTAGCTAGATCAATGCAGCACACAAAAGAAATCAAAGGTGCTAATATCTTAAACAATGGCTTTACAACAGTAACAGGTGGTGACGGAGTTGCTATGCTTAGTGCTTCTCACCCATTAGGCGGTGGCGGAACTGCATCCAACATTCTAGGAACTGCAGCTGACTTATCCGAAACATCTCTTGAGACAATGTTAATTCAGATTTCTGAAATGACAGACGATAGAGGTATTCCGGTTGCAGCAACAGGTCAGAAGTTGATCGTTCCACCAGAGTTAATGTTCGTTGCTGAAAGAATCGTTAACAGTAACCTAAGACCAGGTACAGCTGACAATGATATTAACGCTATGAAATCTATGGGTATGATCCCTGGTGGCGTAGCAGTTAACCAGCGTCTAACTGACCCGGATGCGTTCTTTATGATGACTGACGTGCCAGATGGTATGACGCACTTCGTAAGACGCTCACTTAAAAAAGCTGTTGAAGGTGATTTTGAGACAGGGAACTTACGCTATAAAGTATCTGAGAGATATTCATTCGGTTTCACCGATTGGAGAGGTATCTTCGGTACTACAGGCGCAGCCTAATAATTAAAAAACTGAGAGAGGGTGTTATCGCCCTCTCTTTCCCAAGACATAAAACGACTACAAGGAGGTAGACTATGGGAACAACTACATTTTCCGGCCCTATTAAAGCTGGTACAATTAAAGACACAACAGGAACTACTCTTGGCAGTGATGTTAAGAACGTAGGTCAAGTTGTTATGGCTCAATCTGCTAAGATTGACATTACAGGTGAATCTCACTTAAATCAAGTATGTGGTACTATTCCTGCTAATTCACAAATTATCGATGTTGTATTAAATGTAACTACAGCAAATGATGATACTAATGCAGCTACTGTTTCAGTTGGTACAACTGATGACGGAGATGCTTTTATCGCAACTGCGAATGTGAAAGCAACAGGTACTACTAGAGGTACTTTAGACACTGAAGCTACAGATATCGGTACTACAGATATTCAAGTTTTAGCTGATTTTACAGGTACAGACGGAGATGGCGCTAACGGTGCAGCAACAGTTACTGTAACATACTTACAGAACAACTCAATTGCAGACGCTGGCGATGTCCCTGCTTAATTAATATAGGGCCTTTCAAAGGCCCTATTTATTGTATATAGTTGCACTTATGAGCGTAGTTTCAGATTATTTCGAAAAGACAAAACTAGAAGATATAGAAGATCGTTTAGACGATTTTACTAAAAAACTAGAATCTGTAGCTGAAGCGATGTTAGGAAAAGATGGCGAAGAAGAAGAAGAGATTGTCGTTTCCGATAAAGAAGAACCTCAATCTGATATTGAAACTCAAGAATCTTTAAAGAAATTAAAAGATAGTCTAGAAGCTTATAGCAAGATGACTGGTGGAAAGACAACTACTCCGGTTTATAAAGGACAAAATCTTATGGGTACTCCTAGTTCAATGTCTCCTTATGGACCAATGTCTAGTGTAACTCCACCTGCAAGTCCTTTATTTGCAGATTTACAAACAACTCAAAGAGGTGCACTACAAAATTTAAACGCACAACTTACAGCTTTACAAAAACTTTTAAGAGGAGGTGTCAATGTCTAGTTCAGATATTTTCGCTAATAGCACTACTACAACAGGAAGTGATGTAACTTTATTTGCAGGTCCTACAAGACTAAAAGGATTTATCGTAACTCCTACTGCAAATGCAGGCACTATTGCTTTTAAAGATGGTAGTTCTAGTTTGTTCTCATTAACAACTGCAGCTAGTGCAGCATCAGGTCCAGTTCAGATTTCATTACCATCTGAAGGATTAAAATGTTCTACTAACTTAGTTGCTAATTTAACAAACGTTGCGGCAGTTACAGTATTTTTTGCATAATGGCTACATCAGGAACAGCAACTTTTAACTTAACGGTTAACGATGCGATTCAAGAAGCTATGGATCGTATCGGTGGAGAACCGATTTTAGGTTATGATATACGTTCAGCGAAACGTAGTCTTAATGTTATGTTCGCCGATTGGGCTAATCGTGGTGTTAATCAGTGGACTCTTGAAAAGAAAACTGTAACAGTAACTGAAGATACACCTAACTATACTCTCGATTATGATACTGTAGATATCGTAGATATGTATGTAACGAGAGATACTACTGACTATAACGTAGAACGTATTAGTCTAACTGACTATAATGCTTATCCTAATAAATTAACGACAGGGAGAGCAACTCAATTTTATTTACAAAAAGATAGAACACCAGAATTATATATCTATCCAGCACCAGATAATTCAACTGATGTTATTACTTATTGGAGAATAAGAAAAATAGAAGATATTACTGCTCTTAGTGCTAGTGGTAATGAACAAGATATTGATATTCCTTTTAGATTTTATGAATGTATGGTAGCCGGTTTAGCTTATTATATGGGAATGAAAAGAGCAGGAGTAGATTTGAATAAGTTGTCATATTTAAAAGCTGAATATGAAACTGCATTTACGAGAGCGAAAGATGCAGATTTAAATGAAACATTTAGAATAGTACCAGGTTATCGCAGTGGCTTTTAACAAACGTGGACCGACTAAAGCACCTTCCTTTCCATTTGCTAGAGGAAAATATGCTAGAGCAATTTCAGATCGTTCAGGATTAGAATATCCTTATTTAGAAATGGTTCGTGAATGGAACGGACTATTAGTTCATACTAGCGAATACGAACCTAAACAACCACAATTAGACCCAATAGTTTTCAGTGATCCAGAAGCACTAAAAAATGCCAGACCTCAGGCTCCTCTTTCAGCTACAGGAGGCGTACCTGATCAATTATCAGTAATCTTTCCCGGTACCTTTGGAGACACAGGACAAGAAGTAGGCGTAGCTACGGGAAACCAAATAGGATTGGAGTTAGGAAATGTCTCAATCGTCATCAGTTAATTTAAACGAAACATACGTTATGATCGGAACACCATGTTACGGTGGACTTATGCATGAAGCATACTTTCATAGTGTAGTTAAATTATTACAAGAAGCAAGAGAGAAAGGTTATAAGATTCATTTAAATACTATGGGAAATGAAAGCTTAATTACAAGAGCACGTAATACTATTGTTTCTCAGTTTATGGATACAGAACACTGTACTCATTTATTATTTATAGATTCAGATATAGCTTTTCAGCCTCAATTAGTTACTAAACTAATAGAGTATGATAAAGATATCGTTACTGCTATCTATCCTAGAAAAGCGATTGAATGGCAGAATCTTGAATATTATCTAAAACAAGGAGATACGGAGGGATTAGAACAGAAGTTATTAGGTTATAATATGAACTTTGCGGATCCTATGAATATTAAAGTAGAAAATGGATTTGTAGAAGTACTAGATGCAGCTACAGGTTTTATGTTAATTAAAAAAGAAGTATTTGTAAAAATGAGAGAAGCTTTCCCTGATTTAAAATACACTTCAGATCAGATTATTAATAATCAACGATACTCTAGCGATTGGTGTTATTCCTTTTTCGATTGTATTATTGATCCAGATAGCAATAGATATTTAAGTGAAGATTATACATTCTGCCGTAGATGGCAACAAATAGGTGGAAAAATATACGCTGAAATAGCCAGTCCTTTAACTCATTTCGGAACTTATGGATTTAGAGGAAATGTATCGCATAAATTTGCAAAAAAAGATAGTATAGCAACATAATGGCAACAACTTATTCAGATCTAAGAACAGATATCCAAACTTGGATGCAAAATACAGGAACTGATTTCACTAATCAGTTAGATACGTTTATTAATAATACAGAACAACGATTATTAAGAGAAATAGATCCTGAAGCGTTTACTTTTAACGTTACTACTACCTTAGATTCAAATAATAAATTTATGAATAATCCAGGTGATTTATTAATTATAAAGAATTTAGCCGTGTTTAACGGAAATAATAAAATATTTCTAGAAATGAAAACAGATGAATTTATCGCTGAATACTGGCCAGACGGAACTCAAACTGGACTTCCAAAATACTTTGCTAATTTTGATGATGAAACTAGTATTTTAGCGCCTACACCAGATCAATCTTATACAGTAGAAATGCAATATATTGCACGTATTCAAAATCTTTCAAATACAAATACAACTAATTGGTTAACTACTTATGCTGATGATGCTTTACTTTACGGTTGTTTAGCTGAAGCATCTATCTTTACGAAAAATGAAGTAGATTATCCGTTGTATGATAAGAGATATCAGGAGATCGTTGCGGGTCTTAATAATCAATCAAGAAGGCGCAGACGAACTGATTACAAATTCCCTGCTAGCGTAGCTGGCACGGACACCCTAACGGGTAGCCAATAAGGAGGTAGAACTATGGCAATAACACAAGCACTCTGCGTGGCGTTTAAAGAAGATTTAATGTCACCTGGAGCAAACTTAGAAGCTAACACATTAAAGTTAGCTCTCTACACCAATGCGGCTACACTAAATGAGAACACAACAGCTTATACCACTTCTCAAGAAGTTTCTGGTACAGGTTACTCAGCAGGTGGAGCAACATTAGCAAACGTAGCAGTTACAACAGATGGTAACGTTGCGATTTTCGATTGTGATAACGTAGCATTCGCAAATTCAACAATTACAGCTCAAGCTGCATTAATCTACAATAACTCAAATTCAAATTCAGCAATTTGTGTTTTAGATTTTGGTGGCGATAAATCATCTACAAACGGTACGTTTGAAATACAATTCCCAACAGCAGACGCTAATAACGCATTAATTAGAATTAGTTAATGTCAACAGCCCAGGTTGGTTGGAGTAGAGAAGCCTGGGGTGACGGTGCGTGGGGAACATCTAACGATGCTGCCGCCGTTATCACAGGGCTATCCCTTAACGCTTCATTAGGAGATGAAGTTGTCAAGGGTAGTGCTGTCACTTCAACAACTGGCGTAAATGGAACTTCTACACTTGGAAATGTAACACCGGGTGCTGGTCAAAATTTAGCTGTTACTGGTTTTGGAATTACTTCTACTTTAGGAAGTGTAATTGCTGGTGAAGGAAGAGAAGTTCAAGTCACTGGTGTATCTGCTACTGGCGATATAAATTGGAGATTTGGTTGGGGCTACAATGAATGGGGCTCTGGCGGTTGGGGAGAACCCGTAGGTGGAATTATTGAAGGTGTCGGAGTTATATTCTCTGTCACTGGTCTTGAAGCTGAAAGTATTCTTTCAGATGAAACTGTCGTAGGTGGAGCTGTTGTAATTGAAGAAGGACAGCAAGCTGATTTAACACTTAATAGTGTATCTATCGGAAGTGAACAGATAATATCTGTAACAGGACTTCAAGCTACAACTACATACGCTACAAGCGGTCTTACATTTACAGCTCAAGGCGATGCTCAAATATCTACAGCTCAAAGTAAATTCGGAGGGTCATCTTTATTACTTGACGGAACAGGTGATTATGTAACATCAGGAACTTCAACTTTAGGAAATACAGACTTCACTGTAGAAATGTGGATTCGTGGATCTGCGATAACTACAGAAATAGGATATCTATGGGATAATGGTGGGGCTACAGACGGAGTTTCTTTTTATTTAAATAATAATAAATGGGTTATAATAAAAGACGGAGGCATTATTACATCACCGTTCAATGCTGATTTAAGTAATGATACATGGCATCATGTTGCATATGTTCGACATGGACTTGAAGCTAAAATATTCACAGACGGAACTTTAAAAGGTTCGGGCACTATTAATGACGAAAGTTATTCTAATAGATCTTATAGTATCGGTGCTCTAGTAAATGGTAGTACTCCTTTTGCTGGCTATATAGATGAATTTAGAGCATCTGACGTTGCTCGATATACAGCGAGTTTCACTGCTCCTACAGGACCTTTTGGAGTAGATCAATACACTTTAGCGTTACTTCACTTTGACGGAACTAACGGTTCTACTACAATTACTAATGATTCAGGTTTATTTTCAGTTCATGCAGCTACGGAAAACGCTGAAACAGGCTTTGAAGCACCTACAGCTTTAGGAAACGTTAATGTAGGATTAGCTACATTTATTGAAATAACCGGCGAAGAATTAACAGGAAGTTTAGCTAGTGTTGCTATAACTAGTGAACAAATACTATCACCAACTGGTTTAGAAGCCACTACAACGCTAAATTCAGTAGTAGTTGGAGAAGGAATAGGAGTTGTAATAACAGGTTTAGAAGCAACTTCTACACTTGGAAATGTTACACCAAGTACACAACAAATACTTTCAATTTTAGGTTTTTCTGCTATAATTTCACTTGACAATGTTAAACTATGGCAACCTGTTAACACAACCTCTACAAACACGTGGAGTAATATTGCTGCATAAGGAGAAGTAATGGCAAGTACATATTCAGATAGATTAAAATTAGAATTAATGGAAGCAGGCGCCAATTCTGGTGTTTGGGGAAATAATACAAACGAAAACTTAGAAGTTGTAGATGCAGCTATCGGAGGCTATATTTCTAAGTCAGTTGCTGGTTCAGCTAACGTCACTTTAACTACAGCTAATAGAGATCCAAACGTAGAAACTACAAACGAAGCTGGCAATAGAATTTTTGAATTTACAGGCACTTTAACCGATAATATTTATGTATTTGTTCCTGCTGTAGAAAAAGAATATGTTTTTTATAATAATACTTCCGGTTCATTTTCACTAACAGTTGCTCCAACAGGTCATGCAGCTAACGGCGTGGCTATTACTCAAGGTGCTCATACTATTATGTACAATAAATCAGGTACAGGTATGGTCGATCTATTTGCAAATTCTTTAGGAACTTTATCTGTATTAGGAACTATTACAGGAAACGGTTCCGGTCTTTCTGCTCTTAGTGCAGCTAACGTTTCTTCTGGAACTTTAGATGATGGTAGATTATCTGCTAACGTAACTTTAAACAACGCTTCTACTATTTCAGCAGGGACACTTGCTGATGGTAGATTATCAGGAAACGTCACTCTAAATAACGCTTCTACAATCTCTACAGGAACTTTACCTGCTGATCAACTTCCAACTGTGCCTTCAAGTAAAGGTGGTACAGGGTTAACTTCTCTCGGTTCTGCTGATCAAGTTTTAAAAATGAATTCTGGTGGAACTGCTATTGAGTTCGGTGAAGCTGGTGGTGGTGGAAACTATATAAGAAGAGTTTATACAAACCCTGCTACATGGACAAAACCTGCCGATGTTCAAGCTGTTAAAGTTCAAGTTTGGGGAGGCGGTGGTAATGGTGGTCAAGCTGTGCTAACGCCTAACTTTTCTCGTGAAGGAGGTCATGGTGGTTCTGGAGGATGGTCATCAGAGTATATTCCAGAAGCTAGTATACCTGGCCCTGTATCAGTGACTGCTGGTCCAGGAACAAATAGTTATGGTTCTTTCTTATCTGCTACAGGTGGAGGTAACGGTGGAAACGCTTCATTTAATGACAGTGGAAATCCTGGTAGTAACGGAAGTGGAAGTGGTGGAGATTTAAATTTCCCCGGTTCATATTATAGATTTAGAAATGACGCAACAGGAACAATGGGATTTGGTGCTGGTGGAACCCCAGGGGGAACATCTTTTGGACCAGCAAGTCCTGGTAATCCTGGTCAAGGACACCAACAAGGTGGCGGAGGGGGTGGCGGAAACGCTGGTAATGGTGGAAACGGTGCTCCAGGTTTAGTTATAGTTGAGGAGTATTACTAATGGCTAAAAAAGCATTAATTGATCCAGGTGGAACATGTGAATATATTTCTAGTTGGACTAGCGAAACAGATAGTGACGGAATAGTTACAAACACCCCTACTTTTTCAAAAGTATCTAATGGACAAAGAGTTGCTGAAGTAAAAGACGCTACCTTCGAAGTGGCTTCTCCTCTTTTTTGGGTAGATTGTAGCGATTCAGTAGTTGCTGATGAATGGTATTATGACACTTCAGATAGTACTATTAAATTAATATCTTCTTTAAACGCAACAGAACCTTCTTAGTTTATTATTGAATAAATATTAATTATACGATATTTTCCTTTTTAGAAAGGAATATTAATGATTTCTAAACAATTAGAATTCGAACAAAAAAAATACATATATCTTCCAAATTTTTTAGATAAAGAAAATTGTAATCAATACGTATCAGAGTTTAAAAAATTAATAGATCAAGGTCTTTGCACAAAAGATCCTCAATGTCCTCTTTCTTGGTCGATTGGACAATGTTCTTTATTCGATTCTTTATTAGAACAACTAACTCCTAACATGGAAGCTGCAACAGGGAAAAAACTTTTTCCTACTTACGCCTATGCAAGATGGTACGCTCCTGGTGATGAATTAAAAATTCATTTAGATCGACCTTCTTGTGAAATAAGTGCAACTATAAATTTAGGTTTTGAGGGAAATTCTTGGCCTATTTTTATAGGGTACGATAAAGATAAAAAAGACTGTCGCCAGATTAATATGAATGTTGGTGACGCAGTTGTCTATAAAGGATGTGAACTATATCATTGGAGAGAAAAATACACTGAAGGAAATTGGCAAGTTCAAGTTTTTATACATTACGTAGATCAAGAAGGACCCTACACTGAATACAAGTATGACAAAAGAGATAGACTAGCTCATCATGGAAAAGAAGAAAATATTAATAAAAATTATAGAGAAATAAAAAATGCTTTTTCAGAAATAGCTTGTCAAAAAATGATTGAAAACTTTGAAAGTAATAAAGATTTAGAACAAGTTGCTAGTATTGGACAAGGAGAGATTAATCTTGCAATTAGAGATACTAAAAAAATAATTTTACATAATCATCAAGGAGTAGGAGCAACTTTAACAGGGATCGGTTTACAAGAAAATTTTAAAAATTGGAAATTTAATATTACTCATAGTAATCAATCAGAATATTTGCGTTACGATAAAAGTGGACATTTCTCTACTCATGTAGATACTTTTGTAGAAAATTTTAAAGACTTGCACGATTGCAGGAAATTAACTGTCTTAGTTTTTTTGAATAATGATTTTGAAGGTGGAAAGTTTTATTTAATGAATGGTGATAATAAAGTTTATCCTAGACAAAACCCTGGAGATGTAATTGTTTTTCCTTCTTTTTTAATGCATGGTGTAGAACCAGTGACAAGTGGTATAAGAAGAACAATAGTTACTTGGATGGTAGGACCTTACTTTAAATAATGTCAAAGATAGAATTTTCAGATAGTAGTTTTATGATAGGAGAATATATACCTAAAGAGTTATGTGATGAACTAATAGATTTTTTTAATTATAGTAAAAAATATACAAAACCAGGAGTTGTAGGAAGTGCTGAAGAAAATCAAAGATGGGCAGTAGATGAGAGCGTAAAACAAAGTTTAGATTTAAATATTAGTCCAGGAAATTTTGATACAGTTATAGCAGAGTACAGATATCATAATGATAAAGTTTTAAAAAAATATTTAAAAAAGTTTGAACACGCTGACAGAGTACATTCCTTTAATATAACAAGACATTATAATATTCAATATTATCCAATAGGAGGTGGTTTTAAACAGTGGCACTGCGAAAATGATGGATCAAATCCAGAAGTAATGACTAGACATTTAGTGTTTATGACCTACTTAAATGATGTGCCTGACGGTGGAACTGAATTTTATTATCAAGATATTAAAACTGAAGCTAAAAAAGGGTTAACCCTTATTTGGCCTGCTGGATGGACTCATGTTCATAAAGGAATAGTAAGTCAAACAAAAGAAAAATACATTGTAACAGGGTGGTATAATTTTAGTGAACACTGATAGTTTAATATTTCCTACCCTTGTAAGAACTTATTCTTCCTATTTAGATAATAATCAATGTAGTAATTTAATTGATTATTCAAAAGATAAATTAAGTGAGTATAAAAATGTTTTTAAAGAAGAAGGAACAGCTTTGTCTACATATAATAATTATGAAAATATCTTAGATATTTTTGGAAATAATTTTATAGATACTTTAATTTTAGATATAAGAAAATATGCTACTGATATATCGACTAGGAATTGGGAAACTAAACTTTCTAATTCATGGGTAAATATTCAAACTAAAGGAAGTGTACTTAAAGAACATACCCATGGTTCATTAGTTACAGGGGTTTTCTTTTTAAAAATAGATGAAAAAAGTAATCCTTTGTATCTTTATAACCCTAATCCCTATATGTATTTATATGGATTAGATGATACTAGAAATCACACTGCTTCTAAAGTTCAAGTAATACCAAAACAGGGAGATTTATTATTATTCCCTGGTTGGATGTCTCATGGTTCTAATAGAGAAGTAAATTTATCTGAAGAAAGAATTGTTTGTAGCTTTAATTATGGATAATGAAAAATAACTTTAAAATCATAGACAATGCATTAAACGAAAATAATTATAGTAAACTTTATGATTTATTTTTTAATGCACCACTCGCTTGGTTTTATAATGATGAAACAGTAACTTATGCAGATGATGATTCGTATTTTTTTACTCATTCAATATATAATACAAATAAAATTAATTCAGAAACTTTTGATTTTGTTTATGATATTTTTAAAACTGTCTTAGGAATACGATCATGTCACATGATAAGAGCCAATCTAACTTTAAATCCAAATAAAGAAATTATTACAGCCATGCATACAGATTACCCTCCCTATGAATCTTTTTATGGCGATAAAGTGAGTTTTAAAACAGCTATATTCTATTTAAACACTAATAATGGTTCAACTTTTTTAGAAAAAAATATTGAAGTTGAGGCTATAGCAAATAGACTATTGATTTTTGATGGAAATACTTTACACTGCAATAAATTTAGTACAGATACAAAAAGAAGAATAATTTTAAATTTTAATTATGTATAAAGGAAATTAAAATGGAAGAAAAACTATTAAATATATTAAAAAATAAACAAGTAAATCTAACTGAAAAAGATATTTTAGATAGACTTTTAGATAGATTTCGATGGCCAAAAACATATTCATGGAATCAACCTAGTATAGAAGCTATATTAGAAGATGGCACAAAACATCAAAACTTTTTTAATGAAGATGGATATTTAAATTCAGAAGAATGTATAAAATCTTATGAAGAAGGTTACACTTTAATTCTTTCTAATATTGGAGGATTTAATAAAGATACTTGGGTTATTCAACAATTACTAAATAATCATTTTAAAACAACTATAAATATGAATTTCTATTTCGGCAATGGAAAAAAATCAATATCGTTTGAAAAACACAATCATCCTTATTCTGTTATAGTAAAAAATATCTACGGAAAATCTAAGTGGATTATAGATAATAAGGAACGAATACTAGAAAATCAAGATTTACTATGGTTTAATCAACTTATTGATCATCAAGTAGTAGAAATTAACGCTCCAAAATTATCCTTAACTTGCAATATAGATTTAAAAATATAGTTTAATAGCAATAAAACATACTATATAGTATCGTTTATGCTTAATAAAGTACAATTCCGTCCAGGTATCGATAAAGAAAACACTGAATATGGCGCAGAAGGCGCATGGGTTGATTGTGATAAAGTACGTTTTCGCTTTGGACTTCCTCAAAAAATAGGTGGTTGGCTTCGTGTTGCAAGTTCAGCGATGGTAGGAGCAGTAAGAGGAATTAAAGCTTGGTTCGATTTAGCAGGTACTCGATATATTGGACTTGGAACTAATAAAAAAGTTTATATTTATACGGGTGGAAATCTAAGCGATGTTACCCCAATTCGTCAATCTAATACTTCATTAACTAATATGTTTACGACTACAATTGGTAGTTCAAATGTTACTGTAGAAATAAATAATCATGGAGCCTCTACAGGTGATTTTGCTATCTTTAGTAACATAACTAATCTTACTACAGGGACTTCTTTCGTGGCATCTGACTTTGAAACAGGTGAATTTGAAATACAAGGTATAGCTAACTCTAGTGCTTTTTATATTGAAATGCCCTCTAATGAAGCAAACGCTGGTATTACATCTACAGGAGATGGTGATGCTGATTTTGAAATATCAGTAGAACCCGATGTTCAAACTTTAGGATATGGTTGGGGAACAGGAACATGGAGTGCTTCTACATGGGGAACTGCTAGAGCGACATCTAACGTTGTGCTTAATATGGGAATGTGGTCTTTCGATAACGCTGGTGAAGATTTATATGCTTGGAAAAAAGATGGTGGAACTTATGTGTGGGATACTTCCGCAGGAGTAGATACTCGAATGACTGCGGTCGCAAACGCTCCTACTTCTTCTACTACAGGGTTAGTTTCTACACCTGATCGACATTTAATTTGTATAGGAACAGAAACAAGTATTGGAAATACAGCTTCTCAAGACGATATGTTTATTCGATGGTCTGATCAAGAAAACTTTACTGAATGGACTGCTAACTCAACCAATACTGCAGGTTCTCAAAGACTAGGTCAAGGTAGTAGAATTATAACTGCAAAGAAAACTCGAAATGAGATATTAGTATGGACAGATCAAGGACTTCACAGTATGCAGTTTATCGGTCCTCCTTTTACTTTCGGCTTTCGACTACTAGGAACTGATTGTGGAGCTGTAGGACTAAACTCAGCTGTTGTAGTTAATGATACAGCTTATTGGATGTCGGAAGGTCGATTTATGGTTTATCGAGGTGCGATACAAGAACTTCCTTGTAGTGTGAAAACGTATGTATTTAATGATATTAATACTACTCAAAATCCTCAAGTTTATGCGGGTGAGAATAACGGATTCAATGAAGTTATCTGGTTTTACGCTTCAGCTAATTCAAGTCAAGTAGATCGATATGTAATTTATAATTATCAAGAAAATGTATGGTATATTGGAACAATGAATCGTAGTACTTGGATCGATCAAGGCGTTTTCTCCGTTCCTCATGCTACGGAATACTATGCTAATTCTACTGCCGCTACAACTCAAACATTGAATGGAGTATCAGCAGGTCGTAGCTTTATTTATGAACAAGAAACTGGTACTACTAAAAATGGTGAAATTATGGAATCATATATTACTAGTGGAGATGTAGATATTGCAGACGGAGATCAATTCATGTTTATTCGAGGATATATTCCTGACTTTAAAAATTTACAAGGAACTGTAAAGATGAACTTATTATCAAGAGAGTTTCCTGCTGATACTCAAACGGAATCAGGAGAAATAGATATTACTTCAAGCACGAGAGAAGTTAATACAAGATCGAGAGGGAGACAAATAGCTGTTAAAATACTTAGCGATTCAAGTGTAGATGACCAGTGGAGATTCGGAACTTTACGTGTTGATGCTCGACCCGATGGTAGAAGATAATGACTTTTAAAAGACCTCCTACGATTCCTTTAAGTCGAAATAAAGATGATATAAACGAAATCTACAATCGAGCAGTTACTGATTTAGAACAGTATTTATTAGAGATTACTCAGCCTGCTGGTACAGGCTTTTCTACTAGCAATGTTACTACAACTAAAACGATTGACCCTACAACAGCGACTTTAGGAGATGTCGCTAACGTTGTCGCAACGCTAATAGATACTCTAAAATCGAAAGGATTACTTGATTAATTATCGCAAAGCGACTTTAGACGATGTTAGACCGATTAGAAATTTACTTCTAAATTGGCTTAAAGAATCGCCTTTAAACTTAGGAAAACCTAATACAGGAAAGGGAGATGCTTATATTCACGATATTATCTATAATCATTTCGTTATCGTGGCTGAAAAAGAGGGAAAGATAATAGGAACGATATCTCTAGTTTTAGGAGATATGTGGTACACAGATAAAAAGTTCTATCGAGTGAATTGGCTTTATGTAGATAATAAAAAAAGGAATAGTAGAATAGCAAAAAAATTGCTAGAATATGTTAAGGAATACGCTAAAATAACAAAGATGCCTTTGATATTAGAAATGACTCAAGGTCACGATATTGATAGAAAACATCAATGGTTAATGAGACAGAATTTTGAGTATCTTGGTGGAACGTATGGAGATAATTTATAATGGGAAGTTTATTTAAACCAACAACAACTGTAGTACAGGCACCAAGCGAATCGCAAGTTACATATGAAATTCCACAGTACTTTAAAGACGTACAGGAAAGTTTAGTTACAAGAGCGAATGCAGCCAGTCAAGCTGGCTTTACACCTTACGAGGGTGAAAGAATTGCTCCTTTATCACAACTGCAAAATGCTGCCATTACTCAAGCACAATCTACTTTAGGTCAATACGGAGCATCTGGCGTTGTACCAGCCGCACAGCAAAGAGTTGAAACTGCCGCTAATATTGCAGCTACACAATTTAGTCCTGAATTAGCACAGCAGTATATGAATCCTTTTACTCAGCAAGTTACGAATGCCGCTATAAGAAATTTACAAGAACAATCAGCATTAGCTTCACAGCAACAAAGAGCACAAGCAGTTCAATCTGGTGCTTATGGTGGAGCAAGACAGGGAGTACAAGAAGCAGTGCTTCAAGCTGAAACAGCAAAACGAGCTGGTGATTTAACCGCTCAATTACAATCACAAGCATTTTCTGAAGCTGCACAAAGATTTGCAGCTGATCGTGCAGCTGCCGCTCAAGGGCAAATAACTGCAGCGCAAGCGATTCCTGCATTACAAGCACAAGCTGGTCAAATTGCTCTTCAAGAAGCTGCCGCAGGAACTCAGTTCGGAGGTTTACAACAAGCAGTTCAACAGCAACAGTTACTAGAAGATTACCGTGACTTCGTAGAACAACAAGGATTCGAAAGAGGACAACTTCAGTTCTTAACTGGATTACTTGCAGGACAACCGATACGATCTTACGGAGAAGAACGTTCTGGTATGCTAGGCCAAGTCATAGGAGGGACCTCCCCATTCGGTCAAGTAGTAGGAGCAGGAACAGCATTATCAGGGTTTATTTAAACCATGGCAGAAGTTTCAATTAAAAGAGATCCTCGTAAGGATTTAGATTTCTTAAATCAATTATATCAAAACACAGGTGGAAATCCTGAATATGATCGTCAGGAAAAAATGATTTTCGATGCTTATGGCGGAGAAGATGAATTTGTTAATGCAGCTAAATTATTTAGAAACGCTGAAAATAAACAAGTAGTTCAAGAAGAAACAGTTACGGAAGAGCCAGCTTCTAGTAATGTATCTACTACTGGTGGCGATGTTTCTATGGGAAATGCTTTAGGAAGTCAAGTAAACACAGTTTTAAATCAAGAAGATATTATCGCTGATGTTGAAAAACAGATGAATCAAACAGATCAAAAAAGAAGTGAAATAGATTTTATCGCAGAAACAGCTGGACTAAACGATAGCCAAAAGAATGCGATGTTAACTGCTTTTGGACTAAATGATAAAAATCTTTTTGAGCGTATTACTGAAAATGTAGGAGCATTATTTAAAGGAAGAGAAGTATTTGGAATTGATCCTGAAACTTTAGATTATACTTTCGCAAGAACATCTCCTGCGCAAGAAATAAAAGCTAGATTAAAAGACCCTCGTGTAGGTATCGGTTTAAATATTATAGAGCAAGCAGGAACTCCTGGTTTCTCTTCTCCGTTTGCTAGAATAGCTAAAGGAATAAATGAATATAATAAATCTGCTCAAGAAGCAGATCTAGCTAAACTTCGATATGGTCCTACTGCTGATAAAGAATCATTTTCTTATTCAAAAGGAATTAAATACACTATCGGAGATATAACAGATCCAAAAACAGGGCTAGATTTATTTTTTCCTGATATGACTAAAGGTATGACAGGAGTTGCTTCCGGCGTTGTAGGAAGTCGAACAGGAATAAAAGATTTACAAACTTTCGTAAAAGATGAAGATGTAGTTACCGATACTTCTGGTGAAGATGATATTAAAATAAAAGATGAGTATGCTATTTTAAAAGATAAATCTACGGATGTTATAAGTCAGTACGAAAGTCAGATAGAGCCGGGATTTTTAGAAGCTGAACAGTTAGTAGATGTTATTGATTTACAAATAGCAAACATAAGAAATGATCCCGATACTTTTAAAGACTATGGTCCTAGACTACAAACATTTGCTGACTTAGGTCAATTTTTAAAAGCGGTCGTTCCAAATGAAAAGTTTTTTAATGAATTCATTGCGCCATTTGTAGGAACAGATTATTCAGGTTTTGGTAATTTAAAACTTGAAGATAAAGTTAGAACTAAAAAAGTACTAACTCAATCTAAAAAACTATACCCTGTATCTAACGCTGATATTGATTTATTAGGAAATTCATTCGCTAACTATGGAGATTCACCAGAAATTTATTTAAAAACTGCTTCATTTCAACACGCTTTAGGATCATATTCTAAACTTCTACAAAGAGGATATCAAAACTTTTTAGAAATAAATAAAGACCCTAAATTAAAGTACGGATCATCCGGTTATGCTGCATCTTTATATCCGGAAAGTGAAGCTATGATTAATGATAAAAGATACACTGATGCTGTTAGTTACGCAAGAGCATGGGCGAATAATTTCATTAAAGAAAACTATGGAGAGATAGATCCAGCTAAATTAGGCTTTTCTAAAAATAAAATAACTGATTATGATAAAGAATCTGAAGCAGGAACAATAGATGGCGATTACTCACCAATTGCATATCTTGCTACAAATTATTATACTCAAAATGAAGATCTTCTTTCTAACATAAGAAGCGGTGGTGGACCAGATAATAATCTTATATTTAAAGATAAGAAACCAGAGCCTATTTTCCTTGAAGAAGTAGATGGCGTTATTGAAATAAATAGAGATAAAACTAATAACGATGTTGAAAAATTTATTGTAAAAATGTATCAAGACGCAAATAAATATTCACAGATGGATGGCGGAGTAGAATTATGGGAAAGTACATACCCTGGATATAGTTATCCATTTGGTGAAGGCGCAACTACTTTAGAGGAGCAGTATCAAAACTACTACAATAGCTATGGCAACAAGTAAATTTGCAAATCCAGATTATCTAGAAAGTAGGAATAATGAGTTAATTCTAAAAGATAGAGAGGCTGGATTAATTACACCTCCTACTCAAGAAGAAATAGATATTAAAGGTTACGATCAAGCTGTCTTTGATGCCTTCGCTTTAGATCCAGAGTTAATTAAAAATTCATATGTACAAGAAGCTGAAGAAGTAGGACAGCACGTATTTAATTCTGCAGCAGAATTATGGAATCAAGAAACTGGTGGTAGACAGGGAGAAATGCCAGAAGATTATATAAGAAATTTAGACCCTGTAATACTAAATGAATTTTTATTTGAGTATGAACCTTCAAAAACACTTAGATTAAATAAAGCAGGAATTAGTGAAGAAGGACTCAAGCTAGATAAAGCTAGATTAGTTTATGAAGCAGGTGGATTAAATGAAGATATTAAAAAAGAAAATTTAGAAAGATATTTAAAAGCTACAAATCCAGATCAACCCGTTAGTGTTATGTTCGCTAGTGAATTAGGTGGAGATGAAAATAAAGAATTTTTAGAAGTATTACTAGGACCAGATACTTTTAAAGATTTAAACTACGACCCTGTTATCTTTAAAATAGGAGATGGTAAGTTTCAAGTTGCTAATAAACCAGGTTTTGATAAAGGAGATTTACAATTTATTACTAGAGAAGTTCCTGTAATTCTTGCTGATGCTGGTTTAGCTGCAGGTGGAACTGCGGCAGCAGGACTTCCTGGCATGATCGCAGGTTCAGCTTTAGGTTCATTCATAGGAGAAGGAGTTGTTCAAGGAGTAACTGATGCTTATCTAACTTATCTCGAAGGTGGTGAATATACTTTTGATGATTTTATGGATCGAATGGAACAAGCGGCAGGAACCATGGGTCAGCAGGCAGCATTTTCTGCGGTAGCTACTCCTATATTTAAAAAACTATATGACGGAGTTTTAGCTGCATCTTCTAAGTTAGGTGGTAAAAGACTTCCTCGTTCTTTAAGAGAAGCTGTAGGAAAAGATGAAATTGAATCAGGGGCATCAAGAGTATCTAATATAGAGATTGAAAAATTAAACACTGAACTTACAAAAATATATGGAGATCAAGCACCTCAAATTAAATTAACATTAGCTAAATATTTCGGAGATGAATACTTAGCAGGAGTTGAAAGTTTCTTAAAGAAAAACCCTAAACAAAGAAAAGCTTTCGTAGATGAAGCTAGAGCAAATCAAAAAGAAGCGATGGACGCAGTTAGCTTATATTTAGATGATGCTGCACAAGTAAAACCAGAACCTGGTATACCGTCAATTGGTGAATTAGGAGAAACAGTTGTTGGCGGAGCACGAAAAGCTAGTGATGATGCTTTAACTATTCCTACCGATTCAGCTGCATTTGAAGTTAATAAATTAAATATGGTACTTGATGCTATTGAAGCAGGAAGTCAAGGACAGAAGATAGATAGTACTTTTTTAGACACGATAGCTACTAGAAATCGAGAATTATTTCAAACTCAGAAAAAAGAATTAGATCTTGTAATTAGTAATACTTTATCTACTTTACCTGGTGGAGCAAATGCACCTTTCATAAAAACAGGTCTATTTAGAAGAGAAATGTATCAGTTAAATAAAGCTTTGAATCAAGCTTTAGTAAACGCTGATAAAGGAACTATTAAACTTATTGAAGATATTTTAAATAATACAGCAGGAAAGAAAGCGCCGGGAACACCCGGTATTGCTCCTGCTAAAGAACTTACATTTCAACAAGCAATGGGAACATTAAATGCTTTAAATAGATTAATTGATGATGACTATGCTCGATTAGCAGGAGGCGCCGCTGATTCTAATACGATTACTAAAGTTGCCGCTGAATTAAGAAATAGTTTAAATACTTCTTTAGAAAAAAGTTTATCACCAGAAAATTACTTAAAGTTAAATACAGCATTAACCGAATTATCTAATCTTAGAAAGCAGTATAATAACGAAGCTATAAATAAGTTATTTAAAAGTGCTCCTAATAAACCAGGATTAGAAATATCTGACACAGCGGTACTGTCTACAGTTTTAAAAGATGAAAGATCAGCAAGAGAATTACTAGGAATTTTAAGTGACCCTACTTTAACATCTCAAAGAGATTTAGTTAAAAACTATATAAAGAAAAATTATATATCTGAAGTTACTGATAATAGAGCGATTACTGATCCCGGTACTCTTGTAAAACGCACAAAGAAATGGCTAGAAAACAATGAAGCTTTATTAGATTTCTTTAGCCCTGATGAGAAAAAATTATTTAATAACGCTAATCAGTTTATGAAATCAGCAGACTTAGCAAATAAACAGTTAGCTGATGTTCAAGCTGCCTTAAAAGAAAGTGGAATAGAAAAATTAGGACAAGTTGATCCTTTCACTGTTAATCAGTACTTATCTAAAAATCCTAGTATGGTAGATACTTTAGTTAAAAGTTTAGAATCTGTTAATAATAATCTAGCTAAGAAAACTTTACAAGACATAAAAACTTTTTATTTAGCTGAATTAAAAAATCAAATAATAAAGCCAGATGATTTTACTGGTATGAACTTTTTTAGTGGTAGTGCTATTAACAATATAATTAAAAGTCCAAATAGAGGTATTTATGAATCTTTATTCGGTATGAACTTTATAAATAAATTAGATAGTGCTGCAAAAGCATTAGCACCTTACGAAGCTGTTGTTCAACAAAGCTTTTCTATGGGTCCAAGTCAATTTGAAGCTGCATTAAAAAACGTATTCTTTGGTCAATTAGATCGTAAAAGAACGTTACTTCGAGGACTTCAAAACTTATTTAAACTTCAAGGATTTAGAGATATTGAGATTCCTTTAGCGAATGTAGATGAGTTCTTTAAACGATATAAAAGTCATCTCAATCAACCTGAATGGATTAGAGTTGCAATAGGAGCAGGAACTCAAGAACCAGTGGTAACAGGAATGAGTGAATCTGGTGAATCTACTTTCGGAGAAATAGGAGCAAATTTAGCGTTAACAGGAGCAGGTGCTACATATTATGGATTAACTGAAAAAGCTATACCTGCAGTTTCAAAAATAGTAAAAAACGTAATAGGAGGCGGTGGCACCACTGTCATTCAGCCTCAGTAAAGTTGTCAAGGGAACATCAGCAGAATATGCTGGTATTTCATGGTTGCTAAAGCAAGGCTATCATGTTTTTAAAAACGTTCATGTTACTGGTTTTATTGACGTTGCTATATTTGACGGCGAAAAACTCATAGGAATAGATATTAAAAGTGAGACATTTAGAAAGAAGAATGGTCAGAAAATATACAGAAAACCTTCTAGCAAACAAAAGCAATATGGTGTAAAATTGTTATTCGTACAAGAAAACGGAGAGTGTTATTTTGGAAGCGATTAAAGAACGTATTATTAAACACGAAGGAAAGATTAATAAAATATATAAAGATTCTCTAGGTCTAAAAACTTTCGGTGTAGGACATTTAGTATTGAATGAAGATGAATTAGAAGAAGGTGTTGAATATTCAGATGACGTTGTTATGCGATACTTTGAAAAAGATTTTGAAACAGCAGTCGAAGATGCTAATAAATTTATAGATAAAGACGAACATCCAGAAGATATCTATGGTGTAATTATAGAAATGTGTTTTCAACTTGGCTATCCTCGTCTTTGTGGCTTTAAGAAGTTTAAGGCCGCTTTAGAAAATAAAGATTATACTACAGCGGCAGATGAAATGTTAGACAGTCGGTGGGCGAAACAAACACCTAATCGTGCAAACGGACTAGCTGACATAGTGAGGGAAGCATAATGCTTTGGGGACTATTAGGAACTGTAGCAAAAGGAGCTGTTGATGTTATTAAAACAAGAACGGAAACTAAAAAGCTTATGGCTGAAGCTGAGCAAACACACATTCGTAAAATGGCTCAAGGCGAAATTGACTTCGCTATCGCTAGTCAAAAGAACATGCAAAACTCGTGGCGTGACGAATGGTTCACGGTCATCCTTTCACTCCCTTTATTAATAGTTTTTATTTCTATATTTGCTAATAAGCCTGAATGGATAGCTAAACTAAAAGAAGGATTTGATACATTAAATCAATTACCAGATTGGTATATATGGGCGTTAATGGCAGCTATTGCTTCATCTTTTGGACTGAAAGTAACTGATATTGCGATTAAAAAATTTAAGAAATAATGAAAAAAGATTGGTTAATAT
>Ga0255751_10000714_pt1 | contig 31127 bp, 19 predicted proteins | sample 071ome_20_FD_179951 | JGI IMG/M metagenome (GOLD analysis project Ga0255751, IMG submission 179951) | Coastal salt marsh microbial communities from the Groves Creek Marsh, Skidaway Island, Georgia - 071412BT metaG (version 2) | ecosystem: Environmental > Aquatic > Marine > Intertidal zone >... | reverse complement strand
CAGGTTATTCTCCTTGAATATGCTCTGCTAACTCATTTTTACTCATCATACTACCCTCAACTTCAAGTCGATAAATCTTTCCTTCCCAGACAATATCGGCAGAAAATGACTCTGATGCCTGTTCTGGTTGGGAACTCCCTACATTAAGAGTTCCGTTAAAATCACCATTGATGGTGATGCTTTCTGAGAGAAATTGTTGAAAACTTTTCATATCAGCAATTCCAAGCTCTGAGGGACTTATTGATTCTGCTATCTGGGTCATTAGCAGTTTTGGAAGAAGTCAGTTTCTTCTTCATACCTTTCATTCTTGCACAGAATGATTTGCGACGAGGATTTCCAACCTTCTTACTTGGTGCCTTTAGATCAGAACCAGGATTTTCCCTTTCATAAGACTTGCGACCTTTTTCATTCAGACCACCAGACTCACTTTTACCCGACTTCTTTGTCCAGGCAGCACCTTCAGACATATCTCCACTTTCCACTTCTTCAGCATTATCTTCCCAATACTTGGGACCATAAGCACATTGGGATTTTGTTTCAACTTTTTTACACTTGGGGCAATATTTTTTTACAGATGCTTCTGATAACTCTTCCCTCCAATCAAAAAATTCTTCTTTCTTGACTTTTACTTTTTTAGCATTCCTGGTTCTAAACTTACCAAATGGAGTTGGAAGTTCCTCTCCATATTCTCCCTTACTTTTTTCAACTTTATCTTGAGAATCTACGTCACCATCGACATCATAATCAATTCTTTTTGATGCTTTCTTGGAAAGTTTTTGAAGATTTCCTCCACCAATATTTGCTTCTAAATCAGATTTAGTTGGAGTATGCTTTTCTTCTCCAACTGGAACACAATTGGGAACAACTTTCTTACCTTTCTTTTTCATACCTTGTTGGGTATAACCATCCCAACATTTTTCATCCAACTCTGCTTCTTCTCTCATTCTTCCAAATCTTCCTCCTTTGAATCTTTCTTTTTCTGCTTTTTCCTTAGATTTTATTCTTTCTCTTGCTGCTTTTCTTTCTGCTTGTCTTTTTCTAGTCAATGCTTCTGCTGGACTCAACCCTGATACATCTACTTTATCTGCGGATGATTTGTCGTTTGAAATATCTTTTGCTTTTTGCTTTTCAAATTCTTTAGATTTTTCGGTATTAGTAACCGCACCAACTATTTTGCCCGCAACTCTTCCCGATTTTGCAAGACGTGATCTTCCAGATGAAACATTTTCATCAATCTGCTGACTACCTGTGATTGGTTCTGGTTTGATAATATCTACAAATTCATATTCAGTTGCTTGAAAATCATCTCTCCAGTTAGAGAACTCATAAGACTCTGATTTATTGCCCCAGTTATCGGCACCAACTTTGCGGCACTTTACAAGTGCTCCAGATGCATAAGCAGAAGGCCAAACGGAATAACGTGACTTTACTTTATGATAGCAGGCATCTTTTTTGCCACTACCTTTTCCTGGTTTATCTTTTACTTCCTGAATGTCCATTCCTTCAGTCCTTACATTAGTTGGTTTTGCTCCACCAGATTTTTCTGGTTGGTTGGGATCTTGACGATTTTTTCTTCTTCTTGCTCTTTCTTCTTCCTCATCGCTCAAATTTGCTGCCATTTTTGAACTTCCGCATTTTGGTGTAGAAGTTTGTCCAGGTTGACGGGCACAGGGTTTACCTGCAAATTTTCCCCCAAGCTGAACCCATCCAGGTTTTCCATCAGAAGATTTTGATTTACCAAACCAATCTCGAAGACCTTGATCTCCCGACTTTGTTGCCATTATTTAAAAGCAAGATTATTCCTTATTATTTAGAAAACCTTGCTTTAGCATTTTTTGTAGTTCAGATGTCGATCCAACAAACACTGCGTTATTGGTGACATTATTAGTAGTCTTTTTAGAATCTTCCTCAACTTCCTTAAGTTTTTTCTGAAGATCTATCAACTTGTCGGTAGTATCAGCAACACTCTTAATCAACTGCCCTGCGACCTCGTATGCTCTTGGACTGCCTCCTTCACCTGCTACCTCCATAATGCCATTGATTGCCTCCTGACCCTTCTCTATGAGGGAATAGAGATTTGCACGACTATACTCATAATCTTTATCGATATGACCATCTCTCGTCATATCGATATGTTTAATCTTAGAAGACTTATTTTCCGATTTAATGATATCACTCGTTGTATTGAGTGCATTATCTATCGATTCATAATTATCAGACATAACTATTAAATATCAGTTTTTTGGGTTGGACTGTATTGTTTAGAATCTTGGAAAAAATCCCATTCCTCATTAAATCCAAAATCATCACCAGGTTCAAGAAGTGCATCATCAATTGAATTAATTTCTCCATCATTATTCTTATCTTCAAGTGATTTGGGTGTTACAGTATATCTCATTTCACGTTTTGCAGTTTGAGTGTTTGTACCCGAATACATATCAACTTGAACCTTACGAATAAGACCATCTGTAGAATCTGCAATAGGACCAAATAGGTGTGTTTTTGCAGTAAATCTTAAAGTATAAATGAGTGCTCTTCTAGTTGCAAAATCTCCCTCATAGTCATCTTGAAAATCGATACTATCAAGAACTATAGGAACATCTCTTTTTTCTCCGATAGAATCGACTAAATCAATTGTTAAATTGAAAGATGGTTGAAAAAATGGTAATATTTGTTCTATTATTTGCAGTACATCATCATTTAATTTACTAAAAATATTTAATTCGAATGTAATATTATAAGGAACGGGCATATATACCTTTTTTACATTCCCTCCATCATCGCAAGCTTTAAATGTTTGGGTAATTCCAGTTTTTCTTGTTGGATCATATTGTATTCCAATCATCTCAAATGACATTCTTGGAAGTGTAATAGCAACAGATTTTGATAATTCTGCCTGCTGTTGTATTTTTGCTAAAAATTTCTGAGAAGGTCCGTATGATAAACCAACTTTCATATCAGAAATAGTATTGTCTGAATCATTTTTATGTTGAATATGAATATCATTAAAAAGTGTGCCAAATGACACGATGGTTTTTCTAATGATCTCGTGATAGTAATATGTTCCTAACATTAATATGTACCAAATGGATTTGATTCTGTAAAGTCTAGTATTTTATCTGCCTCCGATTCAAAATCATCATTGTCTGAATATTGATCACTTGATGAGGTATCTAAATCATAGGTCTTTAAAGTATATATTGCGGAAGAAGATGATCCAACAATATTTTCCCCTTCACTAAATGTTCCACTATTTATAGAAACTCTTAAAGTTTTATCAATATCTTGTCCAGGATTAGTCCATGACTTAACTTCGGCAGTAACTCCAGAAAGAGATCCAGTAACAGTTTCAGATACAATATAAGTACCAAATCCTACAGAAGGTGGTGGAGAAACAGTAATATTTGGTATTGTTGTGTATCCAGAACCAGCATTTGTTATTAAAACTTCAGAAAGTCTTCCTGATTGAATTCTTGATATAGCTGTTGCTGTTGTTCCTCCACCAACTGGAGGATCTATTGTAATTGTTGGAGGTTGATAATATCTGTCTCCTTTATCGGTGATTCCAATATTTAAAATAGAACCTGTTGATATAATACATGTTGCGATAGCACCAGAACCATTACCTCCAGTGATAGTCACTGTAGGTGGCTCTGTATAACCATATCCAGTATTTGTAATTAAAATCTCCTTTATTGATTGAATACCTCCGACAGAAGTTGTTATTGCTACGGCCGTGGCAGTTTTTGAATATTGCGATGTTGGGAGGGCACCTAATATTCCACTTGTATCTGGATCTCCTCCAGGATCACTAATTGTAACAGTAGGTATTTCAGTGTATCCTGAACCATCATCTAAAAGAACAACTTTACTGACTCCAGTAAGAGAACTAACTGATGCTTGACATTCTGCAGTTCCTCCAAAAGCAACCAACTTTAGATCGGTAATATATCCAACGTCTTCTAAAACTTCATCAATTTCCGAAATGCCGGTATCAATTTCTTCATCTTCATATTCAAAGAGTTCGCAAGATATCTCATAAACATAATTTTTTCCTAACTGATAAAAGGGTTTTTCAACTTCAACTCTCTTAATTTCAAATAATCTTTCTCCAAGTGGAAAATAAACTAAGTCTCCTTCTTTGGGTCTATCAACAAATACTAAATCTTCTCCTGGATAGTATATTTGAGATACTGACATTATTTCTGCCAAATATGGAGAAATAGATTCTTCAAATCTTTCCTTTGAAATAACTAAAGATATTTCATTTTTGAGTCTTAAACCAAATTTGGTCATAAGATCACTACCTGGAGCATATCCATCATAGTTGTTTAAATATGCTTCAATTATAAAACTTGAATCAAATTTTGATGATTGAACTTCATTTAATATATTATCAGTTTTTAAAAGTTTTCTTGGAATATAATAAACTTCTATTCCATAAATTTTTAACTGCTCATTTATTAAGTCTTGTACAAGACCTTGTTCTCCAGATGATCCTTGAAGGAAAAAGGGATTCAGTGCCATAATTAACCAATCAAATCTAAAGGTGGTAATTCATATTCAGATGCCATTCTTTGTTTAATATCATCCAATTCTCTTTCTGCATCTTCATATATTTGTCTTCCATTTAACTCAATACCCCCAGGAAGTTTAACTCCATTAAACTTAATCAAATTTTGTCCCCATTGTCTTTTTATCAATGAAGTAAGATATTTTTTTACAAAAGAATCATTGTATATTTGATTGAATGATTCTGGATCTAGTGCCCTATAGCAATCAATCACAAAAAATGTATCTTTAGATTGTGCTTTCCAATCTATATCCAAATATAATCTATCTTGCCTTTTATTAAATCTTACTTGTTTTTCCGTTGTAAGTAAAAAATCAATATCTTCAAGATATGATTTAGTCATTGCATATTGCAAAAGATCAACGGAATTGAAATAATATAAATCGTTCAAAAATAATTGATATTTTATGCTGAACATTCCACCAGAAATTGAACTGGTATCAAATTTAAATATTTTTTCAATTCCAATTACTGAATCTGGAACTTGAATAAAATTCGATGTTTCATAAAAGTTTGAAGTTATAGTTCCCAATCCACTTATATTTGTTGAAGTTCCTGTTGTTGTTACAATACCAACCCCATCTGTTCCATTTGCTCTTCCTCTGTCTAAATCGTCTTGAGAAATTTTGTACTTCAAATACATTCTCTCAACACCGTCATAGTGACGTTCATTGAAATATTGAATTGTATCATCGACCAAATCATCGATTTGATCATCATCTACATTAATTTCTAATACAGGAGCACCTAATCTTCTTAAACAATAATCAATTAATTGCTGCCTACTACTTGGTTTTGACATTAGTAAACACCTCCATCAATAACACTAGTCCAGGTAACAATTCCTGATGGTTCATCAGTTGTTAATATAAAATTACTCGTTTCTATCGCAGTTGAAGTGTTTCCAGTACTTACTAATTTTCCATCATTATCAAAATATCCTATACCATTTGGACCATTAAAATTATTTTGATATATTAAATATTCCTGGACATATAAATCGGATCCTACATATAAGTCACCTCTAAAAGTGGTGACTCCAGTAACATCAAGATTCTGAGTCGTTGTTGTGTCGGTTACATTTATATTTCTTACAAATCTAAATGTATCTGTTGTAATAAATTTAGATGTATTTGCATTATACTCTAAAAAGTATCCATCAGCCAAAGATGATGCGTCAACATCACTTAAATCTAAAATTCTAGATACAGATGATCCACTGATATTTGAAAGGACTTTTATTACCCCTTGACCACCAATTCTATCTGGTATACTTGGCATTACCTTGTTACCCCCGGTCTTACTAAAGCCATACCTTCAAATGCTTTATATTTTGTTCCTCCAGAATCCAATCCCCCAATCTCAACCATAACATCATAAACATATCTTCCAGGTTTCAAACTTAATGTTTGCTCATCTGTCAGAGAAAGTTGGATGATGCCAACTTCCGCATCTAAAATTGTAGATGTAAAAGAAACTGATGTGGAACTAGAAGGATTTTTTCTCAGTTGTGCAGTAACACCATATCCAGTAATATTGAGACTAGAATTTGTTCTAGAATCTCCTAAAGCAAAAGAACTTGAAAAATCAAATCCCTGCTCGATCAAGATATTGGATACATAAACTGCCATTATTTTTATGAATTATTATCCTTTAGATATTTATATGAATTATTGAAGCAATCATTTTGACAAAAAATCTTTAAGTAAAGATTTAATTTCTTCAATATCTTTTTTCATATTGTCTAGTTCCTCTTTTTGAGTTCTTTGAGTTTCAATTTTTTTCAGTCTTTGTCCATATCCAACAGTATCATAATTTACAATTGCTCCACTTTCCTCATCTCGATAGAGATGAGGATGATCTTTAACTTTAGTCAGTTTCTTCATTTCAATGCAAGAGTTCTAAGATCTCTAATAATTGGATAATTTGCTTGATCTGTTGATGACATAACAACTTTAATTCTATATCCACTAAAATCTGCCAAATCATTCGCAGTAAATTCATATTCTAAATATTGATTTTTTTCACTTGCAGGAACTCTAACATCAGGTCTTCCATCATTTAATGAAGAATTTACAACTTTTAAAGAACCTTCGGAAGTTGATTCTAAATTATTATATCCTGGGAAAAGTTCAAATTCTTGTTCAATTTCAGTAGAATCTTCTCTAACTAGACTATAAAGAACTCTAATATCTGCTGGATCAGGTCTATATGCAGTTAATATAACTTTGAGAGATGATGCTGGCTGTGCAAGAGTTATCACGTTAGAAACATAAACTGCTTCATGCGGATCATTATTAATAGAATTTGCAGAAGAATCGGTAGAATAATTTGTTACAGGTCTATTAATATTATCTGAAATAAATTCTACAGTAGAATCATTCAAGAATATCATTGGTGAAAGGTTTTCATTAGTTGTATTCAATGTTACTGTAGAATTAAATGATCTCTTTCCTGATACATTAGTAAATGATGATTGATTTAATTCATTGACTCTTGAACAAACCATACGAACAGAATCTAAATAATTTTCTTCATTTGGAATTACAGATTCTACAGTATTTTGAAGATTAAACGAGGTTTCATTTCCATCAATACTAGTTCCTGTTGTAGTTCTAATATTTGCGGAAATTGAAGTTTGTCTTCCTGGAGACAGGATATTAAATCTTGGATTGATTCTATTGAACAGAATATTTTCAGATGCTTTAATTTCACTTCCACCACCAATTAATTCAGTTGCAAATGATACTTGTGGATATGTACCATTTGTTGCCCTATTCAATCCTATCGACTTTCCTTCAATAGTTGATGTTGATGCTCTGTCAACTTCAACATAATATGAATCACTTTCAATTCCAGTATCAGAGATATCATAAGTTACTCCATTAATTCTTCTTAGAGAAATTCCATTGAACTCATACTTCATTATTTGAGAATTAATTTCATGATTTTCCGCAATTCCTTCAACTGCTCTGGAATTGATTGTCAATTGATTAGAAGTTGCCGTGCTATATCCAATAATTTCATCACCAATTTTAACATATCCAATGTTAGTTGCACTAACACCTTGACCTTCAAAAGTTTCAAAGATTGAAGAATCATCAACACTAATGATTCCAGATGCTCCAGTTGTGGATGAAAGTTGTGCGGTTAATACTGCAGGTGCCGTATCAGATATAATATCATTCAATACTAATTTATTATTATTTGCATACATTCCATGATTAAAATGTTGAACTTGCAAATAATTTCCAGAGAAAATGCCACCATCTTCAGTTGAACTTAAAACATCCGTATTGGCAAGAGAAACTGTAGTAGTATCTGTGTCATAATATACAAGATTTCCAGTTGGTATAGACCCCTGAACATTCGTAAGATACAAAGTATCAATATCACCACTAGAGGTAACTGTAATAAGTGCATCTCTACCAGTTTCACTTGATCCATTTGTAATGGAAACAACATCTCCACTTACATATCCAGTTCCTGGATTGCTAACAGTTATTCCAGTAATATCTCCATCAACACCAACACTGCCAATATTTACCGTTAATCCACTACCACTGCCAAAGACATTGGTTGTGCTTCTTGTACCGGTCGTATAGTTCAAACCAGCAACAGTTGCTGTGACACTAGAAGCACTACTTCCTGCAGAAACAATAGTTCCAAAAGAATTTCCTGCTCCTGCAATCCTCCTACCTGCAGTTAAAATTCCTATCAATCCGTCACCAGAAGAAATTGTAGTAATACCAAGAGTTACATTTTTAGGTAATGCTGTAATTGCATTTTCTTGTAAGGTTGGTACATACCCATTACTTGCATCAAGTGGAGGATTTCCAAAATGTACAATACCAGTATTTGTTACGAATTTCGCCTTATAAAGTTTAAATTTAAGATCAGATTCTTGTGCGGGAGTCCATACTGATCCATTTTGAGATTTGAAAAGACTTCCCAATGCAAATTGTCTTGAATATACTTTTGCTTCAGAATCTGGAAGACTTTGAGTATCAATACTTCTCTCCCCCATTTTTGCAGTCCAAACTTCATATTGATCTGAATTAGGTGCAAGTAAAACAACCGCATATTCTTGTCCTGGAGCAAGATAAATTGGATAATCAAATTTTACTCTTGTTGCCACTGATCCATCTGTTGAAGTAACTATTTCACTTGGAGATAAAGTTTTAGATTCTCCAATAGAATTCAAAGTTGGAATTCCTAGTTGAACAGTTCTTATTTGAACTGTAAGTGGTTGATTTCCACTCGGTTTTGATGCGAAAAACAGATCTAGTTCTGTCAAGAATACTCCATTATCATCATCATTATCTCCACTGAAGTCCGGAGCCTCAATGTCTCTACCAACAGTAAAAGTTTGGGCTAATGGATCTCTTCTTCTTACTCTAGTGTTAATAGTAGTTGTAGTAATTGTGGTTACATCTTGCAATGCCCTGAAAGTTCCATTAGCAGTATAAGTTGCATCTCCTGCAGAGATGAGTGTACTGCCTGGCAGTGGAGTTTTGTTTGTAGAACTACTACTTAATCTATAAGTTTTTTTACCGGTAAGAATTCTTGGATTTGGTGCTGGATTTACATGTGGATCTTTAATAAAGAATGATCCAAATAATGTTCCGTTAGAATCTGAAATAAGTCTTACATCCTTTACATATGCAATTGTACCACTAGATTGTCCAACAATCTTAGCACCTTTTTCAATATACCCATTAAAACTTCCCTGCGCTTCTGCAGACAATGAGTTTAAATCAATGTTTATAGTTTTAGAAGACTGACTATATCCAGATGGTATAGACTCTGATGTCACATATGGATTAGTAGAGTATGTTGTTGCTGGAGAGTTAAATTTTCCAGTTTTATGATTTGATGATGCTAATCTAAATGTTCCTATTCTTTTTTCTCCATTATATACTCTTACTGTTTCACCTACTTCAAATGAACCATTAGAAGATCCATAGTTTTGTAAACTATTGGAATTGGCAATTTCAACAAGTTTCGGAATAAAGTCCAGATTGCTGTGATTATCTAAGAACTGATAATGTCTTGCAAGAGGTCTTAAAAGTGTTCCAAAGAAAGAAACATTTCTTGAACGAATATACTTTTCTGTTCCAGAAGAAACAAAAACGGTTTCAGTATTTGATCTTACATCTACTCTTGTTTCGTTTCTTCTTCCTCTAATAGTTCTTTGAACATTTCTTTCAACAATACGGGGTTGAAGTTTAAAAGTTCTTGTCCAAGTATCAGTATCTGGTGAAAGTTTAATCAATCCGTTATATTCGACAATATGGAATGGATTAACATTTTCAACATGAGTTGCAAAAGATTGATTTAACCAATCAACAGAATCGTACTTGAGGGTGACTGTATTGCCAGTTTTTTGAACATTAGAATCTAATAAATTATAATTTTCAGATAAATCCAATTCATTTTCTGCAATTTCAACTGCAGGAATCGGTCTTTGTTGTAAAGAATTTCTTAATGCAAATGGTCTAAGTTCTCCTCCAATAATGTTAGCAGTCGTTAAATTATCATCTGATAGAGATTTATCATTAAAATCATCTACAAATATTCCACTCTTAAATCTATTATTTCCATCAGAATCTTCAATTCTTAAAGATTCTGTATTGATTTCGAGTAAACTTAGAGAAGTAACTCTTTCTAAATTTTCAACTCTATCTTCGAGAGAACCAATGTCTCTCATGGTATATCTTCTATTGTCTATCATGCTGATGGAGGATTCATCAGTATTATACAAATATGCAGGGAGACTAATCTCCGCCAACTGCATTAGATTGACATCTTCATTTGTTGGAGGAACTGGTTCTACAGAAGAAACACCTTTTCTAACAATAACACTTCCAAATTTATCAAGATATACTCTGTCAATTCTTGGAAGATAAAAATCATATCCAATTAAAGATCCTTCTCCTGGTTTTAATATAAACTTGGGATCTGTTCCAAAGTTTCTTGATGAGAAATCAAATGGGGATGATGTTATTCCTGTAAAATTCTGAACTCTTGGTCTAAAATCAAGAGTATCAGAAGCTCTCACTCCTCTTGAACCTATATTTGGAATATCTTCTGAGAATCTATCTGCATCATAACTAAGAACCGTAAACACATCACCACTATCTGATGTAGGAACTGTGTAATGGTCATATACAACTAAAAGTCTTCTTTCTGGAATTTGAGATCCAACTCTAACTAATCTTGAATAGTCATAATATTCATTTTTTTGTCCTTTGTCTAAAATGAAGTTATTTGTAATATTTTTATATTTTCCAAAAGTTATTGCCTCTACCGTAGAAATAATTCCAGATTCTTTAAATGTTACATTTTCTCCTACAGAGAATTTTTGACCATTTAAATAAACAATACCAAGATTATTTGAAGATGGTTTTGTGACAATTCTTGCTAATGCTCCACTATCAGAACCAATAATATCTTCACCGATAATTGAATCAGCGTCTACTTGAGATATTAACGGGAACTGGACAATATCTAAAGTTGGGTCAGAAGTATTTGTAGATTCGTATACTGCAAGAACTTTAGAAACATCAGGAACATTTAGAGAAATTTGATCATCTTGAACTCTAAGTCCATAATATGGATTAAAAGTTAATCCATCAGCAATAGAATCACTAGTTCCTGCCCCAGAACGAGAAAGAGTGGAGAAAGTTACAAAACCTACAGCACTTCTTGCATATTCTTTGATTTTACTTTGAATGCCATTCTTTTTGAGAGTTGTATTTATAACAGCGTCACCATTATCCAATCCCGTAATAGTTACATTATTTCCACTTAAAGTGAATGTATCTGATGTTATTGTTCCGATTCCTCCACTAGTATAGTGTACAGAATATCTTTCTTGATCAAATGTTTCAAATGATGCACTAGTAATTCCAGTTACATTAGATAAATTAAACGTTACCGAATTTCCGGAAATAGTTAATCCGGTAATTTGTCTAGTTACAGATAACTGAGATTCAGAAAGATCTACAGATGAAATATTAGAATCTGGAAGATTTGCATAAAGAAACGCATTTTCATTATTTTTTAGTTCTGGAACTGCAAGTTCAATATTGTATGTTCCATTTGATCCAATACCACCTTCAAAAACTCCAGATACAGTGTTGATTGAAGTTACTGCTATTGATACTAAATTTCCTGATATACTATCAACTCTATTATATCTTAAATTTGTTCCATCCTGATATTTAACAACATCCCCAACCTTAATGCCAGTAAAAAGTTTTCCTGGACTTGTTAAAGTAGTTCCTGCAATACTAACTTGACTAATTCCTTGAATTTTCTTTCTACTCAGAACAGTATCTGCAGTAAATGGGGTTGAAACTAGTCCAGTTTGAGAAACGGATTTGATATCCCTAATTCCATAAACAGTAAACTCTTTAATACTCAATGCAGTATCAACACCATTAATTGTCACCTGCTCATCAGCAACAAAAGTTCCTGATGTTTGATAGATATTTAAAGACGTGCCACTGCCTGCAGCAACTGCATATCCACTTGCACCACTACTTTTTCCTCTTATAAAAGAAGTTTTAGGAATTTCTGTACCGGTTACACTTCTGTTAAATGTTAAGTTGGTGTATGTCTGAATATCATAAAGATATAGATCCCATTGAGTTGCTGCACCAGAATATGCTGCATCAGTTAAATTGAAAGTATATACTCTTGCTTTACCAATAACACTTCCACCACTTCCGTCCCCTTTAAACTGAGACTTTAATTCAATTTCTGCATTTTCTTCTGCTGCACCGGCAACATTATTAACTCTCAAAAGATGTCCCATCTCAAAAGGAACATTAGTAGATGATACATTTTGAGTATCTCTTGGTTTTTCAACGTCAATTGTTACTGTTGAATCTAAATCAACATCATATCCAGCAACATATGCTTTTCCAGGTGACACCTGAATACACATTAAGTCGTCAGATGGAATATTTCCTTCTTCTGTAATTTCATTTTCTAAAAATAAACCATCATTATCAATTCTATTATTTAAGGAATCGAGAATATTTAATCTAAACTCATCAACCGCATAATGTCCAGATTCGTCAAAAGTTCTTTCTGCAATATAATCTCTGATGATATTGTAAACAGTTTTATCAACTACTTTTTTTATCTTCCCATCATCAACTCTAAGAATTTCTATGAAATCAGTATCATTTAAATCTGTTAATAACTTTTTAGTTAAAGTTAATGAGATCTTAAATCTATCGGCACCAGGTGCCGCAAAATTTGTAAATCCTTTTGCATTATCGTATAATGTTTCATCGTCTTTGGCAGAAACTATTGTTTCTTCTACTTTCAATCCAACTCTATATGATGGATTATTTGTATAGTAATCCAATATTAAAGTTTGTTTAGAAACATTGACGAATGTTCCTCTTACAAAATATACCCCATTATCGATAGATGCTGAAGAACCAGTCGATGTTGCATTTAAAGAAATCAAAGATGCAAATACTGTTCCGGAAGGTATTGTAGTATTTCCATATACTACATTTTCACTAGAAAATAAAGATTCTCCATCTTGGAATACTAAAGTTTCTGAATCAGTACCTGCTTGAGAATATTTTACATATATTGTTACATCGTCTACGAGATCGCTTTCATTAGTTAAAACTACATTTTTAACTGTAGCAGTTACTCCAGAAGATTGTCCCGTTATAGTTTTTCCAATAAAATTTTTAATATAAACAGAAATGTCAATGCCTAAATTTATTAAATTAAGTTTTACGGCAGAATAATCGTTATCAAAGGTTATGGATCCAGGAAGAACCATGGAACCTTCTTTAAAAATATTATTGCCAAAAGACTCTACTTGATTTTGTAAGATGGACTGGAGAGTTGTTAATTCTCTAGCCTGAACTGGATATCCTGGTTTAAATAAGACTTTATGAAAGTTTTTATTCTTATCATAGTCATCATAATATGGGCTGATATTTAAGTCGGTTTTTTGTGCCATCTTTTTTAGAATTCCAGAATGATTTTAACGTCTTCTTTTTGTCTAGAGTCTCTCTGAACAATGGGTCTATTGTCAATGTAAATTATATCCCCCGTCTTTTTATTTATCTCTGGATTTGCAAGTCCATTTGTAAAAGTAACTCCCAAATTGATCTGCTTCGAATTCAATATCATAACACTACCATTTATTGGATTGATTGTTCCTATGGAAAGTGGATCTGTAGTATTAAATCCTACTATATTTTTACTGAGATTACTATGTACTTGATCAGTTTTATTTCCAAAAGATAATGATCTATCTTGATAATATTTTAAAATCTTAGTTTCAGTGTCAAACGAAGCAACATATCCCTTTGCAACTTTGCCGTCATTTTGTGTTTGTGTTATTTCATCACCAACAGTTACTGATATTGAGTCTGTAAGTGCAATGGAGTAGAGAGATGAAAATGTATTACCAGTAAATGTAACTCCCGTTCCAATTGTTGAAGAAGAAAAAGTTTCTGGATTTTTTATAATCCCAACTTGAGAAAATTTTGTGTCTATAGGAAAATCTTTAGTTGAATCGTCAAACCTTGCATACATTAATACTTTATCAGTTCCTAATTCTGTGTAAATATCATATCCATGACCTTTGGAAGGTGGAATAATGGGTATTAACTTAGAACCTGTTCCTGATGTTTCACTTAAATCCAAAACTCCATAAGTATATCCTTTACCTCCATTTGTAACAGTTACTGAAGTGATGCTACCATCAGTTACATCAATAGAAGCAGTTGCTCCGATACCATCACCTAAAATTTTTATACCAGACTGTGTTCCATTGGTATATCCACTTCCCCCATTTTCAACATATACTGCCTTAATCTGATTGTCATTACTTTCAGAGTTTCCTCCTTCTCTAATGACTGTATAATCTGAACTTGTCTCCCAATCATTAGGAACAACAATATATTCCGTAGAATCGAATTTAATAACGTCTGCTGGAGATATACTAAACAAATATTTCCATCTATATCCATCAGAATATTTTACTGGTTCTGGATCAGTGTGTGTCGGTTCAATTGAAGAATTTGGAACAGTTGGATCAATACCAGAAGTTCCATTTTCTATACAGACATAAACTTTAAAATCACTCGTAATCACGTAGTAATTTGAATCATATAATCTAGCACTTTTTCCTTTAGGTGATAAATTGTCCGATCTATAATCATGTCTGTACATATCATAGGAATTATTTTCAACCCACTCAATTTTTCTTATAACCCTTCTAGCATTTTCTGTGGTAATTTTTTTCCCAAACAGACTAGTATCTCTATAATGAGATCTATATTGAAAATTATCTGTGGGATTATTTGCGGAACTTGTATTCCAATCAGAAGTTCTACCAAATCCAGTTGCGGTTGGATTTGATAAACCTAAAAATGCATAATAAGAATTATTACTGATAGACTCTACAAAAGAACCAGCATTCAATATTCTAAATTGATCTGTTACGAATGCAGCCATATTGATAGTTTTTTAGATATTTATACGATAATTTTATATTTCAATTTTGGGAAGTGCTCCAGTTTTTCTAATTCCAATTCCTCTTCTTTGAATCGTTGGGTATGTTGAAAGACCAGAAACAATATTTCCAGTAACTCCGATAGATATTGGACTTGAGGATCTTGTTCCTCCAGATAATCTTCCCCATGAATATTTTCCGACTGGATTTGATGCATTTCCAGTTGTCCCAATTCCGATTATATTAGAATCCGATTTTACATTACAAGTTAAGATTCCTATTGTAGAACTATAAGACCAATCTGAGATATAATATATATTGTCTAAACATGTGGTTCCGATACCAACAATTTCAGAATCTGAACTATTGATTGATGTAACTCCACTACCAATTTGAGTATCATAGATGTAAATAGGATATCCAGTTGATAATCCAGTAAAGTTATTGCTGGCAATCGTGAATTGAAGTGCTAATGGATTTCCTCCTGTTCCTGTAGTTGTTGTAATTCCAGTTACAATACCTGAGAATCCTTCAATATTAGTAAATCCTGTAATTTTTTCAATAAGACCGGTCGAATATCCGACTGTAGAAATCCCATTAATAACCAGTGCATCGCATGGTGTGGAGTTATCAGTATATCCATTATCCGTTTCATAACTAAACAGTTCAGAGTTTTCAATAAACACTTCAGTATCAGATGTAGATACGTCTTTAATAATTCTTGCCGTTGGGAAGACTAGAGATTCCAATGTATCTCTCGATTTACTTACAAATTCTCCATTAATTTTTCTATCTGCTTTTTGTTTAGTCCAAGAAAGTGGTCTATAATTTATTTCATCAATTCCAAGTCCAAAATAACGATCAGTTTCAAATTTATCGGAGAATGATAAGTTATAAATCGTTCTCTCATCTTGTGTTATTGTACTTGGATATGAATTGTTACTTATAACCTGAACAATATCTCCAGTTTTGAGAGTTTCTTTTATATCTACCTGATTAGAGTCAACTCCTTTAACTCCTCTGTAAAAATAAATTTCAACTTCATCTTCAGGTAACGGTGCTTTTGTAAAGATGAATGATGTTCCACCCTCAAAAATGTAATTTGTTACTGGTTTTTGTAAAACACCATTTATAAAAATTACAAGAACATTATTAATATTTTGATCTACAGGAGAACCATCTTCAGCCTCAATACTGAGAAGTTCTCCATTATAAAGAAGTGGGAATCTAACTCTTGATCCATCTTGGAATTGTTTTATTGAATCAATGTAATCCAACTCTCCAAATGTCCAAGATGCAAAATTATCAGAGTATGTATCGACTACAGTGACTGTAAAATCGGATAATGGGGATGCTAAAGAAACATCTGTAACTAATCCTACAGGTTTAAATACATCACCTCTTCTAAACTTGTATCCAGGTCTTGAGAACTTGAATTCAGTAACTTCAAAATAAGTAGACCCTATTCCAGTAGTTGAAGATCCTCCAACTTTAATATCCATTAACAATCCAATTCCAGTATCGGTAGTTGAACCAATTCCCTCTCTATAAACTCCTGTAATAGGAAGATTATCATACGATGGATCAGATACAAATATTTGTGGATTGTTATATCCAGTTCCACCAGTACCAATATTGAAAGAAAGTGTTCCCCCAGCACCAACATTTGCTGTTATTGATGCAAGATCTCCAATATGTCCTTCTTCAAAGACGGTTACTCCAATAGAAACTAATCCATTATATCCAGAACCGAGATTATCAGTTGTTCCCAGTCCAACCGATACGATAGATCCTCCAGCACCCACAACAGCAGTTACAGAAGCACCTACAAGTGGAGCAAAACCAAGTCCTGGAGTAGATCCATAAGAAACTATAATTCCACCTCTAGGAGTTTCATTTTGATTTGTATCATAATCGGAGATTATATATTGAAGTGGATCATCTGGATTAGTAATTCCAGAAAATTCTGCAGTTGTTATTCCTGCAACAGAATCTTCTAAAATTTCATAATTAAATGTGGATGGATTGTTCTGAGTTTTTGGTGATTGATAAATGCTATTAATAAAAATAAGACCATTTGAACCCTCTGTTCCAATTCCAGTTGTATTGGCACCACCAACTTTTAAGGTGAAAGTTCTTCCAATTCCAGTAAATTCATCCGATATATCATCATAAACTTTATTATTATCATAATTAGATTTTAAGAATACTCTACCACTGAATGATGAAGTTTCGAAATCTAAATTATTTTTGGTTTTGTCAATTTGTGGATTTCCTCTTGGAGGTTCGGTAAAATAAATTGCATCGTCTACAATATTAAACGATCCTTTATAGATTGTTACTGCAGATGAATCGGAATGTGTTGATGCAGAAGAACCAACGAATCCTCTATCAACTTCTACCAATTTTAGAGATCCACTGTTTGTAATTGGGCCAACATTAGTTGTTCCTAATCCAACATTAGTCACTCCCATATATTCATTATCAATCAATAATATATCTTTTGGATTGATGCTAGAAATTCCTGTTAAAGAAACAATAGTGGTACTAATTCCTAGTGAACCTCCAACATTTCCAGATAAACTATGTGCTATTCCAGTAAATGCTAAAGGATATTGAACCAATTCATCAATAGTAATGATACATTTAGAATTTCTTTCTGCCATAGTAAATCTATGTGCATTTCCTTCTCCAAGAGAGGTAAAAGTTGTTCCAATACCACTATATGCTGCTCCAACAGTCGTTGCAACTTTAAATGTATCTTCTGTTAATTTAATTGCATATACTGTAGATGGTAATTCTCCACTAGGAGTAACTATTGCACTAGTTCCAACTCCAACAAATGTTGAGTTGGGAGTATATATTAATTCTTCTCCAGTTACAAAGAAATGATTTGGAATTGTAAATATACCAGTTGTTGCTGCCAGAGAAACTGAATTTGGATTGAACTCTTTTGAGAAAATAGGTATATTATTTTCTCTCAATACGAAATTATTTTTATTAATTCTATCCAAATTAATTGCATTATAGAATTTTTCATCAATACTTTCCGTCACTGAACCATAATTTAAATCCGGATAATCATTTACAGAATCTAAATCTGTGTACAATAATTTACTGAATACTTCAATATCAATTTGACCAACTTGAGATGCGTCTGGATAGAATTTAATAATCATATCACTTCCAGTTATTTCTCCCCCAAAAGTTCCAATTCCTACTGCACTATCTAAAATTTCTGTGCTTCCTACCGAAATTAATGGAGACTGTTGAATGTATACATCAGTGCCATCATGTACGGTCATAATCTGATGAAGTGCCTTTGTTGAACCTGCACTTACTTGAACTAATGTTTTTGATGCATTAAAAAGATTTTTATTTGTAGATTCGATAGTTGTTGCAGCTGCTGAAACCGTGGAAGTATAATTTGAACTATAGATTATACTTCTTTCTTGTCCATCAGATTGTCCTGAGGATTTAATTCTATAAGTACCTATTCCAACTGAAGTCGTACCAAATCCAACAATATTGGTTTGTATTTCAATAGCATTTGAAGAATTATTTCCATGCGTTAAAGAAAAAATTCCACTATCTAAATTTGGATAGAAAGTTCCTATTTGATTTCCAGTGAATGAACTCAGAGCAGATCCATCAATATAATATTCAGAAGTGAATGTATCTGTGCCATCATGTGTTATATACAATCTTATGTAATTTGTATCTTTAGTAATTGTATCCAAAACTAAAGCATTTACATATAAAGATTCAAAATTGGAGGAATCTAAAGAAACAATAGTTGTGGTTCCAAGTCCAACCGATGTAGTTTTAGTTCCAATTAAATCGACAAATCCAACAGATTCTGTTCCGACCCCAGAGTCAAATACTTGTTTAATGACTTTTACATTATAATTTGTATCATATGGATCCACTGGATAGAATCTTAAAAATGTCTCTTCAAATTCATTAGTATATAAATCAAAAGAACCATATTGTTCTCCAACTAAATGTAAACTTGTTGATCCAAGACCAACTATAGATTCATTTTCAACAATAACAGTGTCAACTCCATCACTAAGAATAGTTACATCAGTCAATTGAATTTCACTACCATCTTCACTAGTTACTCTAAAAAGGTAATTGTAATATGTTTTATCATCTACTTCTTCTATAGATAAAAATTCTGTATTTTGAGATTCTGAATTGGAAAATTCATTACTAATATCATCAATATTCAAAACATTCATATTTTTTAGTTCAACATAATCTGCAATTCTTTTGTTTTGAAGTTTTATAAACTTTGATTTTGAATCAACTACATCAACATCAATAACATTATCAAAGTTATTAATAGTGTCTACTCTCTTTTTATCAATTACATCATAAACAATTGTGAATCCATCATTAGATTTTCCTAAACCAGCATTGACATTAGAAGATACTTGAGTATCTGCAAAGTTCTTAAGTCCACTTGTGTGAACTAAACTCTCAACTGGAGATTGTTGGTCCTTATAAGTTATAGAACTCTTTACAGAATATGAGAGATTTTGGTAATAATCATTATTTGGAGTAACTTGGTAGTCTTCGCTCAACTTACCAGTTTCATTATCCCAACCAATATTTTTCAGATTGGAATATCCTACATTAAAAAATCCTGAAACTTCATCGATTGTGTTTACTGTAGCAATATTGCCGGATTGATTTCCAACAATAACTTCACCGACCGATAAATCATATTGACCAGAAACTTTTAAAGTATTTTCATCACTTGCCGACACTTTCAAATCTCTGACTGTTCCATTCGAAGATAGAGTTTCTCCGATTAAAAATTCTGATATTTTTTGGGATATTTCAAAAACAGGATAATCGGCTTTATTAATAATAGTTCCACTAAAATCTTGAATCGTTTTTGCGATTCCAGTATTTGTGGTAAGACCACTAATGTTTATTGTTACTTTATCATTAATTGATGATGTTGAATCATAATTAGATACAGTAAAAAACTTATATCCATAATCTGAAGAATTGAACCCATCTCCATCAGAACTATATTTCTGTATTCCTTCAATAAAGACCAAATCATTAACTTTAAATGGAGCAACTCTAAAAGTGGTTCCTGTTCCAATAACTGGAGTAGATATATAGCAAGTAAAAATTCCAGAATTTGAAGATTCTACTTTTTCAATAGAAATGCCATTGCTATTATTGATTGTAAATAATTCTACAGTTTCATCAGGAAGACCCTTAGGTGGCACTACAATTTCTGCAGAATTTATGGCATTTTCAGATACACTAAAGTTTATTAGTCCAGAATTAATAACACTTCTATCGGTAGAATTTACAATTACAGAATTTGGTGATGATGTATATCCACTTCCTCCACTAATAAGTGATATCTGATCAATAGTATTTGTGTTTTTTAGTGTAATCTTTGGAGATATATTAGCTTTAGGTCTAAGAGTTTTATCTGACGAGTAAGTAAATCTATTACTAATAACTTTAGTTTCTTTTGTCGAACCAATTTTATTTGACTTGACATTTACAATTAAGTCAGATCCAGAAGTTGAGTTTGTAGACTTTAAAGTTGGCAATCTCTTATATCCAGAACCTGAAGATAAAATATTCAAAGAATTTACAGAACCAGAAGATAAAGTTGATGTTGTTGAGTATTCTAATAAATCACATTCTGTTGACCCATAAGAAACTCTTTCTGGTTTTTTGGTTAAATTTATATTGAATGTTGTTGTTCCTATTCCACTAATCACATATGATCCATTATAATCACTATTAACAAATTTTATAGAAGAACAATTTACTACATCAATATCGGAGTTAATTAAAGTTCCATTTTTTTCTAATGTATAATATAAATTTTGAGGAATCTTAGAATCATAATTGATTGTTAGTGACGCATCTGAAGAAACTCCAACTGTTCCCACTCCAGAAACATTAAATACTGAAGATTCTCCTGTAGAAATAAATTGGTGCTCAAATTTAGAATCTGTATAGATCTTAAGATTATAACCAGATAAAGAAGAGTCTGTTAAATCAAATTTTAAATCATTATTCTCAATTGGTCTCAATCTTGGATTTATCAACGATAATGTTTGGGAAGAACCACCAGTAGAAGTAAATCCTATAGTATTTGGGGGATTTTTTTGAGAATCAAGATATGTTTCACAAAGTTTAAATTTGTTATCATTAACTTTATATACAAAGTATTCCTCATATCCACTATCTTCATAAAGAACTTTATCACCAGTCTCTAAACCATGATTTGTGATTGTAATTTCATTTGTAGTTGTACTAATACCAGTGGAATTGAATCCAATTGGATTTACAACAACCGCATCAATTTCAGACTTATAAAGCACTCTAACAGCAGTTGAAGTGCCAATTCCTACTGAAAGATTTGGTTTTACATTTAAAGATATAGAATCTCCATTTTGAAGACTGTGTGCCGTAGAGACAGAAACAGTTACTTGATGTTTTTCAACATCTCCAGATATTTGGGTATAATTTGACTCAAGTAAATATTGATCATTGTCGTCCCCATTAGAATGGAAATATAATTCTTCTCCATTTATAGAAGTTTTTAATCCAATAAGATTTGGATTTTTGTTAACGACAAAGAGATTTGGAAATGTATCAATAAAAACTTGTGATGCGACCAATCCATCAGTAGAAACTATTAAAGTTGTTCCAGTCCCAACAACATAAGTAATAGATTGATTGGTTTTAAATGGATGATTATCAATATAAATTCCTTTAGATGGAATACTTCTAGTTACATTAGAAATATTACCAAAAACAAATGATGTACTATATCCAACACCATCAATTGTAGAAACACCGACAGATTCTCTTGGATTGAAGAATACTTTATTGTTTATTTTAGATTCAAATTTATCTACAGATTTGGAAATAGTAAAAGAGTCCGGTAAGAAAGAAACTGCCGCACCTATCGTATGCAATGTACCTACTGATCCTCTTTCAATTCTTAAAATGTTTTCATTTCTGAATATACCCAGAACTTTTAAGGTTTCCGTTCCAATACCAATACTACTACCAACTGATATTTGCTCTGGAATTGGTGCAACATAAATTTCTGTTGTAATTCCGGATGACGTTATTGTAGATAAACATCTTCCATTTGTATAGGAGGGAACTGAAATCTTATGTGTCCCATTTAAAGATGAAAGATTTGTTGAAAACCCGGATATTGTAACATAATCAAGATTAGAAAGATTGTGATTTGGTAATATTGAAACTTTTATTCTATTAGGAGAGTCCCAAGTAAAAATGGAATTTGGATAATAACTTGAGTTAGTATTTAATTCTGTAATTTGCTTTCCTTTAATTGAAGCAACACTAACATCCAATCCACTTCCTGAAGTGTTTGTATTATCAAAAACAAGTTGATCCCCAACCTTATAGTTGGATCCTGAATTCTGAATTTCTATCGATTCTATTGATCCTGATGTTACGGATGTTATTTCTATTTCTTGCTCTAAAACATCACTAGTCTCATTTACAAAATCATAATCAGCATTATTTTCAGATACTTTATATGGTAAAGTATTTCTCAGTAAATTTGAACTGTTAAAATCAAATGACTGATTTAAATCAGAATCTGAAATTAATTTTGATTTGTACTTATTTCCTATAAAATATGGAAATTGATTTATTGTTGCATGGTATGCATAAACTCCATTTGGGAATTGTTCATTTTTTTCATATCTTCCATTATGTTCATCCAAATCTCCACTTCTATTAAATTGATAATCTTCCACAAAAAATCCATTATCAAATCCAGAAGGTCTATCTACAACATTTGATACATTAAGAACGTATCCTGATTGTAGTTCTTTTATTCCCAATGTATTTTCTGGATCAGAATATCCATATGGTCCATATATTGGATTGCCATCATAAGCCCACCCAATAATTCCAGATAATTTATCATTCTCTTCTAAGAAAGAATTTCTTAAGTCTTCAAAATATTTCGATACTGAATATTGAAGTTTATCTTTACCTTCCAATAAAACTTCTCCAGATACAAATCTTTTACTATTCTCATTGACACGTAACTTTCTTATTTGAGGATCTAAGAATAGATTTTTTCCGGAGGAAGTGATAGTTATTTTTGTACTATTTTCATCATATCCAATGCCAGGATTAATGATTTTAACTTCTGATATTTGTCCATTATTGACTATGGCTCTCAATTCTGCTCCTGTACCACTTCCAGAAACAACTAAATCTGGAACTGAGTAATATTCAGAACCAACATAACTCAAAATAACGTTATTAATTTTGCCATCAATAATAACTGGTGTTAATTGTGCAGATTTTCCATTTTTTAATGTTATATTTGGATTTTTTTTAAAATTTAATATTGTAGATCCATATCCAGTTCCAGTCTCATAAACATATGCGTCTACAATTTTACCCTTTACGACTGGTGTTGTAATTAACTCTTGATATTGTTGTGTTATTGTTCCAAACCCAACACTAGTATATTTGATAGATATAGAAATGTCTGGATATTTGAAATATTGGTATCCAGTTCCGGTGCTACTTAGTGCTTCATATTTTTTTCTTTCATAATTTGAAATGATTGTTCCTCCAACTCCAGCATTGCACAATCTAAAAGAGTCATCATCAACTTTTAGGACATAATATTGATTCGTAGTTGTAATTCCAGATATAGAACCATTTTCATAACTATATTCTACAATTTCTCCATCATTAAATCCATGATTTTTAAAATTGATAGAATTATTAGTCGTTGATATTCCTGCAGGTTTAACAATGAGTTTTCTGTTTGTATATCCCTCACCACCATTAAGAATTTTGATGTATGAAACTTGATTTTTTACTGATGCTGTAGAAAATTTATGTGTTCCTGAAGATCCTGTGTAAATTCCTACGGTGTTTATTCCAGATCTTTGATCATTTAAAGAATAATATAATTTTATAGTTTTATTATTAGTAACTCCAACAAAATATGATGAATTATCTGGAAGATCAATGTTATCGGATATTGTTCCAATCTTTATAGGATTATTTCCCAAAGAATTATATACAATTTCCTCACCATTGACAAAATTATGGTCAGTTAAAAATGCAATTTGATTGGTAGTTTGATTGACTCCACCACCACTGGAAAATTCGTCCGCATTAAATAAAACCTCTCTAGATCTTTTAACTAATACGGGGTCAATTACTGCTCCAGTGCCATTTCCTCCAGTAATATCAATTGAAACGATTTTGTCTATATTATAATCTTGAGAATCTACATATACTTTTTCAAAATTACCACTAACAACTGGTTGAATTTTTGCCACACTTCCAAGTCCAGCTGCAACTTCAATGATAGGTGGATTTATTACGTCAAAATTTTCACCCCCAGAAAGAATATCAACATTTTCTATTGGACCATAATGAACTACATCTTCAGATTTATAATTATGAATTTCAACACCATTAATTAACATCCCAACTTTTCCTGGGGATGTTTCTGTTTTAGTTTCTTCTTTAATATTTTTCTCTAAAGGAAACTTTCTTAAAATCTTTTGTACTCCAAAAGTAGAATCTTTTTGAGAATATAGAGTAAATGTGTGAGTCCCAACACCCGATTGTGGGATTAAAAATGTTTTACTAGATCCAGACTCAATAAAAAATGGAGAACTATAAAGTTGAAACTGTTTATTAGTCAAAACTTTAACATAATATGATCCGGTTTCCAATCCAACCAATGATTCCGTTTTTGGAGAATAAAAAATTCTATCTCCAGTTAAGAAAGGTACATCAGAATCTACCTGTATGGTATTATAAATTCCATCTGAACTAATACCACCATCAAATTTAAGATTATCTTGAGAATTATTAATTGTAAATGATTTGATGGTTTCGTCAATATTATGACGATAATTTGATATATTATTTTTTTCTTCTGATGGTAAAGAATTTGATGCTAGATAAGCATACTCATCTTTATCAACATAAAGATTTAGTATATCAGACAACAAAGATCCACTTGCAAATTCGGATCCTGAAGAATTTGTTTTATTTAATTTTCTTCTTATATCATATAGCTTAGTTGAATCTAGTGTTGGTTGATTTTCCAATCCATTAAGTGTATTCCCATCAATAGATGTAATGTAAGTGTTTGATGAGACTACAGTTTCACTGTCTCTTTCTAGTATTTCAATCTCATCCCCAACTTTTAAACTTGACCTATCAATGGCAGATCCTAATTCATAAGTGGCATTATTTAAAATTTGATGTCTTGTACTCGTATTGTATATAAAAGAATTTGCAAAAATTTCTTTCCAATTTGCATTCGTATTTTTAATCTTATCTCCAAGATTTTTGATCGTAACTATATCACCCTCATCTACCTTAAAGTTTTCACTTTCTTCTACTAAATCCTTTATGACTCCAAGGAGTATTAACTCTACCTTTTTGGATGTATCACCATCTTCATATGAATAATAAGTATCATTAGATCTAACATTTGATGTAGATAAAATTGTGGTATTGATGCCACTACATCCAAAGAACTGATTAACAGTTTTACTTGTATATGAAATTGTATTATTTTCGGAAATTAAAGTTCCTGATTCTGGGAAACTTAATGTAGAATCTACTGTTAAAATAGAGGATCCTGCCGATACACTTTCAGTTAATTTTGTGTTTGGGGTAATTTCAAAACTTCCTTCGACTGAAGATGAATTTTCATCATTACCAACATACAATTCAATTTTATAATAAGTTTTACCTTTCCTTGTAAAAGGTTCTATTGCAGAAATTGATGCATTAGTACCTTCATCTGTAGTTTTTGTAAGAGTCTGTCCAACTATTTTTGTAGGTTCTCCAGATATTACTTCTACAATTCCAATCTCTCTTTTAACATAATTTGCAGAAGAAGGTTTGATCAAATAATCTTCTAGATTTATAACGGAAGGAGTTTCCCCAAAAATAACCTTAAAAAGAATTTTGATGGATTCATCTGTTCCTTTTGAAGCATAAAAATCCTTTGCCCTTCTTATGAAGTTTCCAGCATTAATTTCGTCCACTAATGAAATATTTTCAAATCCTGGTGTAAATGTGGATTTTAATTTTTTATAAAATTCCTTTAAAAATAAAGAACTTAAATTTTGAACAGAAGAACTTGATGCGTGTTCTGCTGCAGTTGATGTTGAAAATACTAACTCTTCATTATCTAAATTTTGATGGTAATTTGTAATACCACTGAACCCACGAATACATCCTGTAAAAGAATTTGTTGTAATTCCGGTATATGTAATGATCTCATCATCTATTTTAAGAAGACCATACTGATTTGGAAATCCTTTAGTGCTAGAAACATTAACGATCGTTTCTTCGGAATTTAACGAAGTACTTAATGTAGTATTATCAACAATAACTTCAGGTTTTAAATTATCTAACTTTAAGTATTGATCTAAATTATCACTAATATCAATTGGACCACCTTGATATTCTTGAGAGATATAATATTGCTTTAAAAATTCTAATGCCTTTGGACTTTCGTCCAAGACAAATTCTGGCAACTGATTGGAAACTATATCCTGAATCTTTACTCTAGATTCAATTCCAGTCTGTATCATATTACTTTCTTATTGAATTTCCGTTTGAATAACTTGATGTGTAGAAATCATTAACAAATCTGGTTCCTGATATTTCATCACCAGAAGCAACTACATCTCTTACCATATTTATTGTGCTTTTTGGAATGCTTAATGAAATGTACAAATCTCTAAGACCAACAACATCATTAGATTCTGGGAATGCTTGAATCTCTATAATATTATTAGGAGATGAAGTTTCTGTAATGTTTAGTGTATTGATAATAATCTCTCCCTTCAAATAATCAACTGTTCCAACATTTTTAACAACAGTAATCATATCTCCATTGTCATTAAACTTGAATATTGAAAGATTTCCTGTTGTTGCTCCAATATTATTTGGTCTACGAAGAAAAACTCCTCCAGCATCAGATGCATTAGTTATACTCAAACCACCAGAAACAATATTAGGAGTATCTGTAAAATAAACTGTGGATGATTCACCGGCAATTTTAAATCCTGTAGATTTAATATTGGATCCTTGCGGATTCGCATGAAATCTATTTCCAAAACACAGTTCATACTGGGTAAAAGTATTCAACAATACCTTTAAATCTCTGCGAATAATAACTTTCGTGATATTTGATGTAATTGCATTATCCGTATTATCAATAACTTGCTGTATTTTACTATATCTAACTCTTCCTCCAAATTTATTTAAATCCAATGATTCTGAATATTTCTGAAGAGAATCAATAACTAATGTCTTTAAAGAATCTGAACTTGATACTTGAGAATAGTTATAATAAACAGAACTATCCAGTTCAACATAGAGTATCTTGAGATCTACTATTTTTTGATTTATACCAGAAACTGCGTATTGCTTCAATTTAGAAAGAATCTGAGTTTTATTGAAGTCGGAAACAAAAAGTCCATTCTTTGGTTTGATGCTGATTTGTACCGTGCCAAATTGTGGAGGATCCATTTGCTCCCCACCAACTACAGATACAGATTCTGTATTTGGATATATTCTTTTTATAATTGCCTCATAATCTCTTGATGTAACTGCCCTATATTGAGAAGAGTACAATCTTGGAGCATAATATTTGATTGAATCTATGGGCTCAATATCTCCACCATTAATTGATGATTGATTTGTTGTGATAGTAACTGTTCCTGGATCAATGACTTCCCCATTTGCAGATTCTAATGAACCTGAGAATGAAAAATTAGAAGCTCCATTACCATCTCTTCCGTCAGTAATAATATAGTTTGCTGTAATATATGTTCCGTCTCCATTTTCTCCCAATTTTTTACCAATAATTCCGTCACCAAATCTCAATTCATATCTTTCATCTTGAACTTCATTAATGAAAAATATTCTTGAATTGCTATCAACATTAAAAATATTTTCGGAAAGAAAGTATTCAATTCCCCTAGTACTTTCAGTACCAATATAAACTCTGAGAGTTGATGTATCAATAAAAGAATTATTTAAAACAAATCTCTGATCTAAAGATCCATCATATAAAAAAGTTTTAGTTAAAAATATTCCTTGATAAACATCAATATTGTTGAATGATACTGTTCCATTCACAACATTTGCTGTTATATCTTCTGGTATGGCAAATGTATATGTCGTATCATTTGCACTCCCTACACACACTATACCTGCCTTAAGGGTGAGTGTAGGAGTATTTACTGCAGTTGATACATTAAATGATATCTGAGCAACTGATGCGGTTCTAGAACGAGGTACGTATCCAATATTTCCTGCAAGAGAAACAACATTTTCTCTCAGAGTTGCAGAATCCAAAAAGGATTCATTCACAATCATATTAGAGTTGAATGCTGTAATATAGGTATTATATGCTAGAGTATCAATTAAAACAGAAAAATTTGACCCCTCAAAGTCAAAATCCGTGAATGTAGAGTTTGCACGGAGATAGTCTTTGATAGAAGTTTTTATCTGATCAAAATCTAAATTTGTATATTTTGTAAAAGGCATTTTATCTCGTTGCCTCTAAGAGGAATGAATATTCTTGTGTTGGAAACTCTTGTCCGATTATATCAAATATAACTGTTACATTAAAAGTGTTTTCATCTGGTATTGGATCTACCTGAACTATCAGATTTTCAATCCTTTCTTCAAAGTTTTCAACTGCAATTTGTATTTGATCTTGAATTACAGATGCTGTACCAAAATCGACAAATTCAAATAAACTTCTTCTTACATCAGATCCCAACAAAGAATTAAAAAATCTCTCTGTCGGGATAGTTTCTACAATATTTCGCACCGCACGGCGAATTGCATTCTCATTTTTTAATATCGGTAGGTCTTTTGTTATAGGATGAGGCTCAAAGGACAAACTAATGTCCTTAAATGCCCTTGATATCCTTTGAACTGCCATTGGAAAAGAGTTTTCTTAATTTTATTTATACCCTATTCTTGAAGATTTTTTTGATCTTTTTTCAAATCATCGTGCATAATTTCTTGAATTACTCTTTCTTCGACATTATCATTCGTCTTATGTGGCAATGACCAATAATCTGATGTTAAACTTGTTGTTCCCCATATTTCTCTCATAATGTTTGTGTTTCTATCGATAGGTGAATTGCCCATTTTGACTCCTGATTAGTGCAATCAGAACTTTTTGAGGGGTTTCTATCCCTTTTTTGTATTTATTTTACCCAAAATCCTTTACGTAGATAATCATCATCGACAATAAAATGGTAATAATTTAAATTTTCCGGTTTTTCATTTTCCCAAACTGGGATTGCCTCTGTATTATTATACTTAAAGTCGGGATTTTGTCTGAAATGCACTTCAATTAAGTTGTTTCCTATAAATTCACAGTTTATCCACTCATAATTGCCTACTAAATCATTTAAAATTTTGGGAAAATGGTGTTCATGATCAATTTTTTCCCATTTTTTCCATTTATATAGTGGTTCGTATGAATCACGAGTACCTAATACGGTTAATTCTGGAGTTTTATTGTGAAAATCTACACTCATATGATCTCCTTCAAAAACTTCACACCAAAATTCGGCAGGATGATATGAATCAGTACTTTTATAGACATATTCTATACGAGAAAAACGTCCCATACCGAGTAAATTCATACAAGGACGTATAATATAAAAGTCGGACTTAGGAACATCAGTCCCGACAGGACCACATGTATAACCTAACTTCCGACTTAAAATTAACTTATTGTAAACCCAAAGGTCATCAGTGTGAATTTGATCCCATTCCTGATTCCCTTCTAGATACATTATTTTTTCTTTTTGCGTTTAGCACATTTTTTAGGAGACAAAACGTTTTTGCAACGTTTATCTGGTTTAGATTTACCTCCTTTATGTATCCAACGTCCCATTATCGACCTTGACCACGATACATCTTACGCTTCCCATTACGAGACGTAGCAGCATACTTCGTGTGCTTACCACTTCCTTGACGAGTTTTCTTGGGCTTCCCAGGCATAAACCCGTCTTTGACCAATCCAATCTTTGCACGTACTGCCATAATAACTCCTTAAATCTTAATAATCTTAGTTTCTAAATCTTGTGGTCTTGGAGAACCTTTCTGATAATACTCTACCGAAAGGTCCTCCATTATATCAAAGTATTCCTCCTCGGTCAATCCTTTATACAAAACTACCCCTCTGTGGAGAATTGTATACCTTGTCTCTAGCATCAAATAACCCGAGTCTTTTCGTGTCCAACGCGGATGCGAGGATCACACCAAATCTCAAATCCTGCTTCCTTTGCATCCAGACAGAAACTTACATCCTCTCCACACATATCCTGTACCTCTCCAGACTCAAAGACTTGCATCTTTGGTGCAAACCATGGATACTTCATGTCTTCGTTCTCAAAGACACCGTGCTTAATCAATAACCACCCAAATCCTACATAGTCAACAGTAAATGGTTTGCGACGCTTGGAAATACTCTCACCTGTTTCATGATTCATGACTCCACCATTGTTACGGAAATCATCCTCTTCCATCCAATGTGCAACACTTGTGGTACGACCATCCTCAGTCATATACCATCCACTCGCAATGTCCTGATCCATCAGAACTAACTGCCAAAATTTCTCAGTATTAAACACAATGTCACTATCAATCCATAACTGATAATCGTAATTCAACTTACCGTCCCATGGAATCTGATCGGGTCCACGCAATACATTTGCCCCAAGGCACTTGCAACGTGCGAAGTTTACCATTGATGAATAATCTTGTGAGATCTGAATACTTGCTCCTGCCTGTACCAAATCAAAACAAAGTTGTACAAAGTTTTTGAGATATGTGTAAGATACCCCTCTACCGGGTAGGCAAAACACAATGGTCTTGCCTTTCACCATCTCTCTTGCCTTATTATAGTCCCATTCTTGCGTGCTCTCAGACGCTTTGGGTGCCTTTGCCTTTACAGTAAATCCTTTAGCCATA
>Ga0255751_10000710_pt1 | contig 31269 bp, 37 predicted proteins | sample 071ome_20_FD_179951 | JGI IMG/M metagenome (GOLD analysis project Ga0255751, IMG submission 179951) | Coastal salt marsh microbial communities from the Groves Creek Marsh, Skidaway Island, Georgia - 071412BT metaG (version 2) | ecosystem: Environmental > Aquatic > Marine > Intertidal zone >... | reverse complement strand
CGGGTCTATTTACTAAAAAAGTATATGAGGATATGATCACATTCCTTAATGGCCGTGGCATGTCAAGCGGCAATGATTTGCCCGCGTTACTTTTAGCTTCCTCTAACTTTGGCACAGACTGGCATGTAGGCATAGATGCTAATGATAAAGTGGAAATAAGTAGCACGCATAATTTTAGAATAAAATTTAATAGTGCATCTACCGCGGATGGCTTAACAGATGTTTTAGGCATTGGCACTAGCTTTGTAGCGTACAGCGGTAGCAGTGCGACAATAGGCAACCCGCTTTTAACATATGCAATTACAGCCCCTAATGACTGGCTAAGGGGTGAGATGATTAGCTTTTCATATATTATAGAGGAAGTGGGCGGGGGTGCGGCCTCTTTTACTTGGAATTTTGCGGGCGGGGCTCAAGATTTAATCGTAGCATGTAGAGCTAGGGGTAATGCGGATATAGATGATAGTGCAGAGTGTTTAGAGTCTGAGGATTTATTTAAGCATGCGGGATCAGACATAAGATGGTATTTAGATAATAACGGGCACGTTAAATGCTCATATGTAATAGCACCAGATATAACATGGAACAATGACGATTTTAGGAACCGCCTAGGCTTTACGGGTAGTGAGACAGTAGAGACAGTTAACTTTTATTCTGTGATCACAGCGACACATCCCGCCCCTGGTGTGCTAAAACCTACGCGGCCTTATCAAGCATCTCATTTATCAGTAGAGAATGTGAGCCAAGCTAGACGCAAAATAAGCGGGGGCTATACAGCTAATTATGTAGGTACATACATCACCACTAGCTTACTGTTTGACTTAGACGCTAGGCTAGACACAGTAGACTTATATAGACACTTTACAGATAAATTTATTAACTTTATTAGTGAGGGTGAGAGAATTAACTTTTACCAAGTGTGGGGTGATTCAAGACGCACGCTCATTAGTGAAGATGTTAACAGTGATCAACCCGCCCATGATTTAGTTTATACTTCATCTCGTAACGGATATGAGGGACGCATAAGAGCTAGCTTGATTACTAAAGAATATGAGCTAGCATACCCAAGTAATCTGCGGCGGCGGGTACCCGTAAGAATGAGATTAGAGCACTTATGAGTAATAGCTATAATTCAAGTACTATTTTAGCGGATCCCTCTAGCGTGGTAGCTGGTAGACAAGTAGATTATGAAACTATCCAACGTATAGCTAATGCTAATAACTATAGCTTTGGCGTGGGGGCTTGTCATAATGTGCTTAGTCAGTCATACGCAGATATTACATTTATACAGGATAGCAGCTCATTTACAGAGATGAGTGAGTGGCGTATACCGCTAGCATCATTACAGCATAGCACACTAGAGATAGTGGTTAATTATAAAATACATGGTACAGCGGTAGGCTTAACCTCTAATATTAAATTTACATTAGATGTGGATGGGGGCACCTCAAGTGTAACTATCAATCTGCCTAACTCTAGCAACGGCATAGCTAATGATGATTTAACTATCACTATGCCTAGCCCTAGTGCTACACAGGTCTACTACGGTACTCTTACATGTGAAGTGCAAGCGGACGCTGCTAATAATTCAGAAGTAGAAATTAAAAGTATCATGGCAAGATGGAAGCCCTTAACTTCACCACTATCTACGGGCTTTTTATATCAGTATGATAATGCTACGGCTTACATACCCAAGGGCACTACCCGCACAGGGCATAACCAAGCACTCACATCCAGATACGGGCACCAGGTAATAGACAATATAGAACTATTAAGAACTCGCTTAAAAACTTATTTAACGTGGTCATCTGTTTATAATGTTTCATCATCCATATTTACTAACCCCTTAGATGGGGCCGCCCCTGAGGCTTACTTAAGCGTGGGGCATATAGATAACTTATTAAGTCATGTATTAATAAGCCAAGGGTGGGATAATATAACGAGTAGAAAACTAGAGCTACACATTAAATATATAACAGCGGCGGTGGATAAAAGCATAGACTTTTTTAGTAATGATATTGAGCTAGTCACAGGTGCAGGCGGGGCGGTGCGGTGGGATGAATACACACTAGAATTAGATTATGATGCTTTAGCAGAGACAGGGGATACTAACTTATCTTATTATGTTGCTAAGCTAAACAATACTAATAATAATACAAATACACTAGGCAGCTTAGCTAATGTGCCTAGCGTGCGTTATCCTAGCATAAACAGTAGTAACCATGGCTTTATAATTAGCGTTAGTCTAATGGGGGTATAAATGTTAATACAGACAGCTTTTAATCCTTTACCTAGCAAGCTGGCATGTAATAACGGAGCAGTCCTAATGGGCTCCTCAGTGTCTAGCATGTGTGCCGCCCTATCTCAATTAACACATGTTAAGTTTTTAGGGATGGCCAACTATCCCATTATGCGTAGCACATTTAATGCTTATACCTCCTCCCCTTATCAAGTGGGCGTAGCATATCCATCTAGCCTAATTACTATGCCTAAGGGGTATACTGAGAGCCATAAATTATTTTATGCTAGCACGCCTATTAGTACCTATTTATGTGCTATTGTTATTTATGAGTCAGGCACTAACGATAGTGACCCTACGGCTAGCGAATACTCACCCCGTATAGATATAGTAGTGAAAGCTCTTAATGATAGCGGTAGCGGATATACGGAGGTAGCCACTGCGGACTATGGTATTAGCATGAATAGTGGCAATAGCCTTTTATTACAAAGTGCCTTATATGACGCTGGGCGGCATAGTCACACTTACTATGCAGATACGGGCATAACTGTACCCCGTGTGCCTCCTACAAGCACAGCCTTAGAGCCACCCCGCCCCCTCTATTTACCACCCACAGCGGGAGGCTATGACGTTAGAGGGGAGGTGGTAGCTATAAATGTAGATGCTGAGGACTGCAAGATTAAAAACATTACGCTATTAGATGTTTATATACCAGAGGTGGCACCATGATAACTAATGATTTAGGGCGGCGGGTATTTTGCTTACAAGTGGCGGGCTTGCCATATCGTTATCATAGCATCACCCCGCCCGCTAGCACTAATTTAGATGCTAATATAGCCACGGGTCTAGCCTATACAGACGTACAGGGCATTATAAGTGTAGGAGCTTTTAATAGTTCTATAGATCCTAGCGGGGGTCTAGCTAGTTACTCACCACTATCTATAGAGCTATCTATAAATAAGGATGGCTCATCTAGTGACCCTGGCGTTATATTTGGGCGTGTGGGTAAAAGGTCTAGCGGAGTAACACAGTGTAATTTAGATGAGGTGCTTAATTTTGATGCACTACCACAGACAATAGATATAGATAAAGATTTATCGTCATTATCTACCCCACGCTTAATACACATAGGGAGCGAGACATTTAGAGCTAGTGCATTTACATCTAGCACAGTTACTGTAGATGAGAGGGCGGTAGGCGGTAGTGAGTACCAATATCACGCGATAAGCTTACAAGGGTCTAGCGTGCCTATCTTATCCACGGAGATAACTATATTTAGAGGGCGGCGGTGTAAACTATTTATAGCGTATCAAGACAGCGCGGGTAATGTATCGGATTATGAATGTATTATCAATGGTTTTATAGAGTCATCACCTAGCATAGAAGATGGTAATGCGGTAGCTTTAAGCATCTTGCCACTCGTGAGCTTAATAGATAGTGAGCTTGCGGACTCTAAAAAAGGTATCTCGTATTTATTACAGGATTATCATTATTTTGATAATCTGTCTAACACTTTTGAGTATGGCAGTGCATGGGGTAATGATTACTATATAGAGCTTAGTAACCCTGTGGCAAGTGTGGGGCAAACTACACTAGATGCGGAGGGGTTCTATTTAGATCAAATATTTGATATTAACCGCCCTAATGGAGAGGGCTTTATTAATGCCCATCCTCGCTACCCTCTTATAATTATAGGGCGGGTAGACTATGTGGCTTTTCCTATTTCATATAGTGCGGGTAGCCCCCCTACAATTACAATAGATCACACAGTAGATGGCTCAGTTAGTCAAGCAGCTTTATTAAACTACTTTGTAGGTGTAGATATTGTTTATGGCCGCATTCCTAAACGGGGTGAGATTAAGCGGGTAACTGTGGGCCGCCGTGAGCTAAAGCTATGGCCTGAGTGTTTGAATGAGGCATTATCTACTCAAGTATCTACTAGCTCTAACACGGGCATAGATGGTGTTAATCATGCTTTATCATTTGGCGGTAGCTATTCAAGTGCTACATTAAGAGCTACGCCACTAGCTAATCACTTAGCATTAAGCCCACGGCACACGCCTCATGATGGAAAAGTACATTTATGGTATAGTTCATATTGGTATAACTCAAGCCCTAACTATCATTATGCACACTGGCCTAGTGATGAGATTGAAAACACTAGACCGCTAAGGAATACTCATAGATTATTTTATCCGCTTGATTATTGGATGGATGGCTCTAAGCCTAATTATGCGGGGAACTCATTAAAAGTGCGTACTATTGAGCTACCCAATAGACGCTATGCTAGTGAAGAGATACCCGTTAACATAGCGCGTGCTTATCATCAAGCTAATGAGCTGAGTATTTTATTAGAGCAGTCCTTAGGCTTGCCCACATCTAGCACCCCTAATGTTTATTTTAGCATTCAAGTACAAACATATGATTATTATCATAAGCGTACTAAGACTTTACACTATCAAGCCACTCATGAGGAGGCTATTAGCTACGGGGGCAGCGTAGTAGGTTATTTAGTGAGGTTAAGAAATTTTAGCGTGAATAAGGATAACGGGCATTTTGGAGACTGGCAAGGTGAAGATAGAACGCAAGTTACCAGGGGGGTGCTAGCTTATCAAGTTACACCAGGCGAGATCATGCTTATGATCTTACAAAGTGGAGGCGGCGGTAATAATGGTGATTATGATACACTAGGGGTAGGCTTATCTATACATGAAGATAATATAGACGTTAATTCATTTCTAATTAACGGCACAAGCACAGTAGGTGCACTTAATACTAATTTTTCTATAGATGATTTTAACCCCCGTGACTTTATGGATAGCTTGTTAAAATCATTAGGCTGTATGATTACTATGAAGCGTACGGCGGGGGGCTTGCCTAAGATCACACTAAGCCCGCTAGCATCTGAGAATGATAAGTTTGTTAGTGCCACCATAGATGCGGGGGACTTCCTTAGCGATAGACCGCCCACATGGTCTATCTATGAGGATATAGTAACACAGATAGAGATTAAATACGGGTGGGATAATGATGAGAATGAATTTAAGGATAGCGTTATTTATAATAATCAAGATGCTATTAACAGATATGGTGGAGAGAAAAGCAAGATAAGCTTAGAGCTCTACGGTGTTAGTATTGAAGAGATAGGGGCAGGGGCGGGTGATGCCTATAACTACTTCCTCCCCATAGCTGCCCGTGTGTTTAATGTGCTTTCTAATCCTATGAGGCTGTGGACGGGTGACATAGGAACGGGTAAAAGCATCTATTTAGATGTGGGGTCATATGTTAAATGCACTTCACCCCATCTAAAGGGCATGAGTGATGAGTATGGCATAACAGATGAGGTGGGCATGATAAAAAGTATCAATCAAGAGCTTATGTCTGAGGGATGCAGTTTAGAAATTATTAAAACTGGCATCATATCTGTTAACTGGAATAGCACTTTAAAAGTAACTTCTGTCACATCTACTACAGAGTTAACAGTATCTACTAATGAATTTAGCAATGATGATACAAGCTTTTTTAACGTGGGTGATGTGGTAGACTTCTTACCCTATGGCAATGAAGATGCGGCAATAACGGGACTTAAAATTTTAACTATAGTAGGGTCACTTGTAACTTTTACTAGCCCCCATGGCGTGAGTACATTAGGCACACTAGAGCCTACGGTCTACACATCTGCGAGTGATGCACATAAAAAAGATGCTTACCTAGCGGATAATGGTATACTAGGCATAGCAGATGATGCACAGGAGTATAACTAGATGAAACATCTTACTAAAGCACAGCTTATAGAGCGTTTAAATGATGTGAGTGATGACTTGAGAAGATCTAATAGAGCTATCAATCAATTAAGAATAGATTTAGAGCCACATGATTTTATTGTTAAAGACTTCGATCATGAGACTACTTTTAATGATAAAGTTAATGAAGTGCTTAAACGTGGTGAAAGTGAATATAATTTAAATGTTACTGAGCCAGGGGGTGGCGGTGATAGCTCACGCATTAACGCATATATTAAAAGCGTAGAGGGCATAGGGTGGACCTGGGAAGATGACTACACACATAATGGCCAATTTGCCTGGTGTGGTGCTTTTGCCGCATTCTGTTATAACTCAGCACGCTATAGCATACGCCATAAAGTTTTTCCATCTTGTTACAGAATGTATAACGCATGGGGCGGCACTAACCGTAAAGTTAAAGAAATATACACGGGTGATATAGTAGTAGTTTACACTTCAAGTGAGAGAAGCCCCACATACGGTAATCATATTACTATAGCACTAAGCCCGCCAGATAAAGAGGGCTTTTTTGAAACTATAGAAGGGAACGCTAAGGGCTATGGCCCTAATGGTAGCTATAGAGAGGGCGTATCTAAACGCACTCGTAACATTAAAGATGTGGCACATATTTATAGATTAGCTAGTGAGGATTATGATGAGTAATATAATTAAGTCATTGGGCGGGCGTAAGTCTGCTATGTTTGTGCTAACATTGCTAGCAAGTGTTATGCTTGCTATATTTAATAAAGCTAATACTGAAATCTTAGGGCTTATAGATACGCTCTATCTAGTCTATGCGGGTGCCAATGTATCTGCTAAAAAGAAACAAGGAGTTAAAGAAGATGGGTAAATATTTAGTTAGTAACCCCGCCTCAGCGGGTCAAGTATTCGCTACTTATGATGCGACATCACAAGCAGATACAGACTGGCATAGCCTAGCAAGTGATGACTTTTACGATACTACCACGGGCACACAGCTAGACGCGGGGCTTAAATTCGCTTTTGTGGGTGTAGCTAGTGATAACACCACAGCTAAAACATTTATTAAGTTACGTGCGGCTTCAGGGGCAGGTGATAGCACAGCTAATAGCGGCGGCGTTATCCCTGTGCTATCCACTTTTAATGTAGATAGTCAAGCACTAGCTAACTCTAATGTGACAAGCATAGCTTATAAAAAGGCTGCGGGCTCAGATATTGTAGTTTTATACTGTGGCTTTAATAGATAGGGGTGCTTGATGGCTATTAAATTTGATACGTTTAAAACTGGCGGGGGCTCAGCACCCACAGGCGGCTTAGTTTATAAAGGCTCATATGATGCCGCCACGCAATCCCCTAATTTAACAACATCTTTAAAAGGTGACTTCTATATAGTAAGCGTAGCGGGGGCACTTGCTACTATCCCCCTTAACGTGGGTGATCATATAGTATTTAATCAAAATGCATCTAGCCCTATCACTAGTGCTATGTTTGATGTAATTGATAATACTGATGCGGTGGCTAGCGTCAACTCTCAAACTGGCGTAGTCGTTTTAGATAGTGACAATATCGCAGAGGGCTCCACTAATTTATATTTCACGTCTGCGAGATTTGACACAGAGCTTGGCACTAAGACCACCACGGATCTAAGCGAGGGCGTTAACTTATATCATACAGATGCGAGAGTAGACGCACGTATAGCGGCGGCTACCGCTAATGATTTAAGTGATGTAAGTTACACAGCGGGGGCGGGTATTGATGGCTACGTCATGAAATATAATAACACTACGGGTAACTGGGAAGCTCAAGCAGAATCTGCGGGCGTAACTAGTGTTAATGGTGATAGTGGCCCCGCAGTAGTTTTAACTACTACAAATGTAAATGAGGGCACTAATCTATATTATACGGATGCAAGATTTGACACACGCCTAGCCACTAAGACTACCTCAGACTTGACAGAGGGGGCTAACTTATATCATACCTCAGCGAGAGTGGACGCACGTATAGCACTAGCTACCGCTAATGATTTAAGTGATGTGGATTACACAGCGGGTGCGGGCATAGACGGCTATGTTATGACTTATAATAACACTACGGGTAACTGGGAAGCGGCGGCGGCGGCGGGCGGTGCGGTAGGTACATTACAACAAGTTACAGACCAAGGCTCTACTACTACCACTAATATTAGTGTAGCTCAAGTTACTATGGGTGGTGACCTCTTAGCGGATGGTGTATTGACCCGCACCATAGGAGATGAGACTAATAGATTTATCACAGCTCACGCAGATTTAAACGGGGCTGTTAGATTCAAAGCTAAAGCGGGCGTGGCACTTAGTAAGGGTGATGTCGTCTATATAAGCGGTGTAAGCGGGGGCGTGCCCGTAGTACAAAAAGCACAGGCTAACAGTGCTAGCACCATGCCTGCCTTTGGCTTATGTTATGCTAGTGCGTCATTAAATGCAGATGTGCAGATAGTCACACTGGGTAATTTAGACAGCATTAACACGGGCTCATTTACTTTAGGGAATACGCTATATGTAAGTGAAACCACAGCGGGGGCCTTGACTAACTCAGCTCCTACAGGTGAAAGTAACTTAATACAGAATATAGCTAAAGTAGTTAAAGTAGATGGCACGGGCAATAGCGGCATTTATAAAGTAGGCGGGGCGGGGCGTACTGCTGCTACTCCTAATCTAGATAGTAATAAGATATTCTTAGGTAACGGCTCTAATCAAGCTGTGAGTACTGCATTATCAAGCGTGAATCTAAGCTCATTTAATCAAGACTTAACTACTACAAATGTAAGCGAGGGCACTAATCTCTACTATACAGATGCGAGATTTGACACACGCCTAGCCACTAAGACTACCTCAGACCTTACAGAGGGCGTTAACTTATATCATACAGATGCGAGAGTAGACGCACGCATAGCACTTGCTACCGCTAATGATTTAAGTGATGTAAGTTACACAGCGGGGGCTCCCATAGATGGCTATGTATTAACATATGTAAATGCTAATAGCAGATGGGAAGCGGTAGCAGCTAGCGGCGGGGGTGGGGGCTTTACTTATGATGGCACACAGGGGGCGGCTTCATTTAATGCCGTGCTCAGCTATCACTATGCAATAGATACAAGCGGGGCAGCGGGTAATATTACTATGACATTGCCCGCCGCATCTAGTGGGGGTAGTGAGATTAGAGTTAAACTTTTAGATGCTACTCACTCTGTTATTGTAGCTGTGCAAACTGGCGAGACGCTAGATACTACTACTAACGGCACTACTACTTTAAGTGTGGCTAATCAATCCATTACGCTAGTAGATAATGGCAGCACAGGCTGGGAGATTGTTTAATGAGTCATAATAAATTAACAGTACAAAATCAAGCACCTGATGCGGCGGGTAACATCTCGCTTAGCTCGCTTAATATTGATGATCTTAATAATGTCACTATTACATCGGCGGCAAGTAATGAGGTAATAAAATATGATGGGGCGGGATGGGTCAATAGCACCGCACCTGGTGCTAATGTTGAATATATTAGAATAGGCCAAGGCGAGAGTGATTTATATAGCAATAGTGGGGCAAGTAATTTAAATAGCGGCTCAGCTTTGCGAATTTATGACACTTCACCTCTTAACACTATTACGGGTGCGACATTAACACAGTATTCTACTAGCGACTGGTATACATCTTTTAGCCTGCCAGCGGGCAAGTATTTTGTGCTATCACAGTTTAATGTAGAGTTTAGTGCTAGTGGTTACATCGCTGCTCAGCTAATCAATAACTCTAGTCAATGGAGAAGCATTAGAGCTGTAGTAGGGGATAATGCGGGCAACCTCCTCGATGGTGCATCTACATCTATCACGGGCTTATTTGAGCTATCGGGTAGTGAGACTATAGAGTTACAAATAACTAACGCATCTAACGTGGATGGCACTGTAACCACTCCCGCTACTTCTACTAATTTTATAGCTGAGAATACCTTTATTTATATTCAAAAGGTAGATTGATATGAGCCATAATAAAATTACAGTGGATAATCTAGCACCTAATAGCACAGGGGATGTGCCCGTTAATCTTTCTAGCTATATTACAGAGTCTAGCCCATCCACTAATCAAGTGATTAAGTTTGATGGGGCATCATGGGTTAATGCTGCGGACCCAGCGGGCACAGGCTTTAAGGCTAAAGCCTCAGTGTATCTAAATGAGACGGCCAGCTTTGCGGGTAGCGGTAGCTATTCCATTGGCAATTATTTAATGATTCAAAAAGCGGGGTCAAGAGTAAATAAAATAGAGGACACTGATATAACACTAAATGCCGCCACTGCCACTAATACAATTAAAAGCAATAGCAACTGGCTAGAATCTATTGATATACCAGCGGGTACTTTTTTATGCATATGTACCTTAGCAATAGAGGGGAATAGTGCTGATATGAGAGCACGCTGGGAGTCAGATGCGGGGGGGTTTAGTAACTATGTACATGTCTATGGAAATAATAACACTAGGAGTGGCTCACTTGTTGTAGGAGTATTAACTACAGCGACTACTAACACAGTTAGAATAGTTGTTAAAGATCAGTCAACAGCAAGCACACTACCTGACAATGTGCCCCACAGGGCTCTATCTGTACACGTCATAAAATTATCTTAGAAAAGAGGTTAAAAAATGTCTTGGATTAAATTAAAATGTGCTAGTGACATCTTAAAGGGTGATGTATTAGCATATGATGCTAACTCAAATTATTATATTAAAGCTAGCAATATGAATACCCCCGTTTATGTAGCTATGAATGATGCTATAGAGAATGCTAACGCACCTGGCACTTACTATGTAAAAGGTCAAGTACAGGGGCAAGTATTAGCTAAAGCTTCACGCGACATAGTAGAGAATGGCGGCTTTATTGCCGTAGAAAATGGCGGCGTTTATGTTGATAATAACATGAGTTCGTGCGGCATCATTTGGCATAATTTTATAGACGCATCACCACGGGTAGCAGGTGACCTGGTAACTATTACACTGAGATAATGCTATGAATATAAGTAATGATATGATCATACAAGTATGCAGCTTTGTAGGCACTATTATAGCCGTGGTGTGGTACATATCAAACACACTTAGCGAGATCAAGAGGCAGCTTTCTAATGCTGAGCAATTAAATACAGTGCAAGATAAACAACTAGATCAAGTGCATAATGCGGTAGTAGCTTGCTCTAATCACTGTAAAGAGGGGCGGGTAAAAATATGGGAAGAAGTAAATAATATGAAAGTGCAAGTAGCAAAACTAGAAGCCACTAAAGATAGAGATAAATAATTATTTAATAATAATATATGCACTAGTGCTAAGTGCTACAGTACCCGCTGCTATAGCTACATATTTAAGTATAGTGTTATTAGTATTGAGACGTTTAATAGTACGCTTCTTACTCTCTACCTCATCACTTAGCATGCGTATAGTCTGCTTATAGTAATCTGGGTTACTATCGCATGTACTGTGGCATGTATCTAGCTGATATTGACACACTGCTATACTATCTTTAATAGCAGCTTGGCAGTTATTAGCCTTGGCTTCTACTAGTGTCTTAAGCAAAATAAACTTATCAGCGGTAAATGCTAAATAATCATTATCAGCTTTGGTGCCGCTCATGATAACAGTACTATCTATCACTTTATCAGGTGCTACCTGTATACCCGTAACAAGTGAACTAAATAAAAAGATGGGGATCATGATAGCATTCATTTAGCACTACCACACTTTAAGTCTACGAGTAAACGCTTATAGCTATCTAGTGCATTCTTAACTTTATCAGTACATACGGACTCACAAGTATTTATCTTGCACTCAGCTTGACATTTAATTAAATCACTAGTGCATACTTTTTGCTGATCAGCTTTATCTTTTTTACACTGTGCTAGCATATCCATATTATCTTTACACTGTATATGCTTAGGTATAAAGCCCTCTTTAACGCCCATACTATATGCAAAGATTAACGAGAGAAGCCACACGCCCCCGATTATCATATATATTTTATTGCTTAATGATGATATGCTAAAAGTATCTAATGACATAATAAACCTCATGGAGTTAGAAAGATGGACTATAATAGCTTAGCAAGCATAGCAAGCATAGCAGGTGTAATACTAGCTTACTTTTCTTTTATGAAAGATAAGTTAGCCAATGCAGAGGAATTAGGCAAGCTAAAACAAAAGGTAGCTAGCTTAGAAGAGCAGGCTAGGGCTAACGAGTCAAGATTCCAAACGATAGAAAGCAAGCTAGATTTAATACAGCAATCTTTAACTAGATTAGAGACGCTATTAAAAAAAGACTAAATTTAATAATTGAATCTAAGGTGCTAATCTCATAGTCTAGCTAGACACCCCTATAACTATCAGAGGTATCAACTATGCAGAATGAGATTTTAGGCCGCGTATCTTTTGCGGCTCAGTACGCTAAAGAAACAAGCACAGGGCGTGAGACGTGGGCAGAAGCAGTGGATAGAGTTAAGGCTATGCACTTGAATAAATTTAAATATAGTGATGAGGCACAGGAGTCTATAGAGTGGGCTTTTGAGTTCGTATATAATAAGCGTGTGTTTCCCTCTCAGCGGTCCATGCAATTTGGCGGGCGGGCTATTGAGCGTAACAACATGAGAATCTATAATTGTACTTACTCGACATGTAATAGAATAAGATTTTTTCCAGAGGCATTCTGGTTATTACTTAGCGGATGTGGCACAGGCTTTAGCATACGTAAAAAGCACACTAATAAATTGCCTTTTATGATCTCAGAGGAGACATTAAATAAACGCCCCCCGCAGACTCATATAATAGCAGATAATATAGAGGGGTGGGCTAATGCAATAGAGATGCTTATTAGTAGCTACTGCCTAGGCTCATACTATGATATACGATATGAGACAGAGCCACATTTTGATTATAGTAAACTCAGGGCCAAAGGTGCTAAAATATCAAGTGGCGGGCGGTCACCAGGTTATAAGCCGCTTGAGACTGCTATAGAAAAGATACGGGCACATTTAAAAATGATGGTTAAACGAGATAGGAAATTTAGGCCTATTGACTGCTTAGACATTACCATGTTTTTATCTGAGGCAGTGCTTAGCGGGGGCGTGAGACGCTCAGCTAGTATAGCTATATTTGATAAAGATGATGAGGAAATGATTAACGCTAAGCGGGGGGAATGGTGGAAAAATAATGGGCAGCGGGCCTATGCGAATATTAGCGCAGGCATTAAGACAGATGGCAATGAAGATAAACATCTAGCTACTAAAATTTTAATGAGTGCTAAGGAATGGGGTGAGCCTGGTATAGCTTTTTTTAAGTCAGATCATCATGGTACTAATCCATGTGCTGAGATAGGACTTTTAGGCCTGTGCATTACAGATGGCAAGGGTGACCTTATAGATGATGTAACTATAGATATGCTTGAGAATATGGAATATTACCAAAGCAAAAAAGGCTATTCATATCACCACGGGTGGCAGGCATGTAACTTAACTGAGATCAATATGGCTAGAAATAAAACTAGATATGATTTCTTAGAGGCGTGTAAGGCGGCATCCATCATAGGTACATTGCAAGCAAGCTATTTAAACGCGGGCTATCTAGCACATACGTCTAGACGCATCATAGCACAAGAGGCTCTAATAGGCGTAAGCCTAACGGGCATGTGTGAGAATCCTATTTCATTTGATGCTGAGATTTTAAGGGCGGGGGCTGCTATAGTGAATGCTTTTAATACACAGTACTCTGATGTGTTTAGAGTTAACTATGCTAGCCGCACAACTTGCATAAAGCCCAGTGGTAATACATCCACAGTGGCGGGCGGTATATCTGCGGGCATCCATCCACATCACGCTAAGAAATATATAAGGCGTATGCGTCTTAGTAAAGTTAATCCTATCTGGGATGAGCTACTAGCCAAGGTGCCTGCGGCTTGTGTTGATTTAGATGAGCACACGGGTATAGTACAGTTTGCATGCTCTGCACCTGAGGGTAGCATCACTAGAGAAGATGACACAGCACTTAATCACTTAGAACGCGTTAAGCTAGTCTATGAAAACTGGGTAGCACCTGGTAGTGTACAGAGTAGAGTAGAGGGCCTCACGCATAATGTTAGTAATACATGTACAGTTAAGGAGAATGAATGGCCAGAGGTAACGCAGTTCATATGGAATAATAGAGAGTCATTAAGAGGGGTGGCACTGCTTAGCTATGTAGGTGATCACATGTATAACATGGCCCCTTATCAGACGGTAGTAGATGGCACAGATAGTGCTAAGCTATGGAATGATCTAGCGGCTATTAACTGGGATGAGGTAGATTTAAATAAGCGGGGGGAGGGTGAAAGCCCTACACTAGAGCCCGCTTGTAGCGGTGGCAAGTGTGAATTAACTTTTTAATTGACAATCAATTAAAATAAGTTTATAAATGGCAATAAGATTAGATATGTCCTTTTGCCCTTGTTTCTCCTTTTAGCAAGGTGCCCCCAGCTAGTCATAGGTAGGCCCTTATCTTTTAGATTTTGCTATGACTATAATGCAATTAAGCCAGGGGGAGGCTAGTATACACATAGCGTGGGTGCTAGTTGTTTAGTAATGAAAGCCCACGCTATTTAATTACATCTTAGATGCATGATACTGCATGATTAAATCAAATAGTGCCCAGTCGTTAGGATCACCCACAGCGATATATTCTTTAATATCATTTAACGCATTAGCATTAGTAATGCCTTTAGCAGCTAAGCACGTACTATAAAATGCCTCGCATCTCATACGCTCTATAGCAGTCTCTAGATGTGCTAGTGTGTTATCTGCGTAAACAGTTTCTAGTAAGATGGTGTCTAACTCCTCAGCTAGTGCTATTTGTTTATCCTCACTTAAGGTGCCTACGTCTAAATCATCTGCATTAGATGTAACGCTAATGAAGTAAGGCTTAGCCATCACTTGACGCTGTGCGGGTGCGGGTGCGGGTGCGGGTGGCACAGACGGCGGCGGGTTACTTGGTACACGCTCACCCTCTACACTTTGAAATATGATTTTATCTTTCTCTGCGTCTGATAATTTATCATTCATTTCTGCGAGCTCATCAGGGCTATAAGTTTGGCCTATGATGTCTGAGTAAAAAGCACGTAGTAAAGCTGTTAAGCATCTCTTATGCAGCATATTTTTAGGCATAGTCTTCCATGCCCTATTATTCAATAAGCCGCGTGCCTTAGCATCTGCAATAGTAAAAGACCATGTATGCTCTGGTATATCAAAGTCTAGTTCATCTCTACGCTTAGTGCCCAGTGTGCATACGTTATCATTAAGCTCAATAATGCGGATATAGCCACATACTTTAGTATTGTTATTATCACGATAGCCAAGTACGATACCCGCCATAGCATCTGCATTAAGTGCGGGCTTGCCACTAATTACATAAGTATGGGCTAGCGTGATAGCTACATTACCATTATAAAAGTGCCCAAAGGTAGCGAACGCCACTTTATTATCATGATAGTCTTTTTGATTTTTAGATAGTGCTGAGATTAAAGTCTCTTGATCTTGTGTAAACATAAGTTACTCCTTAGTGGTATAGTGTGTTAATTAAGTGTTTAATGTAATCATCATCTGTGCCTCGCACGAATTCAGAATAGACATTAACAAGGTGTGAGAAGTCACGGGCATCTAAGTCTAGCTTCTCACCAGGGAATTCACCCCATGTAAAAAGTAGCTGCTCTGCTTGTTCTTCAATTTTAATTTTATTAAGTACATTCATGTTAATTAGGTGCTGTATATCCTCATCATGCACCCGCTCTAAATGTTGCATAGTTTTAAATAGTGCTAGCACTACATCATGTTGTAATTGCTTAGAATACTTGCTTACTTTTATAGTAGAATAATCAGTAACATCTTGATAGCTCATAAGAGCTAGGGCTATTAAAGCAATGATTAAAAGATATAGCATTATTTAAAGTCTCCTAGTGTAAGCTGTACGCCAGTTAAGGCATAGTGAGAGTTAGCTAGTCTTAACGCACTAGTCATTCTCATATCTCTTTTTAGTAAGTTAGTTAACTCGCTAGAAGTTAATCCCATATGCTCTGCTAGCTGAATCATGGTTAAGCCTTTAATAGCTAGCTCTGATTTGATTTTATTTTTTAACATTTTGTTTTCCCTTAGTAGCGATTAAATTGTCACTGTTAATAAGCTGGATGAGTTCGTAGTGAAATAGTTCCCTTACTGTGGCATGATTGCCTGAAAGAACATATAAATATGTCATTGCTTCGCAACTTGGATCTCCATTATATAATTTATATTCTAAAATCTGAGTAATCTCAAAGATCTCTTTTGTTGCTGGGTCCTCAAATGTATCAATTAATGAGAAGTTCATGTTGTCTCTCCTTAGGGTGTTTGTGTTATTTTGTAAGTGCATCTCTAAAGCTAAGTCTAGCCCAAATGCATAGTTTATCAATATTGATAAGGCCACTCTCATTAACAATGAATAGCCAGTCGTTACTTGGAAATGAAAGCAAGAAATCAATAGCAGAGTCACAAGTAAAGTCTTGATCATAAAAAAAGCTTAAGTCTTGTAATACATCTTGATTAACAAAATCATTTAATGAGAATGTAGGTCTTGATGATCTTAGAAAGTTAAGCATGCTAGATACTTCTTGATGTGTCGCTTCTCTGTTATTCATGTTGTCTCTCCTTAGAGTGTTTGTGTTAATGACGTTGCCGCCTGGTGATGATTAACTATAAACATAATCTTTTTTATATGTCAAATCTTTTTTTAAAAAAAATAAAAAACTTTTTTATAATAATATTTCTTGACGCGATAATCACATATATATATATACATAGACTATGTGCTATGTAGCACGCTTAACACACGCACCCATGGAGTAAAGCATGGTTAATGAATACGACTTACGCTATGCAGTAATGCAAGCGGATATAAAACCTACTGTTAAAGTAGTAATGCTAACTATACTCATGAAAGTAGACTGGCACACATGGACTAGAACAATAGCATTAAAGTCTATAGCTGATTTTGCTAAAGTCAGTTACCGCAGTGTACTAAGAGCACTAGATGAGTTAGAGCAGCTGGGGTGGATAAGTAAGGATACTAAACGCATTCAAGCTAAGAACACACCCACAAGCATAACAGTACATCATTTAGTAATCTTTCACAGTGAAGTAAAACAAATTAACGTAAATGATAGTGACAAATTGTCATATGACAAAATGTCATCATGTCAAAATGTCACTAGGGGTAGTGACAAAATGTCACTAGGTATATGCCAGAATGTCACTATGGATAGTGACAAATTGTCATACAATACAATATATAACAATATTAACAATAATAATAACAATACGGATAACTCAGATTATGAACATTACAGAGCTTACTATGCTAGTCATAATTTTAATATTGATGGCCCTTGTAATGCGGATGAGCTAAGGCCAGATGTATTAGAATATAGACTATCACAGGAGCCTACTTGGCAGCGTCTAAATAAATTTACTAATTACTCACAAGCTAAAGCTGAGCTATTGAAGCGTGCCCAATGGTTTAACATCACACCAGGTGCACAGACTCAAAAGTTTATTAGATACGAGATTGCTAACGAGGGGGTAACATGGAAAAATTAGGCACTGCACTTATAAGCATATTGGATGGCATCAACATAGCACCAGGTGCTAAGCCGCCCCCGCCTCCTGAATATCTCAAAACAGTTAATGCAGATTCATTGCATACATATGATTTAATTAAACGCGGCAAAGCACGCTACTTAGTAGCGGGTGAGGTCCCATGTAATTGTGCTAACGGTTATGTTTATAAGCGAGATGGCTTTAAGCCTATGGCTTTGCCATGTCCTACATGTTCTAATCTAGCACAGGCACTAAATAGATTACAGAGGGCACACTTGCCTAATGATGCCTATGATGCCTCCTTAGCTAATTACATTTATGATAGCCCCGCACAGCAAGCTATGATTAGTGATATTCTAAGCAGCTACCTCCCCCATATACCGCCCTCGCTTTTTATGTATGGTAAAAGCGGTAATGGTAAAAGCACTATAAGCTATATCATTGCTAAGCACTTGAGCATGGCGGGCTATAAAGTTAAATATGTGCATCATCATCATGCTTTTCAAAATGAAAAGAAATCATGGGGCACTAATGATAGCTTCTTAGATTCTATGCTAGATAATGTTGATATTCTTTTATTGGATGAATTTGGCGGCCTGGGGGGACGTTCTAATTATAGTGAATGGTTTACTACTACCACTATAGAGCTTATAGGCATCATGTATGAGAAGTACAGAGCAGGGCAGCTAAGCATAATATTAACTAGCAATCTTACGCCTAAGCAAATCTTTACTAAGCTTTTAGACCGTAACGAGATGGCACTTAGTAGACTTCAAAACATCTTTGGTAACCCACTGCACATGATAGGGCCAGATAGACGTGCTAAGGGTCAAGAGGTATCTAGATGGATATAACGCTTATATGGTGCCTCTCAAGATAGTCTAAGCCGTCTCTATTATATTTACTATCTGCACTCACTACCACTGTTTTAAGCCCCGCATGATGAATAAGGCGGGCACATGCTAAACATGGATTAGTACTTATCACCATAGTACACCCCTCTAAAGCTATGCCCGCACGGGCGGCATTAGCTATGGCGTTTTGCTCTGCATGATGACATCCCCACTCTATACGGGTGCCACTCTCTATATGGTATCTATCCCTATCACAAGCCTCCCCACCGCATAGCAAGCCCACTGCTTTACGGGGGGCCCCGTTAAAGCCTGCACTTATGGGATTATTATTAGCATCAATTATAAAGGCCCCTACTTTACCACGTGGGCAGTATGAGGCACTAGCGAATAGTTTAGCATGCTCTAGCCAGTGTTTATGCCACTTATTCATAAGCATACATCCATTATAAACTTAAAGCTTTCGTCATTCTCTACTAGTGCCCTAATAGCCTGGGCATAATATCTGATTTCTGCCTGTGCATCCTTAGCTAGTCTTAGCTGTAAAAAGTGTATTACGGCATGCAGTGAGGCACTCCAATAGCACTCTGTAAACTGAGCCAAGGGCAATATCATGCGGGCTTGCTCACGAGCTACCCCTTGCTTAAGCATCTCTTTATAAGCAGCATAACTATACTCACACGCTGATAAGTATAAGTCTGTGATAGCCTCTTGATTATTCACAGCACCCCCGCTGCCTTGCTTAACATCTTTAATGGACTTACGCCACACATCAGGGCAATAAATGCTATGATCTAGTTTAACATACCGCCCGCTTATCTCATTCCATGAACAGCCTACCTGGTGCTTTTGCCACTGCCTTATTACGAATATAGGGGCCTTAATATGGAATGTAAAAAACGCATGTCTAAAGGGGGAGGTGTGCTTATGCGTCCATAAGTATTTAATTAAATTCTTATCTTTATCTGTTAAGCCGCCCTCTACTCTTTTGCCAAAGCTCACACGGGCAGCATTAACTACACTGGTAGCACTGCCCATGGTATCCACTAGCTCTATAAAGCCAAAGTCATCTATCTTTTTTTTCATAAACTTACTCTTGATTAAGTTAAAGTAATTTATTATAAGTAACATTAGAGGTGATATATGTCTAGTAATAAAACACAAGTAACAGTCTCCCTACTTTCAGAGCAAGTAGAATATTTAGATAGCATAGCAAGTGCCCAAGTTATAAGCAGAGGGCAAGCCGTTAGGCAGATCATACAAGAAATGATGGCCACGGGCGTACCCACTAACTTATCATTAAATGATAGGGTAACTTATTTAGAGAATGAGCGAGATAAGCTTTTTAACTCTATAAGAGATCTTGACTTCCAAATCACAACTATAAAGGGGCAGCTAGATGCTTAATAAAATAATGTTAATAGGTAATGTGGGGGCAGATCCTGAGCAATCCCCTAGCTATAGTAAGCTAGTAACTTTTAATTTAGCCACTTCTGAATATATTAAAGATAAAGAAAGTGGAGAGTTTAAAGATCTTACTACCTGGCATAAAATTAAATGCTTTGGCTATGTAGCTGAGAAAGCACTTAAGCTGGGCAAGGGGTCTAAGGTTTACATAGAGGGTAAATTTAGAAGTGATAGCTACGAAAACAAAGAGGGTAAGAAAGTAACCGCATACTATGTAATGTGTGATAAGATTACGCCCCTTAATAAGCTTACTACTGCTAAAGAAAGATGGGCATCTAATTTAGAAAAGAAGCCAGAGCTAGACTTAGATACTAATGATGGAGGCTTTATTCCATGGGATCAATAGATAACAAAGCTTTAGAGGGTCTAGCTAAACGTGAGGCAGCTAGTGCTAGAGGAGACTTGAGTATAACGCGTACATATAAACGTACTAAGTATTGTGCTGAGATAGTAGACGCCATATGCGATGGTCTAGTAGCGGGCTTATCCATTAAAGCTGTATGTGGTATTGTTAACATTAGTGAGCAGACCTATTATAATTGGATGGAAAAGTATCCAGACTTTAATGAAGCGGTTAATAGCACCCGACCAGCTTTTGAAGCACAGATGCTAGAGATCATTAAGCAACAAGCCCATGATGACTGGCGGGCGGCGGCATGGATACTAGACCGCCGCTATCCTAGAGAATGGGGAGCCCGCAAAGAATTAGATTTAAACGTCAATAAAACAGATGGCACTGAGCAAGTGCTATCGTTTATTAAGCAAGCACAGGATAAACTAAAAAGCTCAACTGGTAATAGCTGAGCTTTTTAGTCTTAACACAAAACACCCCTAAAAAAAGATAGGAGTAAATCATAGCTATCATGAATACTAAACTAAGTAAAGAAGATTTAGAGGCACGTGCTTTAAATCTCAATATCCATAATCACTGCCTCTTTTTATTCGCATCCATGATTAAGCGGTGCAATATGGGCAACTATTATAAGCAGCGTAATCCGTTTACATTTAGAGAATCCACAGGCGGTGAAATCCCTGTATGTGATGCTTTATACTATGATGAGTATGAGCAAGTGCTAGTAATTGAAGTTAAGACTAGGCTAGTTAAAGATAGCCAAGTTAATGTGAAAGACTCAGTTAAAAGTGCTATTCTTAAAGAGTTAAAGAGTGAGCTATTTAATAATTATTTTATAGTGCCCGTCTTTATGTACACGGCCACTAATCGTGATGGGTGGAATTTTAGAGACGCTCAAGTCATGATGTACTATGGTGATAGTAATACTAAGGTATGGACTGAGCCCCGCCCCCTTGCATCTTATTATGAAGACATTAAGGATAGTGGTAGCATTCACGATTTATTTAATAACTTAGATAGGCCCCGATGTGTTAAACTTGAAATTATACCGCCCACACCGCAGTTAGAAACCATTCAAGAGAGGGACAATAAGCCCCCCATGATTTCAAGACGACTTAAGAGCAAATACTTTTATATTAGATATGATCAAAAGCCCTTAAGAGGATGGCAGCATTTACATGATATTATGATGGACTCAGGCTTTTATGATAATTCTAAAAGAGCTACCTCTAATATTTTAAGATCATTAGCGGGGGCCGTGGGCACTGGGGCTATGAGCTTAGTTATAGAGTGGCGGGGTGATATGTTTGATTTAGATAAAAGTACACTAGAGGCTACTCTATATAAGAGCTCTATTAGATACGGCTTTAAACCAAGCTTTTTAGAGATGCTTAAAGAGTCTGACTTACTAATTATATTTATGAATGAGAAGTATATACCCGATGAGGATGATTTTAAACGATTCACTGAGCACATGGATAGTATAAGTGGTAATATTAAATGAGCTACAATTATCTATCATTAGTGCTATTTTGCGTGAAGATAAAGTTATTAGTGCCCGCTGTGGCTGGGGAAGTGGCAAGACTAGTGCTTTAGTGTTTTCACTACTCACAGTGGCTAAGATGAGGCCAGGCACTAGCTCGCTCATAGTGACAGATACCACGCCCCGCTATAACTCAGTACTTATGCCAGAAATAGAGAAGTGGCTAGCCCCTTTAGGGTGGTCTTATAATCACACTAATAAGGTGTGGCTAGATACACATACGGGGTCTAGTGTATGGTGTAGATCATACTATAGGCCAGGTACGCGAGAGGCTACCCACAACCCATTAGAGGGACTTAACATAACAAGCGGGGTAGTATTCATAGATGAATGTCAGACGCTTACAGCGGAGGTGGCATATAAGGCTTTAGGCCGCTTGCGTAGCGGGCCATCCCCCATCATGGTTTTAGTAGGCTTGCCCGTGATAGATGCCTGGTGGTGTAAGCTTGCTGAGCAAGCTAACTGCACACCATTACTCTATACATCTTACGTAAATCAAGATAATCTATCAGATGAGTGGTTTAAGGCCACTGAGCTTTTACCTAATGATGAGCGTGAGGCCATGGTGCTAAATAAACCTAAGCCGCCTAGTGGGCTAGTGTATTCTGAGTTTAACCCAGATAGGCATGTGATAGATAACTTTAAGTATAGTCCATCCATGGGCGGGCGTATCGCTATAGACTGGGGCTTTAGGAAGCCTAGCGTACTAGTTATAGTCTATGATGAGGTTAGGGAAGCATCTATAGTGGTACATGAGATTAACCCGCAAGAGGTCACTATAGAGCAGCTAAGTACAATGATCCTACAAGTAGCATGGCCACGGTCTATGCAGTCATCCGCACCAGGTAAAAGAATATGGATAGATACGGGCGTGGCAGATAAAGCGGGGCGGGCTAGGTCGGACCATACGGGGCTTAGTGCTTTTAGGCTTATCCGTAAAACGCCTAGTGAGGGTGGCATAGGCTTGCCCCTACGCTCTACGACTGACCCTGTAAGGATAGATATTTTAAACGGGGTGCAAAGATTAAAGCGGGCATTTAATAGTAATAAGTATCTTATCACTCGTGAGGTGTGGGAACGGGGGGAGCGGGCCACGGGCAATAGCTTAAGGAAAGCATTATTAAGTTACGCATGGGATACTAAAGAGCAACCTAAGAAAGATGGGCGAGAGGACCCTTTAGACGCTTTGCGGTATGATTGCATATTTCATCACTGGACAGAGTCACACCGCAGCTACACACCACGGGCTAAACGCATTAACAAAGATGTTAAAGTAGGCTCAGCTAAGACTAGGAGCTTTTAATGATAATACATGGCGATAGCTTGCATGAGCTTACTAAGCTAGATGATAACTCTATAGATGCTGTGGTGAGTGATCCGCCTTATGGATTATCCAATATCTCACATAGTGCCCTGATGTCATGTCTTAAAGAGTGGGCACTAGGTAACTATAGTTACTTACCCGCTGCTAAAGGCTTCATGGGTAAATCATGGGATGGCTTCGTGCCACCGCCCGCCTTATGGCGTGAGGTATATAGGGTAATGAAGCCTGGGGCACATGCTCTAATCTTTGCGGGGTCACGTACTCAAGACTTAATGGGGCTATCTTTGAGGGTTGCGGGCTTTGAGATTAGAGATGTTTTACAGTGGCTATATGGTAGCGGTTTCCCTAAGTCTCATGATGTTAGTAAGGCTATTTATAAAATTAAAGGGGCTAATAAGTATGATGGATGGGGCACAGCATTAAAACCCGCTTATGAGCCTATCCTTTTAGTACGCAAGCAACTTATAGGCAGTGTAGCTGAGAATGTTTTAAAGCATGGTACAGGGGGCATAAATATAGATGCTTGTAGAAAGCAGACAGGGGAGGTTTTACATGAGGGGGGTAAAGCAAAGCCTCATCATATATTTCGACATACAAACTATGTACAAAACAATAAAGGCCGCTACCCCATGAATATTATACTAGATGAGCATGCAAGCAACCTGCTAGATATTCAAGCCCCTAGTGTAAACAGATTCTTTTATTGTGCCAAGGCGCAACCTAACGAACGCCAGGCGGGGCTAGATGGGCTTAGAAAAAAAACAAATGCAGAGCTTACAGGCAGAAAAGAGGGATCTGCGGGCTTAGTTATGAAACATAAAGATGGTAGTAAGAAAGCTAACCCCTACGCAGGTATAAGCGGGCAGCAACCTAAAGCTAACATCCATCCTACGGTTAAGCCTATTGAGCTAATGAAGTACTTATGTAAGCTAATCACCCCGCCAGGTGGCACAATATTAGAGCCATTCTTAGGCAGTGGCACCACGGCTATAGCAGCTAACTTGCTAGGCTTTGAGTGCATAGGCATAGAGCGTGAGTTAGAATATGTTAAGGTGGCTGAGGCTAGGCTTAAATATTGGACGCTAAACTATGAGCCTATCTATAGTGATGTTAAAGAAGATAAACAAGATACACAACTAGAGTTATTTTAAAATGAATGATGAGATACTAAAACTATATGAAAACAAGTTTATGCTTAAGCAAGCTATGCGACTTACTAAGAACATAGATAAAGCACATGACCTGGTGCAAGACACACTAATTAAGATTATAGATAATGCTGATAAGTACACAGCTAGCAAGGGCACCCCCACGGGCTTTGTAACTGTAGTCATGCGGCGTATACATTTAAATAATGTGCGTCATGTTGGCATAGTTGCTAGAGCGTTAGAGACATATGCGGCTAGACAAGATGAGCCCATTCATGATGCTACTCAGTATGTATATTGTAGGCAGCTCATAGCCCGCAGTAAATATAAAGAGATACTTAAGTTTAAAGCTTTAGGATATACCGCCCAAGATATAAGTAAAATTATAGGCATGAATCATAATACTATATTCTCACATACTAGAGTGATGCGTGAAGATCTGGCTAACTTAGGATAAAAAAAAAGAGCCATGACCGTAGGAAGTTTAGCTCTTTTCTTTCGCCTCACAGGGAGACCTAATCTTATATGTGATTATCTTTTATCACACTTAAAGCATGGGGTCAAGCATGAATATTAACACAGCTAACACTATCACAGAGCTAGCACGCAAGATGCTAGTAGATGCTAAAGATAATTTTACTCAAGAGGAATACATAGACAGTGTTAAGCTGTTTTGTGACATAGTGAGTAATTTATTACCCCCTAATATTGACAAAGCTTTAGAGGATAGTAATAATAGTCTTAAATAGAGTGGGTAAAAAGTAACCCACGTTTAAGGGTTACTATGAATAATAGAAATACTAAACACTTAAAAGCACGCTATCCAAATTTTAGAACCTACGGAATCACGGGCACACAGCTAAGTGGCGGCAGTATTTCAGGCTATGAGAATAATACACGGTTAACGGGGCTTAACTGGGTTAATGAAGCTGAGGAGATGCTTAGGACTGACCCCGTAGTTAGAAGATCATGGCACATGTTACGTCAGACTTTACTAAGTGCCACATGGCGTTTTGAGCCTGGCATAGAACATGACCCCATGGCAGAGGAGCTAGCCCGCTACGCTAATGAGGCGTGGGGCTTTGATGGCTACGCGGGCCAAATGTCTATGTCATGGGAGGAGCAATTAGCTTATTTATTTGAATATGTACCACTAGGCTATAGATATGCTGAGGAAGTTTATAAAGTGGGGCTTGATAGTGAGGGCCGTACAAAGATATGGCTAGACTATTATGCGGACCGTGAACCCTCAGCACATAACGAGTGGCTTAGTAGAGATGGGCAGCATTTAGACGGGGTGCTTCAAAATACGGTAGGCATCACTAAGATACCTAAGCCCATACCAGCTAATAAGCTACTACTTCTCACGCTTAATAAGACGGGCTCTAATTTTGAGGGCGTAGGAATGTTACGCCCTGTATGGTGGTGGTGGCGTACTAAGCAACGTGTAAGTAATATGATGTGCGTGGGCTTAGATAGATGGGCCATACCTACACCCAAAGTAACTGTAGATAGATCAGTAGCAGAGCTACAAGGGCTTAATGATTCTGATATAGACGCCATGGTAAATGATGCGGAGGCACAGGCTCAAGCATTCTTAGCCGCTGAGCAAGCATATTTAATAGAGAATGCCGCCGTTAAGTTTGATAGCTATAGCACTACCCCTTATCTATATTCTCAGGGCCCGCTAGATATTATTAAAGAGTGTGACAATCAAATTAGTCAAGCATTCTTAGCACAGTTTGCTAACCTAGGTATAACAGATACAGGCTCACGCTCAGTGGGTGAAGTTCACTTATCCATGTTTAGACGTGCCGCTATTAACTTATGTGACATAGTAGCTAGTAGAGTAAGTGGCGTAGATAGAAGCGGGGCGGGCACCATAGGCCGCTTGATTAAGTTTAACTATGGTGCGGTAGAAGCTAGCAAGTTACCCCGCTTAGTGCACACGGGGCTAGATACAGATGATTTGGCAGAGTCCTTGGGAATGTTAGGGCCGTTAGTTCAATATGGATTATTAACACCAGATGACGAATTATAGCGGGCTATACGTGAAAGATTAGGGGCGGGTGACTTGCCAGAGGATGCCCAAAGATCAGCACTAGAGAGAACTGCCACAGCTAACGCCACAGGCGGGGGGGCGGCTTTACTCGCTGAGCAGCTTATTAGGAGGCGGCGTAATGGTTAAGCGTACACAGGCACAGACGCCCGCACCGCCTAAAGATAGAATTAAGGGCAGCACTAAAAACCCAGAGGGTAGTGCTAGTGGCTCACGTGGTGATATTAAAATATCAGAATCCACAGAGAAAGCCTTGGTTAATCTACGCAATAAGCATAACGATAAGTATAAGTCACCTAAAAAGCGTGTAGACATGGGCAAGCTTAAGGCAGTCTATAGACGTGGGGCGGGGGCTTATAGTGTATCTCATAGGCCTAATGTTACAAGCCGCGAGCAGTGGGCACTAGCCCGCGTTAAAGCATTCCTAAAACTTGTGGGCACAGGTGAGAGAAAAAAAGCCTATACAGGTGATTTAGATTTATTACCCGCTGGCCATCCTCAAAAGTCAGACGCTAAGACAGAGGCCACGGCATTAGCTATGCCTCAAAAGTATTCACATATAAACTTCACCCCTCCCAAGGGGGCACAAGAGGCGGCGGCTAGGGCTCTAAAGAAAAGAGCAGAAAAGCCCCCCTCTCAGCGTGGCATGACCTCAGTAGGCTTAGCACGTGCCCGTGATCTAGCTAACGGCCGTGAGCTATCCCCAAATACAGTGCGTAGAATGCTTGCATACTTTACCCGCCATGAGGTGGATAAACAAGGTAGCACTTGGGATGAGTACGGCAAGGGCCGCCAGGCGTGGGATGGCTGGGGCGGTGATGCGGGCTATTCTTTTGCTAAGAAAGTAGTTAAACAAATGAACGCAGCGGATAATAAAACGCAATCCCTTAGAGCGTATGGTGAGGCTATTCTTTTAAGTGATAGCTCATCTTATGACGTGCCAGAGGGACTAACAGTAGGCAAGCCATTTAAGACATTATCACTGGGTCAAGTATCAAGCAGGCTCAGTGGTGACAAAGTAGGCAAGCCCATAGATCAAGATTTACTAACAGAGCTAGTGCGGGTATTCAATGAGCATAAAGCAGAGTCACCCGTGATTATTGACTGGCAGCATGCTACTAGCCCATTTCAAGGGGGCACACCCGCCCCGCCCGAAAGTGGGAACGCACTAGGCATGATAGTAGATTTAGAAATTAAAGAAGATGGCCTTTATGCTGTGCCCGCTTACAATGAGCGGGGCTTAGAGGTTGTTAAAAATGCGGGCGGAGTCTTGTGGTCAAGCCCTGAGTATATCCACGGCGACATATTCAGTAGGGGAGATGGCAGCAAGCTAGGTGAGGCCCAGCTTTTAGCTATCACGCTCACACCCCGCCCCGCACAGTCACATAACACTATTGATCGTATTACATTAAGTGAGGAGCTAAATATGGATGATCAAGTAAAAGAGCTCATGGCTAAACTAGAGGCTAAGGATGCCCTAGTTAAGCAACTTGAAGCACAGCTCGCAGATATGAAAGCTGAGAATGAATCTAAGCTTATGGCTGAGGATGAGAAAAAAGAAGAGCTTAAAGAGCATTATGATGATGATAAGTCTAAGATGGCTGAGCATGATGATAATGAGAAAAAATCAGAGGATGAGAATGAGGATGAGGACAAAGTTAAAAAAATGTCTGAATCATTCAATACATCCAATGTAGCTCTACTTAATGAAGTGCAAGCACTTAAAGAGCAGCTTAACACTGTAGTTAAAGAGAATAACGCTATTAAGTGTGATAAAGCGGTTAATCAACTTCTTAGTGAGGGCAAGATTACACCCGCTGAGCGTAAGTTTGCTGTAGATGCGTGGCACATGAAAGAACTACAACCCACATTTTGGCAGATGTTTAGCGAACGCCCCAGCGGTCAAGCTGTACCCCTACAAGAAGTGGGCCACGGTGCAAGCGGTCAAGAGATCTCTAAAGCTACTTTAAGTGAGAAGATCAAGACTTTAGCTACTGAGAAACAAATCACATTTAGTGAAGCTTTAAACATTGTGCGTGATCAAGATCCCGTATCTTATCGCAAAGCTTATGGAGTTTAATAATGAATAATCAAGTACATTCTTTTATTTGTGCTAGTGCTGTCACTGAGTACTCACTAGTAAGTGTAGACAGTAACGGCAAAGTGGCTATTACTGCTTTACCTACAGACGTGGCTTGCATTGGTGTAGCACAGCGTGCCGCATCTGCGGGTGAAGCTGTGGACGTGGTAACAAGCGGTGAAACTAAAGTAATCTCAGGTGAAGCGGTAGCAGACCTTAGTGCCACCCCTCGCTTCTCTGCGATGGCTGGCGGTAAGGTACAACCCGCAGAGGCTACAGACTCTACGTTTTTCCCTACATGCTTTGTCATTCCTAACGTAAATCAAACGGGCACATCTATCAATGATCAAATCTTGGTAGAATTTAGACGCCCATCTATCCCATTAGCATAAGGAGTAGGATAAATGGCAAGTTCATATAGCAATATCCACCCAGTAGACGAGATCTTAACAAGCCTTGTAAGTGAAGTAATCCCAAGTGATGCTCAGCTTATCGCGGGTCAAGTATTTGAGAATGTAAAAGTCCCAGAGCGTAGCGGTACATTCTTACTAGAAAATACGCGTAATTTCATGGGCTCACCAGAGTTAGACTTAGAGCGTGCACCTGGTGCGGGCCGTGCTAATATTGGCTCATTTGATAGAACGTCTTTAACTTTCAAAGCTAAAATCTATAGTGCTCAAGATAGTATCGCTATGGAAGATATTATTGATAGTCAATACCCAGGCAGTGAAGAGCAACGCATCGCACGTAAAGTAAGACGTACTATGATGCTAGCTAAGGAGAAGCGTGCGGCTGATTTATTATTTGATACCGCATCATTTACTAACGCTACATGTACAGCGGTTATGGGTGGTCAAGTTGACGCAGCGGGCACGGATGCACTCACAGGCTTAGATAAGCTTAAAGACTTAGTATTTGTGGCAGCTCATGGCATTAACCCAGATACTATTATTTTAGGCCGTGGTGTAGCACGTGCTTTAGCCCGTAACCCTGAGTTTAGATCATACCTCACAGTAGGTGCTACACCTAGTGGCATCGCGGCTGGCGGTAGCTTAGTGCTTAATGATAGTGCAGTACAAGCAATCATTAGAGATGTTTTAAACATTCCTAATGTCTATGTTGGTCAAGCACGCCGTGAAACTGCGGTACCTGGTGCGACATCCTCAGAGGCTCAGATTTGGAATGATGATTATATCTTCTGTGGTATCCTTAAAGGTAGTGATGCTATCGTACAAAAAAGCGGCAATGTTAAAGGTATGCCTGTGGCTGCTCTTAACTTTGACTTTGGCAACATGGTAGCGGGTCAATATGATTCACTAGACGCTACCCGCCGTTATGTCTACGCAGAGGAAGTACAACAGTTTAAAGCTATTGACTCTACCCTTGGTTACATCTTAACAGCTTGCATTTAATGTAGTGAGTAACCATGTGTGATAGTGCAACCCCCACATTATTAAGTGAAGTTGACGCAGATAAGAAAGCAATAGCAGACTTAAAAACGCAGCTATCTAGTCAAAGTGGGGCACGTGCTGAAATCACGAAAGCTAAGATAAATGAGCTTAAAACAATTATCAAAGCTGAGAATACTATGAAAGCATCTCTAGCACGTGCTAGGGGTAGCTTCCTAAAAACTTTAGAGACTGCTATAGATGCCACTAATCCTTTAACGCTACTATCTCTAAGTAGAGATCAGTTAGTAGACTTCATACTTAAGGGGGGCATGGGTATAGCAGTAGATGACTTTATTAACCAAGCTGATAAGATTACTCAGTCAGTTAATAAAACTATGAGAACAATACAGCCAGGTCTAGGCATTACAAGCACTATACAAAATGAGCTAGATATTATGCAGACCGCAGCGGTAGAGGGCGTGTTTGATGATGTCATTCTCCCCACAATTACTGCGGGCGTGCGTGATGCACTCACAGCTATAAGCGTAGATGTACCCGCTAGCTCTGCCATGTCTGCTTTAGCACTCAAGATGGAGAAAGCACAAGGTAGGCAGCTCACAGAGATTAACACTAAGCTTAGTATGTATGGGCGTAGTGTGACTGCGGCGGTGGCTGAGGATGCGGGTATTAAGTATTATTTATACACAGGCCCCATAGATGGATTAACTCGTAAGTTTTGTTTACCGCTAGTAGATAAGGTGGTGAGTGATTCACAGATGAGACGCTTAAACAATAGGCAAGGTCTTAGCGTAAAGACTGCGGGCGGGGGTTATAATTGCCGCCACTCATGGAGTCCCGTAACAGAGGGCTTTATAAAAGCGGCACAGCTAGACAAAGCTACTACTAAAGATATATCTAACGCTAACAAGGGAGCTAGGAAATGAAAAAAGCCGTTACAAGTCAAGACTACACTTTTACATGGAATAGCCCCGCCCCTGTGAGTGGCACGCCTAGTGTAACTTTTAAGGCGTCTAGTACTGTCACTAGTAACCTTACTCACTCACGGGCAGATATTAGCGTGACTTCCATAGCTAATGATAGGCGTACACTTACTATAGCTAGTAGTACTAGTTTAGAACGTGATCAAGAGCTATGCTTTTTAAAGACAGATGGGGACGCATGGTATAGTGTAAAAGTAATAAGGATAGTGGGCACCACTGCCATATTAGCTGAGCCCTTGCCCCGTGAGATAGACTTATCTAGTGCGGCGGCCTTAGAGTTTTCTACCTGGTATGTCACTGCCTCATCTGCTAATGTCACTAGTACAAGTGGCACTTATCAATATGAGATTAGTTACACGGTAGACTACGGACAGAATACACAAAATAAGCTAGATAAAGG
>Ga0255751_10000708_pt1 | contig 31333 bp, 33 predicted proteins | sample 071ome_20_FD_179951 | JGI IMG/M metagenome (GOLD analysis project Ga0255751, IMG submission 179951) | Coastal salt marsh microbial communities from the Groves Creek Marsh, Skidaway Island, Georgia - 071412BT metaG (version 2) | ecosystem: Environmental > Aquatic > Marine > Intertidal zone >... | reverse complement strand
GATGTCGAGAGGCAGATCAGGGAGTTCGCCTGCGGTGGAGCCGACCTCGGCAAGCAAGGCATTGCCATCGGCCCAGCTCGCAGAGCCGGTCGCGTCCTCGGAGATCAAGGCGTGCAATTGGTTGAACGAAACACAGTCGATGCTGTTTTCGGTCGAGGTGATGACCGAGATCCCGTCGATCCCGCGCCGGATTTCAATGAACGCGATCCCGTTCGCTTCGCAGATCTCGATCTCCTCGTCCTTCAAGAGGCGGGAAGCGTTGGTGATCGGGACTTCGCCATCGCAAAATTTCTTGGCCCCGTCGCCCGAACCCGGACCTTCGACGGCGATGGCGACACCACTGTTCTCAGCGCCGAACACCTCGGCCTGCTCCAACACGATGGGGAACACGGTCGAGGATCCGGAGATGAGGAACTCGCCCTCGATCTCGCCTGAGTCAGCAACCGACGAGACCGCAGTACCGGTGTCGCCGGTGACGGTTTCGTCGTCGCCGCAGGCCGCAGCGATGAGCGCAAGGATGGTAAGCAGGGTGACGAGCACGCGGGCTCGCCGAACATTGGTGGTATGCATGCCGCGCACCGTAGGGATCCCACATCTCCGCCAAGGATCGCTGGAGTGAACCGTTTCGGCGCAGAAGCTGAACGTTCAGTAAACGAGCCTTCACCCAGCTTCGGCAGCGACAATCAGGCGCTGCGGCCCATCAGGGCGAGGAAACGATCGACGATCGAGGCATCGGCCGGAGGCGCAACCGGCTGATCGGGAAGGACGCCTCCGGCGAGCACGGCGTCAGCATGCTCGGCCCAGAAGTCAAGGCAGCCGTCGACGAGATCCTCGGGAAGCTCAACCGGACGGCCCGTGGCCTGGCCGATATCCCATGCCCGAACCAGGTTCTCGCTGATGCGCTGGGCGAGCAGATCGCCGAGCAGAATGGGCCCTTGCTCGTGCGGCACGATCGTGCCGGCCGGATCGATGTCGCGGAGCGCGCCGATGGCGCCCACTGCTGTGCCGCGCCAAGCCGAAACGGGATTCCCGCCGAGGACGGCCGCATCGAACTCCCCCACCGACCGCAGGGCCTCCCCCGCTGCCGCCGCGGACAGTTGGGCGTCGCCGACGACAACCCAGGCGACCGTCGTGATCACCGTCCAATCATCGGGATGTGTGGTGAGCTCCCACTCCTCATCGGCCAACTCGACGATGGTCTCGCCGAACTGCGCTGCCGCCCGCTGATACGCCGCCGCATCGAGGCTCACGGCTCTCCTCTCACGTGCCTATTCCCACTCGATGGTGCCGGGCGGCTTCGACGTGATGTCGTAGGCGACACGGTTGACGCCGGGCACCTCGTTGATGATGCGACTGCTCATCGCTTCGAGCACGTCGTAGGGGATGCGGGCCCAATCGGCGGTCATGGCGTCCTCGCTGGTGACCGCGCGGATGATGACCGGGTAGCCGTAGGTGCGTTCGTCACCCATGACACCGACACTGCGGATGTCGGGCAGCACGGCGAACGATTGCCAGATCTCACGCTCAAGGCCGGCCTTGGCGAGCTCTTCCCGAACGATGAAGTCCGCATGCTGCAAGGTCTCGACCTTGTCCGGCGTGACCTCACCGATGATGCGGACACCGAGACCCGGCCCAGGGAAGGGCTGTCGCTGCACGATGTCGTCGGGGAGGCCGAGCTCGGAGCCGACCTGCCGAACTTCATCCTTGAAGAGGCTGCGGAGCGGCTCGACCAGCTCGAACTCCATGTCCTCGGGCAGGCCGCCCACATTGTGATGGCTCTTGATCGTGGAGGCGTGCTCGCTTCCCGACTCGATGACATCGGGATACAGCGTTCCCTGCACAAGGAACTCGGCGCGGCGACCATCGGAGCCGCCGGCCGCTTCGGCCTTGGCATCCTCGAAGACCCGGATGAAGAGTTCGCCGATCGCCTTGCGCTTGGCCTCGGGCTCGGTGACGCCGGCGAGGGCGGAGAAGAAGCGCTCCGAGGCATCGACGAAGATCAGCCGCACACCGAAGTTCTTCTCAAACGTCTCGATGACCTGGTCGGCCTCGTTCAGGCGCATCAGACCGGTATCGACATGCACACAGGTGAGCTGATCACCGATGGCTTTGTGCACGAGCGCAGCGGCAACCGCGGAATCGACACCACCTGACAGCGCACAGATGACCGGCTTGTCACCGACCTGCTGGCGGATCTGCTCGACCGAGGTGTCGATGATCGAGGCCATGGTCCAGTCGCCCGGCGTGCCGCACCCGTCGCGAAGGAAGCGCTCGATCACCCGCTGGCCGTGCTCGGTGTGCATAACTTCCGGGTGGAACTGGACGCCGTAGAGCTTGCGTTCGACCGACTCGAACGCAGCGACGGGGGCGTCGGGGGTGGATGCCGTGGGCGTGACGCCGTCCGGCGGCACCGTGATGGCGTCGAAATGCGACATCCAGACGTTCTGCTGGGTGGGGGTGCCCGACAGCAGGGTGCCGCCGTCGCCCTCGACGGTGAGGACGGTGCGGCCGTACTCGCCCCGGTCGGTGCGGCCGACCGTGCCGCCGTTCTGCTGGGCGATCAGCTGCGCGCCGTAGCAGATGCCGAGGATCGGAATGTCGAGGTCGTACACCGCGGGATCGATGGCGATGGCGCCGTCGGCGTGCACGGAATCGGGGCCGCCGCTGAAGATGATGCCGGTGGGCGCCTTCGCTGCGATCTCGGCGGCGGTGGAGCGGGGCGAGATGATCTCGCTGTAGACGTTGGCTTCGCGCACCCGACGGGCGATCAACTGGGCGTACTGGGCGCCGAAGTCGACGACCAACACCTTGTCGAACTCGCCATCGGAACCTGGCGTTGCGCTCATCGAACGACGACCTCCGGGTGCGAAGAAGCCGTCACATCGGTGCAGCCTTCGCCGGGAACGAGGGTGTGCAGGGTTCTGGAGTCGGGCTTGTACGCCCGACGAGCAGTGGCGCCTTGCTCGATCTGCACTTTGGCCATGAGTCCCTTTCCGTTCCGCGCCGGGTGCGGGGAGGAAAGGAGCGATGCTAGCCGCCGAGCGCGGGCTTCAGGAGCCGCATCGCCGGCTTGCGTGCATCTCGTGGGCGACCTTCGCTCCCCTCCCCGGCGTCGCTCATGCGGCGCCTCAGCCCGGTCCGCCGAGGATGGAGTCGTCGGTTCCGGTGGCGATCGCAAGCAATTGACGCAGCATCGATCCGGTGGCTCCCCAGATCGTGTCTCCGGGGACCTCGAAGAAGCTCAGCGCTCGCGGCGTGGCGCCCTGCCAGGTCCAGATCTCCTCGCGCCACACGACATCGCTCAACAGTTCAGCGAGCGACACGTGGACGATCGCCTCGACCTCGCCAGGCGACGCGACATGCACCTTCGGCGGGGACTCGCTGACCGCAACGTAGGGGTGGATCAGGGTGCGGGATCCGACCGTGATAAAGCGGTCGAGTCCACCGATCGGCACTACCGACGACGGGTCGAGCGCGACCTCCTCCTCGGCTTCACGCAACGCCGTGCGCCAGAGGTCGGGGTCGGTGTCGTCGCGGCGACCACCCGGAAAGGAGATCTCGTGGGCGTGGTGGCGCATCGTCGGTGATCGACGGGTCAAGAGGACATGCGGCCCGTCGTGCGTCTCGTAGAGCACGCACAGCACGGCCGAGTCGCGTGCCTCATCGGGGACCTCGCCGAGCGTGATCGGGTCGCGCCGGGAGGCAAGGCGGTCGACGATGTGCTCGAGCGACGGCCGGCGACGCGATGGGTCGAGCCCCGCCCACGGTGCCGGTCCACCGAGTCGGGCCGAGGGAGGACGAGGGATGATCTGCGGTCCGCCTCGGCCGGGAGGCGGCGCGAACGGGTCGTGACCCGAATCGCTCAGGAGGCGTCCTCGATCAGCGACCGCAGCACTTCGGGCATGCCGGCCGTCTTGAGGTTGGCGAGGACCTTGCCGGGGGGCGTCTCGCCCTTTTCCCACTCCTCCCAGTAACCGAGGAGCTTGGCGGCGTCAGGTGCGGGATTGTCCATGATCAGAGGTTACCGAGAACGACAGCCGTCCCTTCGATCGGGTGACCCGATGCCCGCCGACGGTCTCAGCGGCTCGCCGCTCACCCTCCACGACCTGCCAGACCCGCTCGATGGTCGCCGTATCGACCCGGTACGGGTCGCCCGACTCCCGCTGGATCCAGGCGCGCAACGCCTCGGACGCCACCGCTCGAGGGGCCGACCGGAGCGCGTGGACGTCGGTGGGGTCGAGTTCGGCTGCGGCCGTTTCGATCAACGCCAGCGCATCGGCCACGAGATCGGCGTGGCGGTTGAGCAACGGGATCGGGTCGACCACGAACACCTCGGCGATCTCGGTAAGGAGACGGTGACGGACGGCGTTTCGGGTCATCGCCATGTCGTCATTGGTCGGGTCGTGGCGAGGCACGACCCCCGCCTCGGCGCACACCGCCACCGTGTCGGCCCGGGTCAGAGAGAGGATCGGGCGATGGGCCCGATCCATCCGGGCCGCAGTGCCGGTCAAGCCGGCGCCACGGAAGAGGTTGAGCAGCACCGTCTCGGCTCGATCATTCGCGGTGTGCGCGACACAAACGTCGGCGGGCAACGTGTCATACCGGAGGCGGCGTGCCGTGGCCTCGAAGTTCGCAGAGGGGTCGAGGTCGAGACGTCGATACTCGAACGGCACCCCCCACGCAGTGGCGAGATCACGCACGAACGCCGCATCGTCGGCCGAAGAGGGACGGACGCCGTGATCGACGTGCCAGATCGTGAACGAACGCCCGGCCGAGCGGGCGAGCACGGCCATGGCGACACTGTCGGCGCCGCCACTGACGCCGAGGTGAAGGTGTCCGTCCGGGAAGCTGCAGCGACCGAGAAGCTCCGCGATGGTCATCGGATCAGGCGGCGGGCGCCGAGGCGCCGACCCGCTCGATCCACTGCGACGGATCGCGGATCTCGGCGATCGACGGGACGTTGGCCGGCTCGGCCCACGCCTTGTCAAGCAGCTCCACACCGCCGTGTCCCTCGACCGACTGGATGAAGTGTTCACCCTCGGCGTACTGCTTCATCTTCGCCTCGAGACCGGCGAGTTTCTGGAAGACCTTCGTGAACCCGCTCGCGCCCTGACGGCGATTGCGCAACACCCGGGCGAACCGCTCCTGGGACGGGACAAGATCCTTGCCGGCTCGGTCCATCGTGATATCGCCGTGGCCTTCGAGCAGGCTCATCAGGCCGGCGACCTCGTTGATCACCTCGAGCTGCTCCTCCGACGCGAACAGGGCCATCATGCCGCCCTGGTCCATCGGATCTTCTCCGCGCTTGCGAGCTTCGAGCAGGCGCTGCGCGGCAGCGAGGAACCGCTTCGGATCTGGATCGACGGAGTCCATCGTGGAGTTGACGAGGCCGAGAAAGTGCTCGCGCATCCACGGCACGCCGGTGAACTGGGCCCGATGGGTGACTTCGTGCAACGCCAGCCACAGGCGGAATTCCTGGGGCGGGAACGCATAGCGCTGTTCGAGCATCAAGACGTTGGGCGCCACGTAGTAGACGATGTCCTGATCTTCGGGGTTCTCGTCCTCGATGACCAGCAGGTCGTACTGGCCGAGCACCCGCGTCGACATCCAGCCGAGCATTGCGCCGAGTTCGGCACCCGCAATCTTGGGACCGAGAACGGACTCCTTGCCGTCCATCTTGTCCTCAAGCTTGGTGGTGATCGGTTTCAGGAGTCGCTGAAAGCTGGCGAGGTTGGCATCGACCCAGCCCTCGCGGTTGGTGACGCAGCCGCGTGCCTTGCCGTCGAGCGACCGGAGACCCGTGCACTCGGCGACGAGGTCCTCTGCCATCGCCGTGTAGCGGGCAAAGTCCTCTTCGAGCCCGTCGCGGTACCGCCCGGCCTGGTAGGGCTCACGCCCCGCGACCTTCGCAGCGATCGTGCGGGCGACGTCCCAGTCGACGGCGCCGCCCATGTCAGTCCCGCGGATAACGCTTGTACGTCACCTGGTTGAGGTAGCCGGCGACCGAGGCGACGATCGCGAGGATGGTGGCGCCAACGAGGACCGGTGCGATCCAGAAATGCCATACGACAGCGAGCATGCCGAAGAGTGTAGGCGCCCCGGTGGCGCAAGCCGCAGTCAGGTGCGGACTCGCCGGGGAATGCATGCGTCGGCCACCCGAGACCGGGCGCGTGTGTCAGTCGTCGAGCACCTTGCCGCGCATCCGCGGCGCCACCATCGGTGCATGAAGTGCGCAGTACTCCTGATCGTTGTACCGGCTGAGGTGCGTGGCGCAGCCGGGCTCGAGGCAGACCCGGCCGACTTCCATGACCGGAAGGTTGCGCTCGATGCTGGTGAACTTTTCTCCAATGACCCGCATGGTCGTGTCTACGGAGGGACCCATGCGTTTGGTTCCACCTGTCACGGGAAAGTTCCGGAACGGGGACCATCCGGAGCCGCGCTGATCGAGCGGCCGCTGGTCTACCGCTTGTGCTGGGCCTGCTGAATCGCCTGGAAAATCTTCGATTTCAAGGCGTCCGGGACCGGATCGCTGCATCGTCTCGACACGACCGTTCGGACCCGCATCTCGAACGCATACGTGTCGTTGCACGTGCCGCATTTCGCAACGAGCGCCTGAACGACGGTCTGACATTCGACATCCTGCGGGCAGTTGTCGAGGTACGTCGACACGCATGGATTGCCGGTGCCGCAGTCGCCGGATTCGAACTCACCACACGGGTCGGTCATGACACAGGCTCAGGGTCGGGAAGGAGACGGTGCTCCTCGGCAAACGAGTACAACCGCTTCTGGAGCTGCTTTCTTCCACGGTGCAGTCGCGACATCACCGTGCCGATCGGGACGTCCAGGATCTCGGCGATCTCTTTGTAGGCGAAGCCCTCGACGTCGGCCAGCAGGATCGGAATCCGGTAGTGCTCAGGAAGGTCCTCGAGCGCCAACTTCACCTCGTCCTCACCGAACATCTCCAGGAGTTCGTCCTCGGCTGATCGACTCAGCACGGCCGACTCGGCGCCACCGAGGCGTCGGTAGAGGTAGAGATCCTCGATGTCGTCGATGTCGGATTCGTCGGGCCGGCGCTGCTTCTTGCGATAGGCGTTGATGTAGCTGTTCGTGAGGATGCGATACATCCACGCCTTGAGGTTCGTACCCGCCTCAAACCGCTCGTAGGCATTGAACGCCTTGAGGTACGTCTCCTGCACAAGATCTTCGGCGTCGGCCGTGTTGCGGGTCATGCGCATCGCCGCGCTGTACAGGCCGTCCATCAACGGCATTGCATCTTCGGCGAAGGTGGCTTGGTCGGCCACACGGACTCCTGGGAGGGGTACGCCCCGGTGCGCCGGGGTCAGAGCAGAGAGCCCGAGAGGAGGATTGAACTCCTGACCTACGCTTTACGAGAGCGTCGCTCTACCAACTGAGCTACTCGGGCGAGGTGTCGAACGGTACCAAGTCCCGGTGCCTGATCCTCACCGTGCGAGCGACGGCAGCCTCAGCAACAGAGCTTGGAGCGCCAACGCCTCGTTGGGGTTGCGCACCAGGGCGTCCTGGGTCTGACGCAACGCATCGATACCGTCGAGCAGACCGCGGCGATCGTCGCCTGCGACAATCGCTTCGCGATACCGAGTGGCGAGTGTGGCGAGCCCGAAGCGGAGTTCCTCGGTGCGGAATTGCCGCAGCTCACGACGATGACGGGCTTCGAGATCCTTGCGACCTGAGCCTCGGGTACCCAGCTGCTCCTCTCGGGCGTCCATCGCCGCGAGTTCGGCATCGTGCTGGGCAACCTTGGCCTTGCCGGCGTCATCGATGAGTGCCCGCACCTCCTCGACCATCACCGCAACCGCTGCCCCCGTTCCATCGAGTCGGTCCGGAATCGACCACCAGGCATCTCGCCGGGCCACCAGCCGATCGTCGGCCACCAACGTGCGCGCCCGTTCGACACTTCCCGACGCAGCAGCGGCGATGATCGGTGCCTGCTCGGGAGAAGCAAGCCCCTCCGCAACCAGCGCATCGGCGATCGCCTCCTCGGCGATCGGCGGGAAGTCGACACGCGTGCACCGACTCTCGATCGTGATGTGCTCCGGTGGGACATCCTCGGCGAGCAGCACGAAGATCGATGTCGCAGGAGGCTCCTCGATCGTCTTCAGCAGCGAGGCCGCCGCAGCAGCAGTCGCCGTGTGGAAGCGATTGACGATCAGGACCTTCCGCTTGCCTTCGACCGGCGACCGGCTGGCCTGCACGATGAGCGGCTCCGCTTCTTCGTCGCGGCGCAGATTGTTGCCAACCGGATCGAGCACGTGGACGTCGGCGTGCGACTCGTCGACGGCAAGTCGGCGGTGGCGTTCGGCGTTGTCGGGATCGGCAGCGGCCAACAACTCACCGGCGAAGACGGTGGCAGCCCGACGCTTCCCGGCGCCGCCCGGCCCGACGAACAGATAGGCGTGGACGGGCGCCGTGACCGCAGCTTGGAGACGACGAACCGCCTCCTGCTGGCCGACGACGAGATCCCAGCTCACGGATTCGCCGCCAACCAAGCTTCGACCGCAGTGTCGACACGTGCGGCGACCTCGTCAACGGTGCCGTCGGCGTCGACGACCAGCCAGCGGTCGGGATCGGCAGCCGCGAGTTCGCGATACCCGTTTCGAACCCGGGTGTGAAAGGCGGCCCCGGCACCCTCGATGCGATCCATCTGATCGCCGAGGCGCACTCGGGCCACTGACCACTCGACGTCGAGCAGGACGGTGAGATCCGGCTCGATGCCGTGGGTCGCGAATCGCATCATGGCGTCGAGTTGACCGAGATCGAGCCCGCGTCCGTAGCCCTGATAGGCGGTGCTCGATGCGGTGTAGCGATCGGACACGATCGTCTCGCCTCGCTCGAGCGCAGGGCCGACGATCTCGGCGACATGCTGGGCCTTGTCGGCGATGACGAGCAGGGCTTCGGCCCGATCGTCGAGCGCGGCATGCGCCGGATCGAGCAGGATCGAACGGATCGCACTGCCGATCTCGGTCGCGCCGAACTGGAAGGTCAGCTCGGCGCCGAGGCGTGATGCAAGGCGGCGGGCCTGGGTCGACTTTCCGGAAGCGTCGGCCCCTTCGAACACGATCAGTCGGCCGGTCACGAGCTCGGCTCCGACTCTGCCTCGGCGAGGAACGCACCGGACCCGGCGCGCAAGCTCCACATCGCCAATCCTCCGGCCATCACGATGATGATGGCCGAGACCCACATGGTGAGGCGCACTCCCGGCACGAAGATCGCCAATCCCCCGAGCACGATCTCACGCCCCCAGATCGAATCCGAGAGTCCGTCGAGGAGTTCAGAGAGGATCGGTGCGATCGCGAGCGCGATCAGGACGCAGAAGCGGACCAGCACCAGCAGTGAGGCGAAGATCCGGCCGCGAAGCTCGTCGTCGACATTCTCGTGCAGCAAGGTGAACCCGAGGACATAGATCGGTCCGGCGGCAAACCCCACAACCGCAATCATCGGCACGACGATCGACAGAATCGACGCCGACCCGGCGACGAGCAGGCCGGCGCCCGCGACCACGAGCGCAAGCGGGAAGACCCGGGCCCGGTTGATCCGGGTTTGGAGAACCGATGCCGTCAGGACTCCGACCGCCATACCGGTGCCGAGCGCGAAGAGGATCAGGTTGAAATCGGCGCCTTCACCGGCGATGACCTCATCGACGAAGATCGCACCGAGCGGTACGAGCATGCCGCCGCCGATCACCCCCGTGGCCAGGCCGATGTTGACCGCCCGGACGATCGGGTTGACCGCGATGAACTCCCAGCCCTCGCGGAGTTCGCGGAACGCCCCGCCCAGATCCCAGTTCCCCCGCTCCGTGCCGAGTCGCTCCTCGCGGGTGCGGCGGGTCCAGTGGATACGCCCGATGATGGCGGCGGTGGCCAGGAACGACAGGCCGTTGACATAGAAGGCCAACCCCTCCTCGTTGAACTGCCACGTGTTGACCCAACCCTCGTCAGCGAAGCCCTCGGAAAGCTTGGCGAGGAGCGCAGCGATGCCGGCCGCCACGGGGAACATGCCGTACGCCGCCGCCACATTGAGCGAGTTGGCGGTGGTGAGCTTCTCCTTCGGCACGATGTTCGGGACGACCGCTTCCTTCGCCGGCGACCAGAGCATCGTGAGGATCTCGAGAACGAACGAAGCGAGGATCAAACCGAGCAGGCTGTCGACGAACGGCAACGCGAAGAACACGAGCGCCCGACCGACATCGCAGAACAACATCACCCGCTTGCGATCGAGGCGGTCAACGATCACACCTGCCGCAGTGGCGAGGAAGAATCCGGGAGCGATACGGGCCGCGAGGACCAACGCAATCGCGGTTCCCTCCGACCCGTCGCTGATGCGTTCGGCGAGCGAGATGATCGCGATCAGGCCGAGCCAGTCACCCGTCGCCGAGATGACTTGGGCGACCCAGAGCTTGAAGAACTCCCACGATCCAAAGACCGAGTGGATGCGGCCGCCCGGGCGCGTGGCCCCAACCGCATCCTGCAGGCGATCCGCACTGGAACCGGGGGCGCTCACGCCGACGACCTTAGGGGACCACGAGCAGCGGCTCGATCACTCGTCGTCGCTGGAAGCGGCGGCCTTCTTCTTGGTCGCCTTCTTCTTCGTCGCCTTTTTGGCCGACTTCTTCTTGGCGGCCTTCTTCTTCGTCGCCTTCTTCTTGGCGGGGCCCTTGGCCCGACGGTCGGCGAGAAGTTCGGCAGCCCGTTCGACGGTGAGCTCCTCGACCGTGTCGCCCTTGCGCAACGAGGCGTTGTACTCGCCGTCGGTGACGTACGGCCCGAAGCGGCCGTCCTTGACGATCATCGGGTTGCCGGTCTCAGGGTCGGGCCCCATGTCGCGCAGCGGCGGCTTCGGTGCGGCCTGGCCACGGCGGCGCTTCGGCTGGGCAAGGATCGCCAGGCACTCCTCGAGCGTGACGGTGAGCAGCTGGGCCTCTGTCTCGAGGCTGCGGCTGTCGGTTCCCATCTTGAGGTACGGGCCGTAGCGGCCGTTCTGCACGGTGATGACCTCACCCGTCTCGGGGTGGGCGCCGACGGTGCGCGGCAGCGACAGGACGTGGAGCGCTTCCTCGAACGTCAACGTCTCGACCGACATCGTCGAGAAGAGCGAACCGGTGGGTGGCTTCTCCTCCCCCCGTTCCTCCCAATCCTCGTGGGTGCCGACCTGGACGTAGGGGCCGAAGCGGCCCGCCTTCGCATAGATCTCAAGGCCGTGCTCGGGGTGCATACCGATGATGCGCCCTTCCTTCGGGATCGCGAGGTATTCGATCGCTTTGTCGAGGGTGAGTTCGTCGGGCGGAAGGTCGTCGGGGATCGACGCCGTCTGGTTGTCGTCGGCAGTATCGCTGTCGCCCATCTGGACGTAGGGGCCGTACCGGCCGACGCGGGCCACGACCGGTTTGCCCTCGTCGCTCATGCCGAGCGGGATGGTGTTAACCATGCGGGCGTCGATGTCGGGGAGACGGGTCGACACCTTCTCCTTCAGGCCCGGCTCGCCACCTTCACCCTCACCGAAGTAGAAGCGGCTGAGCCACGGCTCGGCCTCCTCGGTGCCGGTGGCGATCTTGTCGAGGTCGTCCTCCATCTTGGCGGTGAAGGCGTAGTCGACGAGGTTGGGGAAGTGGCCTTCCATGACGTTGACCACCGAGAAGGCGGTGAACGACGGCACGAGGGCCGAACCCTTCTTCCAGACGTAGCCGCGGTCCTGGATGGTGCCGATGATCGATGCGTAGGTCGACGGACGCCCAACGCCGAGTTCCTCGAGGCGTTTGACGAGCGATGCCTCCGTGAAGCGGCTCGGCGGAGACGTGGTGTGCCCCTCAAACTCGAGCGGGCCGGCAGCGCGAGCAGCGTCGCCTTCGACGAGTGGGGGGAGGCGACGTTCGTCGGCATCGTCCTCGCTGTCACGATCCTGAACCTTGGTCTCTTCGTAGACCTCACGGAAGCCCATGTGGGCGATCACGGTGCCTGACGCTGCGAACTCGACGTCGCGGCCGTCGTGCGCGGTTGCACCGAGTTTCAAGGTGACGGTCTCGCCGGTGCAGTCGGTCATCTGCGACGCGACGGCACGTTGCCAAATCAGCTCGTACGCCCGCGCTTCGGACTGGGGCACCTCTTGGGCGACCTCCGCAGGGGGCCGGAACGTGTCGCCCGCCGGCCGGATCGCCTCGTGGGCTTCCTGCGCGTTCTTCGACTTCGTGGCGTAGTGGCGGGGCGCGTCGGGAAGGAAGTCCTTGCCGTAGCGCTCCGAGATCATCGTGCGGGCGGCCTGCAGAGCCGTGTCCGACAGCGTGGTGCTGTCGGTTCGCATATAGGTGATGTAGCCCTTTTCGTAGAGGCCCTGGGCAGCCCGCATCGCCATCTGCGCGCTCATCCCGAGCTTGCGGCCCGCCTCTTGCTGGTAGGTCGAGGTGATGAACGGTGCGGCGGGACGACGACGGTAGGGCTTCGTCTCACGAGCGCGGACCTCGTAGGGCACGCCGTCGAGCGCGCCGACCAACGCCTGAGCCCCGGCCTCGTCGAGCACGGTGACGTCGTCGCGAGCGAGGCGACCGTCATCACCGAAGTCGCGACCGCTCGCCAACCGAACCCCGTCGATCGTGCTGAGCGCCGCAGAGAACTCGCGCTGGTCGGCGCCCTGCGCTGCGGCGAACGTGCCCTTCACATCCCAGTAGCTGGCCTCGATGAACGCCATCCGTTCGCGTTCACGCTCGACGACGATGCGGGTAGCGACCGACTGCACACGGCCGGCCGACAACTGCGGCATCACCTTCTTCCAGAGCACCGGGCTGACCTCGTAGCCGTAAAGGCGGTCGAGGATGCGGCGGGCCTCCTGGGCATCGACCATCTTGCGGTCGAGTTCGCGCGGCGACTGCACGGCAAGTTGGATGGCGTCCTTGGTGATCTCGTGGAACACCATCCGCTTGACGGGCACGTCGGGGCCGGGGTTGAGCACCTCGATCAGGTGCCAGGCGATCGCCTCGCCCTCACGATCCTCATCGGTCGCGAGATAGAGCTCATCGGCCTCCTTCAGCAGCGTCTTCAGAAGACGAATGTGATCCTTCTTGTCGCGGTTCTCCACGTACAGCGGCTTGAACCCGTTGTCGACGTCGATGCCAGTGCGGGCCCAAGGTTCACCCTTGTAGGCCTTCGGCACGTCGGCGGCATTGCGCGGCAGGTCGCGGACGTGGCCGATCGACGACTCGACCGTGAACTCGGCGCCCAGGTACTCCTGGATCTTCTTGGCCTTGGCAGGGCTCTCGACGATGACGAGCGCATTGGCCATCAGTGGGTCTCCGCGGGTTCGGGGTAGAGGGGCTCGTCGGGGTCGGACGCTTCGGCGCCCGCAGCCGGCTTGGCCCAGAGAAGCACAAGCGAACCGAGGGTTGCGGCGATCACCGACGCTCCCAGGATGCCGAGTTTCGCCTCGTCGACAACCATCGGGTCGTCGAACGCCAGACCGGTGATGAACAACGACACGGTGAAACCGATGCCTGCGATGAGGGCGAGGCCGACAACGTGCCGGAAGGTTGCGCCCCCCGGTAGACCGGCAAGACCGAGCCGCACACCGAGCCAGGTGAACAGCGAGACACCGACGAATTTGCCGACGATGAGGCCAAACACCACACCGAGCGTGATATCGCTCGTGACTGCATCCTTCAGGGTTTCCGAGGAGATCTCGATCCCGGCGTTGACCAGGGCGAACAATGGGATGATCAGGTACGAGCTGAACGGGTGGAGGAGGTCGGCGAGACGCTCGGCCACCGACAACTGCTCCCGGATCTCGAAGTTGGCTCGTCGAATCACCCTCGGGTTCGCCTCGCCGGCGATCGCCGATCCGACATGGGGGTTTTCGGCGGCGTCGACGCACGGGTCGGCGGCGTAGGCACGCAGCGGATGCGCAGGGCAGATGAGCCCGAGGACGACGCCGGCGATCGTGGCGTGGATGCCCGACTCGAAAACCGCCAACCACAGGACGACACCCACGAGCACGTAGAGCGGGATGTACCAGATGCGGGCGAGCTTCATCAGCAGCACCAGGGCGACGAGTCCGACGGCGGTAAGCGACCAGCCAATCGAGAGGTCGGAGGTGTAGAAGATCGCGATCACGACGATCGCGCCGACGTCGTCGACGATGGCAAGGGTCAAGAGGAAGACCTTCATCGCCTTCGGGACACGATCACCGAGCAGGGAAATGATGCCGATGGCGAACGCAATGTCGGTGGCCATCGGGATGCCCCACCCGTCGGCGCCAACCCCGCCAGCGTTGAAGGCGACGAAGATCAACGCAGGCACGATCATACCGCCAAGCGCAGCCATCGCCGGGAGTGCCGCAGCGCGCGGGTTGGCGAGTTCGCCGCTAACGAGTTCCTTCTTGATCTCGAGCCCGACGACGAAGAAGAAGACGACCATCAAGGCATCGTTGACCCACGCCTCGAGCGGCTCGTCGATCGTGAGCAACGAGCCGAATTCGAGGCTGATGTGGAAGTGGATGAAGGACTCGTAGGACTCCTGCCATGGCGAGTTGGCCCACACCAGCGCAACGACGGTGGCAAGGATCAGGAGCAGCCCACCGGACGCCTCGATCTGCAAAAAATCACGAACCGGGCGACCGAGCGAGCGCGCCAAGCGACGGTCGCCGCCGAGCCACGTGAGTGGCGAAGGTTCGAGGTTCTCCGCTGTCATGACGTGGGGAACCTACCGCCGCATCACCCCAAGCGACGACGGTTGGAGGAATAGACCACCAGTTTGACGTCGGTGCCGTCATCGTCGGACGAGACCTCGGTCTCGTCGGTCAGCATGGCCATCAGATGGAGGCCGAGCCCCGACTCGTGCAGCAAGCGATCGGGGTGATCGGGCTCGGGAAGTTCGGGAACCTCGCCCTGATCGAAGCCCTGACCCCGGTCATGGATGAAGACCGTGATCTCGTCGTCGGTGACCTCACATTCGATACGGATCCGGTCGATCGTCCCGACGCGCTCCTGGGCGTTGATCGCGTTGGTGACGGCCTCCGAGACGGCGAGTTTGAGATCTTCGATGCGTTCGATCGCGATATCGGATCGCAGTTCGGCGGCTGCGGCGACCACGACACGGACGAAGGACACGAAGTCGGATCGAGCCGGGATCTCGATCGCGATCGATCCGGGGCCGACCACAACCCCCGGATCCGATTCGGCGCCCGTGCTCACGCCGCAGCGACCGCCGAATCGAGATCGGTGTGAATCGCGAACACTCGATCGAGATCACACACCTCGAGTACCCGACGCACCCGTGGCTCACTGATGACGAGCCGCAGGTCGCCGTCGAGTAACCGGACCCGCTTCAGTGCGCCGACGAGCACGCCGAGGCCGAACGAGTCGACGAACGCGACACCGGTGAGGTCGAGCACAAGACGATGATGACCGTTGCGCACGACCTGGATCACGTGCTGACGCAGTTCGGGCGCGCCGACGACATCGAGTTCACCAGCCACGGTGAGCACCGACCACGGGTCGGCGACGTGGGTGTGCACGACGATGTCCACCCGGGGCACGGTATCGGACCACATGCGGATGATTCGGTCACAGGGCTGCCGTAGCATCGGATGATGGCCCTCGCGCCGGACCCGGCCACCCCGTTCGAGACGCTGCTCGACGAACTCGACGCCGACGGACGCCTGGTGCACGTGGAGCACCTCGAACCCCGCGCCGAACGCCACCGCGAGCTCGAGCGGCCCCTGCCCCCCGGCCTTGCCGAGCGGCCCGACACGCAACACCTGTGGCATCACCAAGCCGAGGCGATCGATGCGATCCGACGCGGCGAACATGTCGTGATCGCCACCGGCACGGCGTCGGGCAAGTCCCGATGCTTTCAGATCCCGATCGCCGAGGCCGTCGCCGATCCGATCACGCCCGGCACCGCACTTCTCCTCTATCCCACCAAAGCGCTCGCCCACGACCAGCTGCGTTCGCTCTCCACCCTCGACTTCCCCCGCCTCGTGGCCGGCGCCTACGACGGTGACGCCACCCCGGAAGAGAAGGCCTGGATCCGCGACAACGCGAACGTCATCCTCACCAACCCGGAAATGCTGCACGGTGGGTTCCTCCCCCGGCACGAGAAGTGGGACACCTTCTTCATGCGACTGCGGGTGGTGGTGATCGACGAACTCCACGTTCTGCGCGGCGTCTTCGGCACACACGTCGCCCACATCCTGCGACGACTCCGCCGGATCTGTCGCCACTACGGCTCCGATCCGGTCTTCGTCTTCACGTCGGCCACGATCGGCCAGCCCGAGCGGCTGGCATCGTCATTGTGTGCGGCACCGGTCACCGCCATCACCGACGACGGCTCCCCCACGGGTTCACGCCGGTTCGCACTGCTCGACCCACCGGTCATCGATGACGAGACCGGCGTGCGCGCCTCGGCCAACAGCGAGGTGGCGGCGGTCAGCGCTGCGCTGGTCGAGTCCGGCCACCGAACGATCACCTTCTGCCAGAGCCGAAAGGGCACCGAACTCATCGCCGCCGACATCTCCCGCCGGGTATCGCCGCACCTGAAACGCGCGGTGATGTCGTATCGGGCCGGCTACCTCGCCGAGGAACGTCGGGCGATCGAGGAGCAGATGAGCGACGGCACGCTGCGCGGCATCGTCGCCACCTCGGCGCTCGAACTCGGCGTCGACATCGGTGACCTCGATGCCTGTGTGATCAACGGGTTCCCCGGCACGATCGCGTCCATGTGGCAGCAGGCGGGGCGCGCCGGGCGACGTAACGCGCCAAGCGTCTCGGTGCTCGTTGCCGGCGATGACCAACTCGACCGCTACCTGATGCGTCACCCCCACGAGGTCTTCGAGCGACAGCCGGAGCCATCGGTGATCAATACCGCGAACCCCCACATCCTCGGTCCACATCTCGCATGTGCGGCCTACGAACTGCCGCTGTCGTACGACGATGTTCGCTGGTGGAACGACGAGGAACTCCACGACGGCATCCGTGATCTGGTCCGCGAGGGCCAGCTGCGGTTGCAGCGACGGCGACGCAACGGGCACGAGGAACCATTCGCCCATTGGTGCGGCACGGGCTATCCATCTCGAGGCATCGGCCTGCGTTCGGGATCATCGAGCGAGATCACGATCATCGATCATCACACCGAGCGCCTCATCGGCACCGTCGATGAGGCTCGGGCCTACACGGCCGTGCACCAGGGCGCGATCTATCTGCACCGCGGTCAGAGCTATGAGGTTGTCGAGCTCGACCTGCACGACAAGCGCGCTCGTGTCGTCGAGTGCGACAACACGACCTACACCCAGCCCCGGACCGACAAGGACATCCGGGTCCTGCGGGTTGTCGACCAGCGCCGAGTCGGACGCACCACGCTCCACGTCGGCGAGGTCGACGTCACCACCCAGGTGCTCGGCTACCAACTTCGCGATCGTTTCAGCCGCAAGATCCTCGCCAACGAGACACTCGACCTTCCCGAGCAGCGCCTCGTCACCCGGGCCTTTTGGTACGTCGTCGACGACGACGTGATCGACACGGTCGTCGACACCGGGGGCGATCCCCGCGGCACGCTGCACGCAGCCGAGCACGCTGCGATCGCGATGCTGCCACTGTTCACGATCTGCGACCGCTGGGACGTCGGCGGCGTCTCCACCGCCCACCATGTCGACACCGACGGCGCTACCGTCTTCGTCTACGACGCCTACGCCGGTGGTGCGGGCATTGCCGAACTCGGCTGGGAGGCCGGCACCGACCACCTGGCCGCCACCCTTGAGGCGATCGATTCGTGCGAGTGCACCGACGGCTGTCCGTCATGCGTGCAATCCCCGAAATGTGGCAACGGCAACGATCCGCTCGACAAAGCCGGCGCGATCACATTGCTGAAGCGGGTGCTGGAACCCGATTCCCCAGCGCATTCCGTGACCTAAGCCAACGCAGTCTCCCGGCCTCGACCAACCCCCCGGGGCTTCATGTCGAGCCATCACCGTTCCAGGCGCATCGTCGCCTCGGCGTCGAGGACGAGATCGCCCACCAGCGCCCCGACGATGGGCACGTTGGTCGGCGCGTCGAAACGCACCACCACGGTGACTCGGCCACCGCCGGGCACCACCTCGACCTCAAGGCGCTGCGGCGGCAGCCGACCCGACGCAACGACCGCCTCGGTGACCTCGCCGTGGTCACCGCCGGTCGCTGCGACACGGACGCCCTCGCGGGCGGCGTGGGTGACCATGACCCGAGCGTGCACGAGCAACCCCACCTGGATGACAGCGAGCAGGGCGACCGCGACAACCGGCAGAAGAAGCGCGGCCTCCACCGTGGCCTGACCGCGATCGCCCGGCCGCCTCATCCGACCCGGCGGGCGACGGAATCGATGACCGCATCGAACAGGTCGCCCACCGCTGAGGTGTTGGCGGCCCACCCGATGACCAGCAACGCAAGCGCAGCAGCACCGAGGATCACGAGCGCGTACTCGGCGGTGGCTTGGCCGCGGTCACGGTGACGGCGGGAACGGGACGGAAACAAAGCGGGCATGACAGCTCCTTTGGAGACGGGAATCAGCGGGGAAGTCACGAACCGGGAAGCTGCAGCTCCTCGAGCGAGCCGAGGAGCAGCGGGACGAGAGTGAGGAGGACAAAGGCAGGCAGAACGCACGTGATCAACGGCACGAGCAGCAGCACTGGCAGACGGCGGACCTCCGTCTCGACGGCTCGCCGGCGGGCCCGACGAGCCTCCGCTGCCGCACGCCCGAGGCTCGCCCCGACCGGCGTGCCATCACGCACAGCCGAACCGAGGACCGATATCGAGCGGCGACCAGATGCCGGGATGCGATCACCGAGCCCGGTGAGCACATCGGTGACCGGTGCACCCTCATCGAGACGGCGAAGCGCGTCAGCGAGGAGCACGTGATAAGCGGGTGGCGAGAACGAGGCGACCGCCCTGAGCGCAGCCACCAGCGGGAGACCGGCACCGACGGCGACAGCGAGGAGATCGAGAACATCGGGGAGGCCGGCGGTGAGCGCACGCCGGCGAAGCTTCTCGACCCGCCGGGCTCGACGCACCGAAGTGCCGGCCACCGCCAGCATCGGGGCGAGCACCAGAGGTGGGGTGAGCAGCACCAGCATCGGGCTCACCACGGCGGCGACTCCGAGGGCGCGATCGCCGACGTGAACGATCGACGGCATTCGGACTTCGAGTCGTCGTCGGATCGCTGCGCCGAGGCGCACGAGCCGCGACACCGACTGCGTGTCGACCAGCGGTCGAGGGGCGACGCCGAGCCATGGGCCGCTCATCGATCAACCCCGGCCACGAGGCGCCGCATCCACCAGAAGCCCACGGCGTCGAGGCCGATCCCGGCGAGGAGGCAGATCCAGCCGAGACGGGTCGTGACCAGCGGCGCAACGAGCTCAGGAGCGGCGAGTCCGAGCACCAGGAGGAACGCAGCGGGAGCAACGGCGAGCACCGTCGCCGACGCTCGGCTCTGGGCGGTGAGCGCCCGTAGTTCGTCGTCGAGTTCGAGACGGTCACGCATGGTCGCACCAACCCGGTCGAGTGAGTCCGCAAGCGCAGCACCGGTCGTAAACCCGAGCTGGAGGACCGCTCGAGCGAGATGGGCATCGGGCGACGGCGACGCTGCAGCCCAGCGGTCGAGTTCGTCGATGACACGCCCGCCCCGCTCGATGCGTTCGACAACCGAAACCAGCGATCGCCCGCACGCCTCGTCCGCCGCGACCGCCCGCACGGCGTGCGGGACGGTGGCACCGGCCCGCAGCTCGCGAGCGAGGAGCTCCAGAGCGAGCGGAAGAGCGGCCCGATCATCACGCCGTCGACGCCACCGGAGGACCGGTGGACGAGGAGCGGCACCGATGGGGACGAGCGACCGAGGAGCCGGGCGGCCGATCACGCCCACACACCCGACGAACGCCACGATCGAAACCAGGAGGCTCACCTCACCCCCCACTGCCGCTCGGTCGACCCGTCGGCTTGGACGGCGGCGAGCTCGACCACCCGGCGAGCGGACCCGTGACGTTCGACGTGCGCAATCAGATCGATCGCGGCTGCCATCTGGTGACGGACGACCTGGAGCGGGATGGCATCGCTGCCCTGTAACGCCAGCAGTTCGAGTCGACGCAGCGCATCCGAGGACGAATTGGCGTGAACCGTCGAGAGTGATCCTCGGTGGCCCGTATTCAGCGCCTGCATGAGGTCATACGCCTCACCTCCTCGGACCTCGCCGAGCACCAACCGATCGGGTCGCATCCGCAACGCGTTGCGGACAAGCTCGCGCATCGGCACCTCACCCGTGCCCTCGGCCGACGACGGGCGGGTCTCCAGCCGCACGACATGGGGGTGGACCAGCCGCAGTTCGGCGGCGTCCTCGACCGAGATCAGTCGCTCACCCGGATCGACTCGACCGGCGATCGCGTTGAGCAGTGTGGTCTTGCCGGATCCGGTGCTGCCGCTCACCACGATCGAGGCGTGCCGACGGATCGCGTCGTCGAGCACCGCCACGCCATCGGGAGGGAGGAAGGCACCGAGTTCGACATCGAGCAGCACGAATCGGCGAATGGTGACGTAGGGGCCATCGAGTGCGACCGGCGGAACGGCCACATGCACCCGGCTTCCGTCGGCAAGACGGCCGTCGACACACGGCGTGCGTTGGTCGACGCGGCGACCGATCGGAATGACGAGCCGCTCGACCAGATGGTCGAGTTCAACCGCATCGAGGCGAATATCGCTCGGAGCGAGCGCTCCGTGGCGTTCGACCCATACCGGGCCGGGGCCGTTGATCATGATCTCGCTGACCGTCGGGTCGGCGCGCAGGACGTCGATCGCGCCGAGTCCCTCGCGCCGAGCGGTGACCTGCCGGAGCACGTCGCTGCGTTCACTCCGCGAGAGCAGCGGCGCGAGTTCGGCCAACACGCGCGCCGGATCGGCGTCGGGATGATCGAGCAGGTGATGTTGGAGTCGGTCGGCGAGCGAACTCACGATGCGAGATCCAGTCCGCGAAGCGAGCGCGGCAAGCGAACCGAAAGCAGGCCGGCGTCGACCGCCCGAGCAACGGCGGGGTCGACGACGACACGCCGCCAGACCTCGACACCGAGCGCTGCCTCTACGTCGGCGACCCGCAAGGCCCGACCCGGTTCTTCGAGCAGGACCAGCCGAGTGCCGGCCGCAAGCCGGCCGGCCCGGCGCACGCCGAGGTAGCACGCCCGCAACACGACCACGTCGACGGCATCGGGCGGGGCCCACGCCGGTCGGGCCGTGACGCCGCCATCGATCACGACCGACCGATGGCCAGCACCGAGCACGGCGGCCGCGACACCGAGCCGATCGGACGACAACACCGACCCTCGAGGCAGCAGCGACAGCCCGCCGCCGACCTCGACCTCAAGCGCAGTGAGAGCCTCGACCGGCACGTCGTCGCCTCCTGCGGCCCAGTCGCCGATCCCGAGCGACGACGACGGCGTCACACCGAGGAGATCGGGTTGGTCACCGGCAAGATCGACAAGGACTGTTGGGTGACCGGCATGGGCGTGGCGGAGCGCAAGCGCAGCGGCCACGACGGACGTGCCGACGCCGCCCTTCGGCGATCGACAGATAATGAACACGACATCTCTCCCGGAACGGGGGCTCGACGGGGAAGTCGCGAGTCGACCCTAGGCATGGCCTTCTACGATGCCAACGTGACCGAGGCCGCCTTCTTCGATCTCGACAAGACCGTCATCGCCAAAGCGGCGATGCTGGCGTTCGGTCCGCGCCTGCACCAGGAGGGGATGCTCAACCGCTGGCTAGTCGTTCGGGCGTTGTGGGGCCAGATCGTGTTCCGCTACCTCGGTGCCGACGAAGGCCGCATGGTGAAGTTGCGCGAGACGGCGCTCAAGGTTGCCGCCGGGTGGGAGAAGGAGAAGATCTCCAACCTGGTCGACGGCGCACTGACCGATGTCATCGATCCGCTCGTGTACACCGAAGCGGTCGAGCTCATCGAATCCCATCAAGAGGCCGGACGCCGGGTGTACCTCGTGTCCGCCTCACCGGAAGAGATCGTGATGCCACTGGCTCGACACCTCGGCGTCGATGCTGCGATCGCGAGCCGGGCCCAGATCGACGCCGAGGGTCGCTACACGGGCGAGGTCGAGTTCTACGCCGCGGGCGAGCACAAGGTCGCCGCCATCCTCGAAGAAGCCGAACGCTACGACCTCGACCTCGGCGGTTCGTTCGCCTACTCCGACTCGGTCACCGACCTCCCGATGCTCGAGACGGTCGGCCACCCCGTCGTCGTCAACCCCGACCGGGCCCTGCTCAAGGAGGCCACCAGCCGGGGCTGGGAGATTCGGGTGTTCGAACGCCCGCAACCCCTCGTCGAGGGTCGAGGCGCTCGACCTTCGAAGCCGATGACGCTCGGCGCACTCGGCGCCGCCACGCTGGCCGGTGGTCTGCTGTGGTGGAAAACCCGCAAGCCGATGGGGCGACGCCGATGAACGACGGACACACGCACGCGCATCGTCACGGAATGGCGGGTGGCTGGGAACGCTGGATCGCCGTCCCGACGCTTCGCGCCGTGCTGGCCGCCGTCACACTCGCCGCCGTTGCCACCATCGTCGGGGTGATCGTGCTCTGGCCCACCGGCGAGGGCCGGGATGCGGCAATCTCGAACGCCGCCGATCTCGGACTCGTCACCGAGCGGGTGGGTGCCACCGTCGAAGAACAGACCGTCGGCCCGTGCAGCTACTCCTCGGCTGAGAACCCGCAGGAGTGTCGCGAGATCACGGCGATGCTCACCAGCGGGCCAGAGGACGGTGCGCTCATCGTTCTTCCCGAGATCAACACCGAGTTTCAGAGCGGCATCCCGGACCTCAGCCCTGGCGACACGATCATTCTCGGCTTCGAGCCGGCCACCAACGCCTACTTCTATGCCGACCTTGATCGGCAGGCGCCGCTGGTGTGGCTGGCGATCCTGTTCGCGATTGTCGTCTTCGCGCTCGGCCGCCGCCGGGGCCTCATGGCGCTCGCCTCGATGGCCGTCACCGTCTTCGTCTTGGTGATCTTCATCGCCCCGTCGGTCCTCGACGGCAACGACCCGGTTGCGGTCGCCGTCGTCGCCGCGGCCGTGATCGCCTTCGTCACGCTCTACCTCACGCACGGCGTCTCCCCCACCACGACGGTGGCGTTGGCCGGCACGCTGGGTGCGTTGTTCCTGACCTTGGTGCTTTCGTGGGTCTTCTTCGATCTGACCCGCATCACCGGTTTCGGCGCCGAGGAGAACCTCCTCCTCCCCTTCCTGGCCGGCGACATCGATCTCGCCGGCCTCCTCCTCGGTGGTGCGGTGATCGGCACGCTCGGTGCGCTTGACGACATCACGGTCACACAGGTGGCCGCCGTGTCGGAGATCCATGAACGACGGCCCGATCTCACCGTTTCGGAACTCGTGGCTTCAGGCATCCGGGTCGGCCGCGAGCACATCGCGTCGACAGTCAACACCTTGCTGTTGGCGTACGCCGGCGCCAGCCTGCCGATCCTTTTGCTGTTCTCGGTCTCGGATCAGTCGCTCGCCAATGTGGCCAACACCGAGGTCGTCGCCGTCGAAATCGTCCGCACCCTCTGTGGTTCGATCGGCCTCGTGGCTGCGGTACCTCTCACCACGGCGATGGCCGCACTCGTCGTCACCGGGGCTGCGTCCCCCACGCTCCCGTCCTCGGACATCGGCCCCGCCGAGGAACCGGCGCCGCGCTGGGAGGACTTCGGGCCCGAGCACCGCGAGGGGTAGCGGCCGATCGACGTGGTGACGCCGGCGACGATCAGTCGGCCGAGGCGGGACCGGTCAGACGTCGCGGACCTTGCGCGCCAGGACGGCGAGCAGGACGGCGAGGACAACGAAGAGGAGCGTGCGGTTCTTCGACATGTGTCTGACGCTAGCCACCACGACCCCCGATGCCTCTGCACGGTGTCGGTGACGTCAGGCACGCCGATAACGTCATCGCCGGAGGTGTCCGAGCGCCTGGTGGGCTCCCCCGCCTTCAAAGCGGGTGGGATGGGTGATCCCTGTCCGGCGGGTTCGATTCCCGTCCACCTCCGCCACTCACGCTCCCGTCCCGGCGTGAGTCGCCGGAGCGTCACACGCCGAGTTCGGGGTCGGGGTGACCGTGTGCGTTCAGGCCTGTTCGAGCACAAAAACGCGAATGTCGCGCCCGTCGACCCGCTCGCGATACTTCGTGTAGCCGCCGTAAATCGAGCCACCGGCCGCAAACACCGCTTCGAACTCATCCGCGGTGGCGGAGCGGGCCACCACATCGATCTCGGTGGTGCGGTAACCGATCTTGACGCGCGGTTCGGCCTCGAGGTTGAAGACCCAGCCCGGTGTGCGCTTGCCGCCGAAGTTGGTGCCGAGCAGGGAGAGGTCATCGCCGATCGGCACGGCAATCAAGGGTGTACGGCGTGGCTGTCCGGACTTGCGGCCAACCGTCGTGAGGTAGACGACGGGCAGACCGGCCAGCAACTCGGTGGCGGTCGACATGTTGCCCGTGAGCTTGTGAACGGCACCGTCGATCGGTTGGATCGTCTTCGAAAAGAAGACCGCTCCGGGCTTCGAGCCCGCCACCGAACGCACGGCACGGTGAAGGGGATTGCCCGCCTTGTGCTGGTAGCCGAGCGCGGCTTGGACCCCCACGGGGATCAGACGCTCAGGAGGTCGCGGGCACCCGTGTCAGACGACGGGTGACGCAGCTTCGACATCGCCCGGGCCTCGATCTGGCGAATGCGCTCACGGGTGAGGTTGAAGTGCTCGCCGACCTCTTCGAGCGTGCGGGGCTCACCGCGGTCGAGACCGAAGCGGAGCTTCAGGATCTCGCGCTCTCGCTCGTCGAGCGGAGCGAGCAGGCGAGCAATTTCCTCGGGGAGGAGCGCCGTGGCGGCCACTTCGAAAGGCGAGTCGGCACCGCGGTCCTCGACCACATCGCCGAGTTCGGCGTCGCCGTCTTCGCGCAGCGGCTCCGAGAGCGACAGCGGCTCGGCGGCGAAGCGAAGCGCCTCGGTGACCTTCTCCTCCGGCATCTCGACCTCGGCGGCGAGCTCGGAAAGCGTGGCCGGACGGCCGTACTTCAGCTCGAGGCGGGCGCGGGCCTTCTGGAGCCGAGCAAGAGTGTCGCCGGCGTGCACGGGCAGGCGGATGGTGCGGCCGGTGTTGGCGATGCCACGGGTGATCGCCTGACGGATCCACCAGGTGGCGTAGGTGGAGAACTTGAAGCCCTTGCGCCAGTCGAACTTCTCGACGGCGTGCATCAGGCCGAGGTTGCCCTCTTGGATCAGGTCGAGCAGCGGCAGACCAGAGGCCTGGTATTTCTTGGCAATCGAGACGACGAGGCGCAGGTTCGACTGCACGAACGTGCGCTCGGCCTGCTCGCCCTTCTGCATGGCACGACGGAGTTCACGCTTCTTGGCGGGGGTCAGTTCGGTGTCGATGCTCTCGAACTCGGCGCGCGCCTCGGCGCCTGCTTCGATGGCCTGAGCGAGGCGGACCTCGTCTTCCTTCGTCAGCAGGGGGTACTGGCCGATGTCGGTCAGGTAGAGCCGAACGAGGTCTTCTTCGTCTCGTTCAACACGTTCCTTCGCCACCGAAGACCTCCTCGCGCTTCCGCCGTTGGGCAGCGTACCCATCGCGCGGCTGCGAACAACTGTCGGGCGGGCACGTGTTTTCGACGACGTGGGCCGAGCCAATCATCCGCGGTACCGATTGATGATGGGGACCCGCCGGTCCCGTCCGAATGCCTTGCCGGTGACCCGGGTGCCGAGCGGGGTCTGGCGGCGCTTGAATTCGGCGATGTCGACGAGGCGACACACCCGCTGCACGGTCTCCGGATCAGCGCCCGTGATGTTCATCGCCAGGATCTCGGCGACGGTGTGGTCGCCTTCGACGTATGCCCGCAGGATCGGATCGAGGATCTCGTAGTCGGGGAGTGACTGATCGTCGCGCTGGTCGGGCTTGAGTTCGGCCGACGGCGGCTTGGTGAGCACATTGGTCGGGATGATCGCTCGGCCGGCGACCTCATTGCGCCAGGTGCACAGGTCGTAGACGGTGAGTTTCCAGACATCGCGGATGACGGCGTAGGCGCCGGCGGTGTCGCCGTAGAGCGTGGAGTAGCCGACCGCTGCCTCGGACTTGTTGCCGGTCGTGAGCACGAGCCACCCGTGCTCATTGGCCATCGCCATCAAGATGACACCGCGAATACGAGACTGCAGGTTCTGATCGGTGAGATCGCCGATGTTGATCTGCTGATCGGCGAGGTTCGGGCCGAGCATCCCGGTGAAGGCCGTATGGGCCGGTTCGATCGGGACGGTGTAGGTGGCGATACCGAGATTCGTCGCGAGTTGTTCGGCGTCGGAGATCGAGTGGTCGCTCGAGTAGCGAGAGGGCATCAGCACGCCGAAGACGTTCTCGGGGCCGAGCGCTTCCGCAGCGACGGCGGCGACGATCGAGGAATCGACACCACCGGAGAGCCCGAGGCAGGCCTTGGTGAACCCGGACTTGCGCACATAGTCGCGGGCGCCGAGGACGAGGGTTTCCCAGATCTCGGCGAGTTCGTCGAGCGGCTCTGCGATGGAAGCAGCCATCGGGGTCCGGCTGTGGGTGACCGCCGGCGTGACCGAGATCGTCGGATAGCGGTCGTACGTGGGGCCGCGATCCGGCACGGCGATGTCGAAGACGTCGAGCGACTCGACGAAGCTCGCGCAGCGAGCGGTGACGACCGGCCCGTCAGCCGAGGGCGATACGGCAAAGGACCCACCGTCGAAGACGAGTTCGTCCTGCCCGCCGACGAGGTTGGCGTAGACGACCGGAATACCTGTCTCCTCGACCCGCTGCGCCATGACGTCCTCACGGATGTGCTGCTTGCCGACCCGGAACGGCGAACCGTTGACGTTCACGACGATGCGGGCACCTCCATGGGCGAGTTGGTTGACCGGACCGTCGGGGATCCACGAGTCCTCGCAGATCGTGACGCCGACCGGCACACCAGCGATCTCGAAGAGCTCGAACGGCCCATCGCCGGCACGGAAGTGCCGCATCTCGTCGAACACGTCGTAATTGGGAAGGTGGCGCTTGTGATAGGTGCCGTGGATCTTGCCGCCCGCACACACGGCCGCTGCGTTCCAGACGCCGTCGGCCCCGCCGTCGCTCGGGCCATCGGCGAACCCGACGACCGCCGCACAGCGCCCGGTTCCGGCGGCGAACTTCTCGAGCGACGCACGCACATCGCCGATGAAGCCCGGCTTGAACACGAGATCCTCGGGCGGATAGCCCGTGATCGTCATCTCGGGCAGCAGGACGAGGTCGGCGTCGGCCGCCTCAGCCTGCTCGACCATGGCGAGGGCCTTGGCGACGTTGCCGTCGAGATCTCCGACGGTCGGATTGAGCTGGGCGATCGCAATGCGAAGCGTGTCGGCCACGCCTTCACCCTACGGCGCAGACCGACCACCGACTGCTTCGCCCTGGCCGTTCGACGTCGAGCTCCTCTAGACGCCGCAGCCGACGGAGAGTGTGACCACCGCTTCGCCCTGGCCGTTCTCCACGTACTCCCACATCTCGGTCCACGAGCCCTCGTAGTAGAAGCCCTGCGTGACGATCTCCATGTGACCGTCGCCATCGAGGTCGGCCACGGTCGGCACACGGAACGCCTCGACGTAGCCGAACTCATCCGGCGCCAGGTTCTGAAGCGTGGAGTGGTGAAGCACCAGCTGCTGCACCTCGTTCCCGATCACCTTTCGGAGATAGACGATGCTGTAGTCGCCGGCTTGCGCTCCGGCCAGTCCACCAGCTTGGAGCCGCTCGGCGACGACAAGGACCTCATCGACGCCGTCGCCTTCGAGATCGACTCGCAGCACCTGCAGGAGTTGCGGATCCGGATCGTCGATGCCGAACTCGGCGATGAGATCGCGGGTGATGTCCTTGTAGGTCTGGTTCTCGGTCGCCATGACCTCGACCGCCTGGGGGAACAGATCCCAGGTGCCGGAGACACCGATCGGGAAGTCGTACGGCCACGAATCGGCGGTCACGCCGAGATCGATAAACGGCGTCGTGCCAAGACAGCCGAGTTCGGGTGCGGGGCCGACGGCTGTGCCGGTGACACCTTCGGGTCGCAGAAGGCGGTACTCGTCGCCCGCAGCAGCCGGAGCGACACCGTTGTCGTTCGCGAAGAGGACACCGTCGACGACCCAACCAAGCACTCCCTCGGAAGCCACCAAAACGCCGGTGGCGGGCGGCGGTGGTTCGGTGGTCGTCGCAGCGGGCGCCTCTGTGGTCGTCGGAGCAGCCGATGTCGTCGGCGCATCACCGGTCTCGGTCGACTCGCCATCGCCGTCGGCGTCGCTGGCCACCGGCGCCTCGGTCGTGGACGGAGCCTCCGCCGCCTCGTCGTCAGCGCCTCCACACGCCGACGCCAACACGGCAAGAGCGGTAATCGAGACAAGCAGTCGCGTGATTCGGTTCATCAGGATTCTCCCATCAGGTGGTGTCGATACCGTCCAGATCACCGACACCGACCCCGTGGACAGTTTTGTCGAGGTTCTCGGACGGGCGCTGACTCACGGCCCCGAACGCGGCGGAGCCGCACCCGTGGGTGCGGCTCCGTTCACGCGCTGCTGCCGGGCAGGAAGACATCCCGCCACCGTTCGCTTACGCCAGGGCGGCGCCAATCGTGTTGGTCAGCAGGGTGGTGACCACGTACGGGTCAGCATTGGCGTTGGGGCGACGATCCTCGATGTAGCCCTTCTGGTCCTGCGCGACCTGCCACGGGATGCGGATCGATGCGCCGCGGTCGGAGACGCCGTAGCTGAACTGATCGAAGCGCTGGGTCTCGTGCGCACCGGTGAGTCGATCCTCAATGCCCACGCCGTAGCCCTCGAGGTGCTTCTCGGGAACACCCTCGGCACCCATTGCCTCACAGGCGGTGATGATCGGGTCGTAGCCCTCACGCATGGCCTTGGTCGAGAAGTTGGTGTGCATGCCTGCGCCGTTCCAGTCGCCCTTCATCGGCTTGGCCTCAATCGAGACCTCAACGCCGTGATCCTCGGCCAGACGGAAGAGGAGGTAGCGGGCGACCCACAGGTGGTCGCCGACGGTGACGGTGTCAGCCGGGCCGATCTGGAATTCCCACTGGCCGGGCATGACTTCGGCGTTGGTGCCGGAGATGGCCAGGCCCGCCTCGATACAGGCGGTGGTGTGCGCTTCGATGAGGTCACGGCCGTGGATCTTCACGGCACCGACACCGCAGTAGTACGGGCCCTGCGGAGCGGGGAAACCGCCGGCGGGGAAGCCGGCCGGCCAACCGGTGATCGGGTCAAGGAGGGTGTACTCCTGCTCGAGACCGAACCAGGGCTCCTGGTCGCCGTACTTCTCCATCGCCTCAACGGCGGCGGCACGGGTGTTGGTGGGGTGCGGCGACATGTCGGCGGTGAGCAACGTCTCGCAAAGCACGAGGATGTTGTCGCCACCGCGGATCGGGTCCGGGCACTGGAAGACAGGCTTCAGGACGACGTCGGAATTGTCGCCGGTGGCTTGGTTGGTGCTGGAGCCGTCGTAGCCCCAGATCCCGGGCTCGGCGCCATCAGCGAGGATCTTGGTCTTGGAGCGGATCTCACGAGTCGGCTCGGAGCCGTCGATCCACAGGTATTCAGCCCGGTAGGCCATGTGGGATTTCCTTGTGTTCTGGGTTGGGGTGGTGTCGATTGGGTGCGATCGGACGTCACATCTGTGTTGACGATTCCACCGCACTCAGGCTTCGTCGGCCTGGCAGGACCGGCGAGATGGGCGACGCGAGCGTTACCCGGAGAAGAGCGTTCCACCCGCCAATTTCCGACCTGTTGCCCAATTGTGAACGGAGTGTGAATGAGCACTTTTCGCGCTGGCGGTGCTGTCAGGAACCCGGCACCCTGAGGAAACCAACGCAGTCGCCACATCGGCGTTGCGCCGAAAATCCGGCACCATGGAGGTGTCGGACTTGTCCACGAGGAGCCGTCATGAGCCGAGAGCAGGAGTACGTCCTTCGCACCGTCGAAGAACGCGGTGTCCGCCTCATCCGCCTGTGGTTCACCGACGTGCTCGGTCAGCTCAAGTCGGTGGCGATCTCACCGGCCGAACTCGAGCAGGTGTTCAACGAGGGTGTGCAGTTCGACGGCACCGCCATCGACGGCTTCAGCCGAGTCCACGAGGCCGACGTCCTCGCCCGCCCTGACGCCACCACCTTCGAACTGTTGCCGTGGGCCAAAGCCGACGAGCCGTCGGGCCGGATGTTCTGCAACATCGAGAGCCTTGATGACACCCCGTTCGAGGGCGATCCCCGACAGATCCTGCAGCGCAACCTCGACTCGGCCCGAGAGAAGGGGTACACCTTCTTCGCCGCTCCGGAGGCCGAGTTTTTCTACTTCGAATCGGGCGAGACCGGGGGTGGTGCTCCCAAGCCGATCGACCACGCCTCGTATTTCGATCTCACGACCGCCGACGTATCGAGCGATCTGCGCAAGACCACGATCCACATGCTCGAGGCGATGGGTATCCCGGTCGAGTACTCGTTCCATGAGGACTCGCCGAGCCAGCACGAGATCGACCTCCGCTACACCGAGGCACTCAGCATGGCGGACAACATCATGACGCTTCGGCTGGTCGTGAAGAAGATCGCCATGGATCGCGGCGTGTACGCGACGTTCATGCCGAAACCCCTCAACGGCGTGCAGGGCTCCGGCATGCACACGCACCTTTCGCTTTTCGAGGGCGAGACCAACGCCTTCCACGACGCCGACGATGAGGGGGGCCTCTCCGTCGTCGGCAAGCAGTTCACCGCCGGTGTGCTGAAGCACGCTCGGGAGATCACCGCCGTCACCAACCAGCTGGTCAACAGCTACAAGCGCCTGGCCGAGACCTCCGAAGCGCCGCCGTATGTTGCCTGGGCCCGCAACAACCGCTCGGCGATGATCCGGGTGCCGGTCCGCAAGAAGGGCAAGCCCGAGTCGGCCCGCATCGAGTACCGGGCGCTCGACGGTGCCGCCAACCCGTACCTCGCCTTCTCGCTGATCCTGGCCGCCGGCCTTCGCGGCATCGACGAGGGCTACGAGCTTCCTCCCGAGACCGACGCCAACCTCTTCGAACTCTCCGACAGTGAGCGCCGCACCCTTGGAGTCGAGCCGCTCCCCCGTTCACTCAACGAAGCGCTCGACGTGATGGAAGAGTCCAAGCTCGCCCGCGACACACTCGGCGAACACGTCTTCGAGTGGTTCCTCCGCAACAAGCGGGCCGAGTGGGCCGAATTCCAGTCGAAGGTCACGCCCTTCGAGCTCGAGCGCTACCTCGGC